>ENA-UOOH01001437-UOOH01001437.1-fermentation-metagenome-genome-assembly--contig:-NODE-1437-length-23241-cov-64.300181_pt1 | contig 23241 bp, 19 predicted proteins | sample MGYA00245778_ERZ724025 | MGnify/ENA primary metagenome ERZ724025 (study PRJEB28704, sample SAMN03018313) | fermentation metagenome | biome: anthropogenic terrestrial biome; feature: soil... | reverse complement strand
ATAATATGACAAAAGGAACAGTAAAGGGGATCATTTCCAACCTGGTAATTGTGGAGGTAGATGGCCCTGTTGCGCAGAACGAAATTGCCTATATCAATCTTGACGGTACGCATCTGATGTCGGAAGTCATTAAGGTTATCGGAAAAAACGTGTATGTCCAGGTTTTTGAAAGCACGCGCGGTCTTAAGGTAGGCGCCGGGGTGGAGTTTCGGGGACATATGCTCGAAGTTGTGCTCGGACCGGGTCTTCTTGAACGAAACCTGGACGGCTTGGAAAACGATCTGGACAAGATGGAGGGTGTCTTTCTGAAAAGGGGACAATATACTTTTCCGCTTGACGAGGAAAAAAAATGGGCTTTTAAGCCCATAGCACAGGTTGGCGACAACGTTTCCGGAGGATCATGGTTGGGTGAAGTGGATGAGAATTTCCAACCCCACAAGATAATGGTCCCGTTCGTGATGACCAGCGAATACAAGGTGAAAAGTATCGCACCGGAAGGAGAGTACAACATTTACCACACCGTAGCGGTGGTTGAAGATAAAAACGGGGAGGAGCATAAACTGAACATGATTCAGAAATGGCCGGTGAAAGTGCCCATTACCCTGTACAAGGAAAAACCCAGGCCGTTTAAACTGCTGGAAACCGGCGTGAGAACGATAGATACACTGAACCCGATTGTGGAAGGCGGAACCGGATTTATACCCGGCGCTTTCGGAACTGGGAAAACGGTGCTGCAGCACGCCATTTCCAAACAAGCGGAGGCCGATATTGTTATTATCGCTGCCTGTGGTGAACGTGCTAACGAGGTGGTGGAAATTTTCACCGAATTTCCCGAACTTGATGACCCGCATACCGGACGGAAACTGATGGAGCGGACCATTATCGTTGCAAACACGTCCAACATGCCCGTTGCCGCACGCGAAGCCTCGGTTTACACGGCCATGACCATCGGAGAATATTATCGTTCCATGGGGCTGAAGGTGTTGCTGATGGCCGACTCCACATCGCGTTGGGCGCAAGCGTTACGCGAGATGAGCAACCGGCTGGAGGAGCTTCCTGGACCCGATGCTTTCCCGATGGACTTGTCGGCGATCATTTCGAACTTCTACGGACGTGCCGGACACGTTACGCTGAATAACGGCAAGGAAGGTTCCATCACCTTTATCGGAACCGTGTCGCCTGCTGGCGGTAACCTGAAAGAACCCGTTACCGAAAACACGAAGAAAGTAGCCCGTTGTTATTACGCACTCGAGCAGGATCGCGCCGACAGAAAACGCTACCCGGCCATCAACCCCATCGAATCTTATTCCAAATACATTGAATATCCCGAATTTGAGGAATATATCTCAAAAGAGATATCCGGAGACTGGACAACAAAGGTCAACGATATTAAAACGCGGTTGCTCCGGGGAAAGGAAATTGCCGAGCAAATTAATATTCTCGGCGACGACGGTGTCCCCGTTGAATACCACATCACATTCTGGAAATCGGAGTTGATCGATTTTGTTATCCTGCAACAGGACGCTTTTGACGAAATTGATTCGGTAACACCGATCGAACGGCAGAAGTATATCCTGGATATGGTAGTAGACATATGTCGTGCTGAATTCGAATTTGAAAATTTCAACCAGGTAGCGGAATACTTCAAGAAACTGATCAACGTATGCAGGCAGATGAATTATTCGGAGTTCAAATCGGATAAATTCAACGATTACCGCAGGCAACTGGAGGAATTAATTAACAATTGAAAAATTATGGCTAAAGCATTTCAAAAAATATACACCAAGATCACACAGATCACCAAAGCCACGTGTTCTGTAAAAGCCACCGATGTGGGTTACGACGAACTGGCCACCGTAGACGGACGATTGGCCCAGGTAGTGAAAATCATCAACGACGAGGTTACCCTCCAGATTTTCGAAGGAACGGAAGGCATCCCGACCAATGCAGAAGTGGTCTTTCTCGGAAAAGCGCCTTCGCTGAAAGTGGGAGACCAACTTGCCGGACGTTTTTTTAATGCCTACGGCGACCCCATCGACGGCGGGCCTGTACCCGAAGGAGAAGAACGCCAGATTGGCGGGCCATCGGTTAACCCGGTAAGAAGGAAACAACCGTCGGAACTCATCGCTACGGGCATCTCGGGTATAGACCTGAACAACACGCTCGTCTCGGGACAGAAAATCCCGTTCTTTGCCGATCCCGACCAGCCTTTCAACCAGGTAATGGCAACGGTGGCCCTTCGTGCCAAGGCCGATAAAATTATTCTCGGCGGGATGGGGATGACGAATGACGATTACCTCTATTACAAAAATGTGTTCAGCAACGCTGGCGCGCTCGACCGCATCATCAGCTTTATGAACACGACGGAAAATCCAGCCGTTGAACGGCTGCTCGTTCCCGATATGGCATTGACGGCCGCAGAATATTTTGCCGTAGATAAAAACGAACAGGTGCTGGTCCTTTTGTCGGACATGACCTCGTATGCCGATGCGTTGTCCATCGTGTCTAACCGTATGGACCAGATTCCGTCGAAAGATTCCATGCCGGGATCGTTGTATTCAGACCTGGCAAAAGTGTATGAGAAAGCGGCTCAATTCCCCGATGGCGGTTCCATCACGATCATCGCTGTTACAACGCTTTCGGGCGGCGATATCACACACGCCGTTCCCGATAATACCGGATACATTACCGAAGGGCAGCTGTTCCTTCGCCGGGACAGCGATGTAGGTAAGGTGATCGTGGATCCTTTCCGTTCGCTTTCGCGATTGAAACAACTGGTTCAAGGCAAGAAGACACGTGAAGACCACCCGCAGGTGATGAACGCTGCCGTACGCTTGTACGCTGATGCCGCCAATGCGAAAACCAAACTCGAGAACGGCTTCGACCTGACTGATTACGACCAGCGGGCATTGTCGTTCGCCAGGGACTATTCCGAATACCTTCTCGCCATAGATGTAAACCTCGACACCGTTGAGATGCTGGATACAACCTGGACGTTGTTATCGAAGCATTTCAAACCGCAGGAAGTAAACATGAAGCGCGAAATGGTAGACAGGTACTGGAAGCAGTAACAGGTAAAGTTTATGGCTATAAAATTTCAATACAACAAAACGTCGCGTCAGCAGTTGGAAAAACAACTGAAGATACGCGAACGTGCACTCCCTACGTTGCAAAACAAGGAAACAGCCTTGCGTATGGAGGTGAAAAGGGCAAAAAATGAAATCGATGAGCTGGAAAAAGAACTCGAAAAACAGATCCGGTCTTACCAAAAAATGGTGGGAATGTGGCTCGAGTTCGACGCGAGCCTTCTCCGCGTAAAAGATGTTCATTTCTCAAAAAAGAAAATAGCCGGCGTATTGATCCCGATACTGGAAACGGTGGATTTCGAAACCCGGCCGTTCAGTGTTTTTAATCGTCCGAAATGGTATCTGGACGGGGTCCGGACACTCGAAACGCTTGCCGAAATAGGTATAAGGAGAGATTTTCACGAGTTACGGATTCAGCGGCTCGATTACGCGAGAAAGAAGACGACTCAAAAAGTAAATCTGTTTGAGAAAGTTCAGATACCCGGTTATCAGGATGCCATCCTGAAAATAAAACGATACCTCGAGGACGAGGAAAATCTCTCCAAGTCATCGCAAAAGATTATGCGTGCTCATTTAGAGAAAAAGAAGGAAGAGGAGGATAGCGCATGGTAGCAAAAATGAAAAAATTCACTTTCCTTGCCTTTTACAGGGATTACGATGCGTTTTTGCATGATTTGCGCGATCTGGGGCTTATTCATGTGGCAGCGTCGGACCGGCCGGTGGAAGATAACGAACAACTGGACGAGTTCCTGGTGAAGTTAAAACAGTTGCGGGAGGCACAAAAAATATTGAACAGGCAAATCGATAAAAAATCAGCGGCCCCGCTAAATGAACCCGATATCGAACGGGGAAAAACAATTCCCCGCGAGATTGAACTTATCCAGAACGCAACGGCTTCGTTGAACCAGCAATTGCAGGTGAGCATCAAAGAACGCGAATTACTGCGACCCTGGGGAAACTTCGATCCTGAAAACATTGAACGGCTACGAAAAGCAGGATACTTACTGGATTTCTTCATAGTCCCCGATAATCAGTACAATCCCGAATGGGAAACTACCTACGATGCGGTAGTGGTGAAACGGGAAACCTCCAGGACCTATTTTGTCACCCTTACACAAAACGAAAAAGTGGCAGACGAGCTAAACCTGGAGAGTGTGAAAATTCCCGGGATATCCCTCACGCAACTGGACGGGCTCATTGCATCACTGCGCGAAAAAATTCAGGTTCAAGATCAAAAGCTGAAAGCGCTCGCAGCAGAACTGCCTTCGCTGAAAGCAGCGATAGGGGATATTGAACAAAGGATGAACTATACCCGGGTTCACCAAAGCGGCACTTCACTGGCCGACGACAAATTAATGTTGTTACAGGGCTGGGCACCGGCAGACAACCAACGGGAAATATCGGATTACCTGGAATCGAAAGCGGTATATTTTGACGTTGCCGATCCCACTCCCGACGATGAGGTGCCCATCAAGTTCAAAAACAACAAGTTCGCCCGACTTTTTGAACCGATAGCCGAACTTTATATGCTTCCGAAATACAATGAAATTGACCTGACTCCCTATTTTGCACCGTTTTACATGGTGTTCTTCGGCTTGTCGCTCGGCGATGTCGGTTACGGACTTTTTCTTTTCACGGCAGCCACATTGGCTAAAATACTTCAGAAAAGCAAACTCAGCACTTCCATGAAGGCGATCCTGTCGTTGGTACAGGTGTTGGGTGCGTCCACCATGGTAACAGGCTTGCTGACAGGCGGATTCTTCGGATTTGCCTTATACGATCTCGACTGGCCTATTGTTCAGGCATTGAAAGAGAAAGCCTTTTTCGACAATAACCGCATGTTTATGTTGTCGCTCGTGCTCGGTGTCGTTCAGGTTTTATTCGGTATGTGCATGAAGGTTTTCAACCGCATAAAACAGCAAGGATTCAAGTATTCGCTATCCACCGTGGGATGGATTGTACTTCTGGTGAGTTTTATTGTCGCGGCGTTATTGCCTAACGCGTTACCGATGTTCGGAACCGTTCACCTTATCGTGCTCATTCCGGCAGCGTTGCTCATTTACTTTTACAACTCACCGGACAAGAATCCGTTCCTGAATCTGGGGATAGGTTTGTGGGACACCTACAACATGGCTACCGGACTATTGGGTGATGTGTTGTCTTACGTCCGCCTGTTTGCCCTGGGGTTGTCGGGAGGAATCCTGGCAAGTGTATTCAACAGCCTGGCAGCAGGCATGAGCCCCGATAACGCTATAGCAAAACCCATTGTTTATGTGTTGATATTTCTTATCGGACACGCCATCAATATCTTTATGAATACATTGGGAGCTATCGTGCATCCTGTGCGCCTTACATTTGTTGAATTTTACAAGAACTCGGAATTCGAAGGAGGAGGAAAAAAATACAGTCCGTTTAGAAAATAGCAATCAGAAATTAATAAACACAATAATTTAAAAACAATTTATGGAAACTAATTTATTTATTGCCTATATCGGCATAGCGATTATGTTGGCTCTCACAGGTATCGGAAGTGCTTACGGGGTTACGATTGTGGGAAATGCAGCCATTGGCGCTGCTAAAAAAGTGGACGGAAAATTCGGTAACTTCCTGGTTCTAACAGCCTTGCCAGGGACGCAAGGATTGTATGGATTTGCCGGATACTTTATGTTTCAAAACATCTTTAACGTGCTTACACCCGAGATCACATTTTTCCAGTCAATGGCCACGCTTGCAGCCGGACTTGCACTGGGCTTTATCGGCTTGTTGTCGGCAATCCGTCAGGGGCAGGTTTGCGCTAACGGTGTCGTCTCGATTGGGCAGGGACACGATGCTTTCGGTAACACCCTGATTCTTGCCGTATTTCCCGAGCTTTACGCTATTGTGGCCCTTGCCGCTGCATTCCTTATCGGAAGCGCAATTGCGGTATAAATACAGTTCATTATTCTTCAAAAGCCGTCCTCCGATACAAGGGCGGCTTTTTTGTATCCAATTAATCCAATGGCTAAAAATGTAGTCTGATCAGAAAACAAAGGACCAAAACAATGAAAAAAATACTGTTCTCTTTCCTGATTATTTTTCCTGCTTTTTTGACGGTACGGGCGCAATCCTATGCCTTGCAATTGACAAACAACGATCTGGCTTGCTACCTCGATATCTTTGAAAGTGGGAAGTACCTGATAAAATTAAGCCACAAAAATGCTCCCGACCTGGTGATATCGCAACCTTTGTCCTTCGGGGAGTATACGGTGGAAGATAACGGCAACTACACGCTGACCGACGGGACAAATCAATATGTCATTACCCTGGAACCTGTTACGGGAAACAAGATTTTTATGGTGAAGGACGGATTCAGATGGATGCAATTAAATTATTTTGTAAAAAGCTCGGATAAGCCCTCGTCCCCCGTATCAATTTCAACTGATTTCCTGTCGCGCAGTGAGCTGCTCAGTTACAGGGAAAAGATAAGGATAGATAAGAATACTTACAAAAATAAATTCAGAAATGGTTTTTATCAATCCGATTTCAATCCGGAGTTTACGTTTCGTGCGCATGATGACGGAACCTATTCCATACGGTTTTATTCGTTGGAACTTTCCAATGGAACGTGGGAAAAAGAGGATAATTTCCTGAAGCTGAAAGACGATAACCTGGCAGCATACTTTTTCGTGGCGGTGGAGCCGGAGGATAAATTAAAGAGCATATTGATGCCCGGGGATTTTTCCCTGACCCGGTTTTCAAAAGTCAGTTGATCAGGTATCAAAATCGTCATCGTCGGAATAATTCATCCGGTCGATTTTGATGTCGTTCAGCGACAATGGATCTTCAATGGGCTCAATGTGGGTGGTGACGGTAACCGTATCGTCGAACATATTTTCGATGCGCTGTTCAATTATTTCGGCGTAGTCGTGGCCTTCTTTTACTGTCCAGTCTCCCGGAACCAGCAAATGAAACGATATGAATTTCCGGTGTCCGGCCTGACGTGTCAACAACGAATGATAATCGATGTTCTTTCCTTTCAGTGAATCGAAATAACCCGTAATCTGTTTGATTTCTTCCTGCGGGATGGAAGCATCCATCAGTCCGCTTGCCGACCTGCTGATGAGTTTATACCCTGTGTAAACAATGTTCAACGCAACAAGAATAGCGATGATGGGGTCGAGTACCAGAAGCCCTGTAAATTTCACCACCAAAACCCCCGCAATAACCCCTGCTGAAGTCCACACATCTGTCATCAGGTGCTTTCCGTCAGCCTCGAGCACCATTGACCGGTGTTTCTTTCCGTTTTGAATCAATAGAGTTCCTGCAAACAGGTTCACCAAGGATGCCCCAACAGAGAACAACGTTCCTATACCCAGGTTTTCCAGCGGTTGCGGATGGATAATCCGCGGGATTGACGTGTAAATAATGCTGAAGGCCGCAATCAGGATAAGCGCACCCTCAATGGCGCTTGAGAAATATTCGGCTTTTCCGTGCCCGTATTCGTGACCCTCATCGGCAGGTTTTTCGGAAATATGCAGGAGAATAAGGGCTATAACCGCGGCAAAAAGGTTCACAAAAGACTCCAACGCATCGGAGAAAAAACCCATTGACCCGGTTTTTAAATAAGCCGTAAACTTCAAACCGATAGTTACCACTGCTGCAGCAATGGACAGATACATGAATTTTTTCAGCGACCGGGTTTTCATTTTTTTACAAATAAGTGTTGCAAAATTAATCATTTTAAATATTGTGACCTAAAATCTCCGGAAAATTACAGCAATTCATCGTTAAACAGGTCCATTCATTGACAAAATCGGAAACTGTTCGATCTTCCCGGATTTGCAGTATTCCAAAATAAAACGTATTTTTGTCAACTTTCTTGAGCAGTTGTTGTTCATACCATAATAATTGAAGGAACTAAAATGAAAAAAGGGTTGGCTCTATTTTTACTGAATATCATGGCGCTGGTTGCTGTTCAACCGGTTATAGCCATGCATTTCTGTGAAGGAGAGTTGTATTCCTGGGGGTTGTTTGCTAGTAACGACGAGTCGTCGTGCTGCCAGCCGGGAACAAAAGGACACTCCTGCTGCGGAACCCATTCTTCTGACAATCCGAATTGCAGTTTGAATAAAGCCCTGGATGATTGCTGCGACTTTGAAACCATTCAGGTTGCAACAGACGATTATCAGAAACAAATACAGGAGTTTAATTCAGATAAATTGTCCCTCACGTTTGAAAATGTATGGCTTACCCTGTATAACCTGCTTGGGGGGACAATTGCCGAACCCAATACCCTTTTACTTCAAAATGACTTTCCGCCCAAAGGGCTTTTTCTGCAAGATGTAAGTATCCGCGATTACATCTGCATCTACCGCATTTGATTTTTTCGATTGTCAATGATCGCAATTACCGGTTATTGACAGGACACTTATGTGCATTTTTCATGTTTTCATACCCATGGGTATTGACTTTGAAAAATACTGCGCATACTTTTATTTACCAACAGATAAAATAAGTTGTTCAACAATTGAATAAAATCATTATGCTAAACAAAATAATCAAGCATTTTCTGAATAATAGGTTAATTACCCTGTTACTGCTTGTTGTCATCATTGCATGGGGGATATCCACGGCACCGTTTAACTGGAAAAGCCTGCTGCCGCGCGACCCCATACCGGTGGATGCCATTCCCGACCTGGGTGACAATCAACAGATTGTGGCCACTGAATGGATGGGGCGTTCACCCAAAGATATACAGGAGCAGATTACCTATCCGCTAACCACTTCACTGCTGGGTATCCCGGGAGTGAAAACCATCCGAAGTACCTCCATGTTCGGGATGTCGTTTATCTACATCATCTTCGAAGAAAATATCGAATTTTACTGGAGCCGCTCCCGGATATTGGAAAAACTCAATTCACTCCCGCCCGGAACGTTACCCGACGGTGTCCAACCCGGCCTTGGCCCTGATGCGACCGCACTGGGGCAGATATTCTGGTATACTCTCGAAGGGCGGAATCCGGAGACGGGAGAGCCTACGGGAGGCTGGGATCCGGAAGAGCTGCGGACGGTACAGGATTTCTATGCCAAGTACACGCTTTCCTCAGCCGAAGGAGTAGCCGAAGTCGCCTCCGTCGGAGGTTTTGTGAAAGAGTACCAGGTGGAGGTGAATCCCAACGCACTCCGGGCCTATAACATCACCATCATGGATGTGATGACTGCCGTACAAAAGAGTAACCTGGACATTGGTGCTGAAACGGCCGAGATCAATAAGGTGGAGTACCTGGTCCGAGGGCTGGGATACATCAGGCATGTGTCTGACCTTGAAGAAGCGGTAATAACCGTCCGGAATGGCGTGCCGGTAAAAATAAAGGATGTGGCCTTTGTCACACTGGGGCCCGCGACCCGGCGCGGAGGGCTCGACAAGGAAGGAGTGGAAGCCGTGGGCGGTGTGGTGGTGGCCCGTTACGGATCCAACCCGCTTCATGTGATCAACAACGTGAAGGCAAAAATCGAAGAGATGGAGTCGGGACTTCCGCAAAAGACCCTGACCGACGGGACTGTAACCAAAGTGACGGTGGTTCCGTTCTATGATCGTTCAGGCCTGATCCAGGAGACTATCGGCACCCTACAGGAAGATTTGTCGCATGAGATCCTAATCAGCGTCATCGTGATCATTGTCATTCTTATGAGCCTAAAAGCTTCGTTTATTGTATCCGGATTATTGCCCCTGACGGTATTGCTTACTTTTATTGTCATGCGTCTCCTGCGGATCGACGCCAACATTGTCGCCCTTTCCGGTATTGCCATTGCCGTAGGTGTGATGGTCGACATCGGTGTGGTGTTTGTGGAAAACATCATTCAACATATGGAGAAGCCGGCAAACAAGGGAATCACGAAAGGTCAGGCATTTGTGGACCTGATTTACAGGAGTGTCAGCGAGGTATCGGTACCCACAATCGTAGCCATGCTGACCACCATTGTCAGTTTTATCCCCGTTTTCTTCCTGGAAGCTCAGGAAGGTAAGCTCTTCAAGCCGTTGGCCTACACAAAGACCATCACCCTGGTGAGTGCACTCGTGCTGGGTATGACTGTAGTGCCGACCCTGGCCTATTACGTTTTTTCAATCGGTCTCTCTTCAAAGAAAGTGAAGAGGGTGTTCAATGTCTTGCTTATTGTGGGCGGTATTGTGTGGTACGCCTTCTCGGGCACATTCCTGGTGCTTTTCATTTCCCTTTTCGGGTTCAGCAACCTGCTTGCTCACAAATGGAAAAATACCAAGACAACCACCTATATCAGTGCGGCTATTGCCGTTCTGGCAGCCCTATACCTGCTTACTTCAGAATGGATGCCTGTAGGTCCTCACAGCGGTTTTGTCGTGAATTTCATTGTTGTGATAGTCAGCATCGCTCTGATCCTGGCCTTTTTCGAGACCCTGATTTCAAATTACGAATTCCTGATCCGCTGGTGTCTGGCCAATCGCTGGAAGTTTATGATCCTCCCCGCACTCACGTTACTTTTGGGTGTGACGATCTGGTTTGGCTTCGATTCGCTTTTTGGGTTTGTGGCCAAAGGTTTTGAAACAGTAGGCTGGAAATCGTTCCGGCAGACCGGGGTATGGCAGGCGGCCAACCGTACTTTTCCCGGTATCGGAGAAGAATTCATGCCCAGCCTGAACGAAGGATCTTTCCTGCTGATGCCGACCAGCATGCCCCATACCGGTATCGAGCAGAATCTGCAATATATTGAAACGCTGGATAAGCGTATCAGCAATATTCCAGAGGTGGAGATGACCGTGGGGAAATGGGGACGTGTCAATTCGGCTCTCGACCCGGCACCGACACAGATGTTCGAAAATACCATCAATTACCGTCCCGAGTTTATTGTCGATCAGGACGGCCATCGCCAGCGCTTCAAAGTCAACCGCGACGGTGCCTATGTCCTGATCGATCAATCCACCTACAATCCCAAGGACGGATTCAGGCTGATACCAGCCGACAGCCTGGTTGCAGACAGGGGAGGAGAGTACTTCAGGCAATGGCGCCCGGAAATCAAAAACGAGGACGATATCTGGAAAGAGATCATCAATGTATCCCACATACCCGGGCTCACCTCGGCTCCGAAACTGCAACCCATCGAAGCACGTACCGTGATGCTGTCTACGGGCATGCGCGCCCCCATGGGCGTAAAGGTGTCGGGGCCTAACCTGGAGGCCATCGAACAAGGGGGTAAAGCACTAGAAGAGGCATTGAAAGACGTACCTTCCGTCTTGCCCTCTACCGTGTTTTACGACCGCGCTGTGGGTGCTCCCTATATTGAAATCAACTTGAACAGGCAGCATATGGCCCGTTACGGCCTTACTGTAGCCGACCTGCAGGACGTAATCGGCGCGGCCGTCGGCGGAATGCCGCTGACTACCACGGTAGAAGGGCGCGAACGCTTTCCGGTAAGGCTGCGCTACCCCCGCGAATTGCGGGAAAATCCCGAGGAGCTGGCACGTATCATCGTGCCGACCGCAACCGGTGCACAGATTCCGCTGGGTGACGTGGCCGATATCACTTACACTCGGGGTGCGCAGATGATCCAAAGCGAGAATACCTTCCTGATAGGGTATGTGATCTTCGACAAGGTAGCTGACAAGGCCGAGGTAGATGTGGTACAGGAAGCCCGGAGGGTACTTCAGGAGAAAATAAGAACCGGGGAACTGGAACTTCCAAAAGGGGTTTCCTACCATTTCGCGGGAAACTACGAGCAACAGGCACGTGCAGCGAAACGTCTTTCCATACTGATTCCTGCCTGTCTGGTACTGATAATACTGATCCTTCATTTTCAGTTTAAATCGTTCACCGCAGCTTTTATCCATTTCTCCGGCGTATTTGTAGCATTCGCGGGTGGATTCATCTTGTTGTGGCTTTACGGGCAACCCTGGTTCCTGGACATCAACCTGGGTGATGTTAACTTGCGCGATGTTTTTCAGATACATCCCATCAACCTGAGTATCGCGGTATGGGTTGGCTTTATTGCCCTGTTCGGTATTTCCACCAGTGATGGCGTGTTGATGGGATCATTCATTCACGACACGTTCCTGGAGCGGAACCCGCAGACAAAGGAAGAAATCAGGGAGGCAGTGGTGTTTGCCGGGCTGCGCCGGGTTCGCCCCGCTGCCATGACCACTTCCGTCACACTCATCGCACTGCTGCCGATTCTGACCTCTACGGGAAGGGGATCGGACATCATGGTACCCATGTCAATACCCACATTCGGAGGCATGTTGATCCAGACGATGACGATTTTCATCGTCCCCGTATTGCAATGCATGTGGAGGGAATGGGCTATCAGAAAACAGGGACATATCAACGAATAAAATACAAAACATTATGCAACACAACATAAGATTAAGACTTTTTCTTACCGCAACCGTGGCGATTACCTGGAGCATAATATCCATCTTCGCACAGGAAACGGATTCGCTCAGCCACTACCTTGAAGTCGCCGGCAGGAATAATCCGGGGCTGAATGCTGACTTCCTGACTTACAAAGCTTCACTTGAAAAAGTGCCGCAGGCCGGTTCTTGGCCCGATCCGGAGCTGGATATCGGTTTTTTTCTTAAGCCGATGGACATTGTGGGTGGGCGGCAGATCGCCGATTTTACCCTCATGCAGATGTTCCCCTGGTTTGGAACCAAAAAGACGGCACAGACCGAAGCCACCCATATGGCGAGGATGGCGTATGAACAATTCAGGGAGACACGCGACAACCTTTACCTGGAGGTATATACCCAGTGGTACGTTCTTTCTACACTGGTGGAACAGCTCAATAACAACCGTGAGAATCTGCAACTGTTGAAACAACTCGAAGAGCTTGCCCTTCGCAAAGTATCCTCTCCGTTCAGTGGTTCTACTTCAGGTTATTCTGTACCTGCTCCTTCTCCGGCGACAAAAAGCAGCAGCTCATCACCAACTGGCGGTGGCATGGCGGGGATGGGTTCGATGGGGGGATCCACAACTTCTTCCGGTACCTCCTCTTCCTCTATGTCCAGTATGAGCGGTTCAGGAGGTAGTATGTCTTCAGGTATGGGTAGCATTGCCCCAGGCATGTCGGATGTGCTCCGTGTACAACTGGAAGTAGTTGAAATCGAAAATAATATTGAAAGCATTCTTTCGGAGATTGCAGCTGAAAAAGCCAGATTCAACGCGTTGTTAAGCCGTCCCACAGGTGTTGAAGTAACCCTGCCCGATTCCATAGCAAAAGTTTCCTTTCTTTTTGATGAGGCCGTTTCTCTGGGAGAGATTGAAAACCAAAACCCTATGCTAGGTATGTTGATGGAAGAGGAACAGGTTTTCCGGGCAAAAGGTGAGATGGAAAAAAAAATGAGTTATCCCATGTTTGGCATCGGGCTGCAGTACATGCTGATCGGCAAAAACGCTGCAACACCGATGGATCAGGGAATGGACAACGGCATGAGCGGTATGGACATGGTCATGCCCATGATTTCCATCACCCTTCCCATTTACCGGAACAAATACAAGGCACAACAACGGGAAAGCCGGTTTATGCAGCAGGCAGCCCGGGAAAAGTACCGAAACACGCTGAACACACTTCAATCCGACTTGTTACGGCTGAAACACCAGCTCGATGATGCGGAGCGAAAGATCGCGCTTTACCGGAAACAGGAACAACTGGCGCTGACAGCCTATCAACTGGTGGTACAGGAGTTTGTCTCAGCAAAAAGTGATCTTACCAACGTGATCCAGGTTCAACGGCAACTGTTAGATTACCGGTTGCGACAAGCTGAAGCCATTGCCGAATACAACACAAAGGTGGCTTCCATCCGGAAATTGCGTTCTTTTCAAACATCCAACAATTAACTCAAGACAATCATTATGAATAAGCATAAAATACAAGAAATTCTCCATCGCCCTTACCTCAGGTACGGGCTGATCCTGCTGGCCGGATTATTTCTCGGCTGGCTAATTTTCTCCGGTAGCCCTTCCGGCGGAGATGTAACATCTCCGGTCGGCCATCATGACCATGATCACGGAGAGGATTCCTCAGTTTGGACTTGCTCCATGCATCCACAGATAAGGATGGAAGAACCCGGTGATTGCCCCATTTGCGGAATGGACCTGATTCCTTTGCAAACCAACGGATCGGGCGATATCTCCGTCGATCCGGATGCTATTCAGCTCTCCGTTGAAGCGGCTGCACTAGCCAATGTGCAAACCACGATCGTAAGCAGACAAAATCCGGTGAAGGAAGTGCAGCTTTACGGTACCATCCAAGTGGATGAGCGGCTTTCTCAATCGCAAACATCGCACGTGAGCGGACGCATCGAAAGGCTGTATGTCTCTTTCACCGGCGAAAGTGTACGCCGCGGACAACCCATCGCCACCATCTACTCCCCTGAGTTGTTAAATGCCCAGCAGGAACTGATTGAGGCGGTAAAAATGAAAGACCTTCAGCCTGCACTATTACAGGCAGTACGGGAAAAAATGCGGCTATGGAAGCTGACGGATGAACAGATTGCGCGCATTGAACAATCGGGCGAGGTCTCTCCGCTGATCAATGTGACTGCCACCACAAGTGGAGTCGTGATGGCAAAGAAAGTGAACCAGGGTGACTATGTAAATACCGGTACTGTGCTCTTTGATGTAGCCAACTTATCACAGGTCTGGGCCCTGTTCGATGCGTACGAATCGGACCTCCCTTTCCTGAAAGTGGGCGACCGGCTGGAATATACACTCCAGTCGTTGCCAGGCAAAACATTCTCGGGAAAAATCTCCTTTATCAATCCTATCCTCGATCCGTCCACGCGGACAGCAAAGGTGCGGGTAGAGACAGCCAACCCCCGCATGGAACTGAAACCGGAGATGTATGCCAATGCCTTCATCCGTGCACCGCTGAAACAATATAACAATGAAATTGTTGTACCCAAGTCAGCTATTCTTTGGACCGGGAAACGATCCATCGTCTATGTGAAGCAGCCGGATACGGAAACGCCGGCGTTCCTGCTCCGGGAAATAGAAGTTGGGCCATCGCTGGGAGATGCCTACGTGGTTCTGTCCGGCCTCAACGAGGGGGATGAAATCGTGACTAACGGCACCTTTACCATCGATGCCAGTGCTCAACTGGCTGGAAAACGAAGCATGATGAACGATGAAGTGGGCCGGGCCGTTACGGGGCATGAAGGACATACAATGAATGGATCCACTCCTGCAACCACGGCACCAGCTACGGGTTATGAGGGTCACAACATGCAGGCCGCCGCTTCGGGCAGTGAACATGCGATGCTGGCGGTGCAGGGATTGTGTGAAATGTGTAAAGATCGTATAGAAAAAGCTGCGAAATCAGTTATTGGAGTTAATACTGCCAGTTGGAATTTAAATACAAAACAACTACATCTTGATTTTGATCCGGCCAAAACATCGGTCGATGCTGTTAGCAAAGCCATTGCCAAAGCCGGGCACGATACCGATAAATACAAAGCAGACAAGGCTACATATGATGCGTTACCTTCTTGCTGCAAGTACAGAGATTAATAATCAGATTTACAAACCAAAAAGTGAAAACAAAAATGAAAACAAAAATTTTAGTGACATTTGCACTGAGCGGATTATTGTTCATTTCCTGCAATTCAGGAACCTCCAAAGAAAATAAAACGGAGAGAGAGCACATAGAGATGACACCCGGAACGGTCAACGAAGAGCATGCCATGCTTGGCGTAAAGGGAAGTTGTGAAATGTGCAAGGATCGTATCGAGAAGGCAGCAAAGAGTGTGGAAAACGTCACTTTTGCAAGCTGGGATATGGAAAAGCAAGAACTCCATCTGAATTTTGATCCCGACAAAACCAGTATTGAGACTATCAGTAAGGCTATTGCCGCAGCTGGACACGATACCGACAAGGACAAAGCACCTGACGAGGTCTATAACGCTTTGCCCGCTTGTTGCAAATACAGGGAACCGTGAGAAACGGGATTAATCGTTGTAAAAACACCCGGTTTTGCAAAACGCTGCAAAATCGGGTGTTTTGGTTTCCGGTTAACTGTTTTATTTTTCTTACATTTGTAGACAATTAAAATCACGAAATAATGAAAAACTCTTTTTTATTGGCTATCGTACTAGCCCTATTGTTGAATCTTTCCGCTTGTTCGGAACGAAAAAAAAGCGATCCGGAAAATGATAAATGGACACTGGTCTGGGAAGACGATTTCAAAGGGAAACAACTGGATACTACCCAATGGACTAAAATTCCCCGGGGAAAAAGCGATTGGAACAATTACATGAGCGATTACGACGGACTGTATGTTATGAAAGACGGTAACCTGGTGCTGAGGGGTATCCAGAACCACGTTTTACCCAACGATACGGCTCCTTTTCTGACGGGCGGGGTTTATACCAAAGACAAACGGACATTCGGACTGGGTCGTTTGGAGATAAAGGCCAAATTAAATCCTGCTAAAGGTGCCTGGCCTGCATTCTGGATGCTCCCGAAAGAAGGAAAATGGCCTGATGGAGGTGAAATAGACATTATGGAAAGGTTAAGCCACGACAAGCTTATTTATCAAACCGTACATTCCAGGTATACACAAACCGACAGTTTACGGGTTAATCCGCCAGCCAGTTCCATTGTGGGTATGAATCCCGATACCTACAACGTATACGCCCTTGAAAAATACCCGGACAGCCTGGTTTTCTATGTGAACGGCACCCGGACAAAAAATTATCCGCGGATTACAACTCCTCAAGAAGGGCAATTTCCATTTGCTGACCAGGAGTTCTACCTGTTGCTCGACATGCAGCTGGGCGGCAGTTGGGTAGGGGCTGTCAATCCGGCGGAGCTACCCGTAGAGATGTATATCGACTGGGTACGCTATTACGAGCCTAAGAAGAATTAAGCCGTTACTTATACACGGGACTGACCCATTGTTCTTTCGGCCGGTATTTGCTTTCGGCCGCCCATCGGATTCCCCTCTTTTGAATCTCCAGGGCCTGCAGAACGTTAAAGTCACTCATTACGTGCCCCAGGGAGGAGTAAAAAACTCGTCCGGTTCCGTAGTACTTTTTCCACGCGACAGGAACAACACATCCATCAATCCATGAGGAATGCTCTCCAGTAAAAGTCGTTGTGGCAAGCACTTTCACGTTGGGATCGACGTGTACGAAATACTGTTCGGAGTGCATGTCAAAATCGTTCAATCCCCGGGTAACTTCATCCTTATGATCGGTAATCTTCACCCGGTAATCGATAATTCCGCCGGGATGAGCCACCCATTGTCCGCCAACCATAAACTGATATTCCGTATTTTCCCGGAAAGAATCCCCGATTCCTCCGTGCCACCCGGCAAAACCGCATCCTGCCTTAACAGCTTCCAGCAGCCCTTTTTCCTGCTCCTGCGTTATTTTGGCCATCGTGACAACCTGAACGATAAGATCAAGGGACTCCATCAGTTCCTTGTCGGCATACGTATCCAGTTTATCGGAAACAATTACCTCCGCACCTTCAGCTCGGAGCCACGGCACGAAGATGTCGACGGACTGCCGGGGTTCATGGCCATCCCAGCCCCCATAAACATACAAAACTTTCTTGCCTTTTAAAACCGTGCTCTCCCTCTCCGCATTGAGGATCATTCCCTGTGCAAGTACATTCTCAGGCAGTAAAACAGATCCGGCTCCCAGCGCAACGGATGCCTGGATAAATTTGCGACGCGATAACTTTTTCATATTTTCAGGTATTTAGGGGAAACGAATGGTTAAACAGTCTTTCCTCAGCCAATCTCTCGTATCGGGTACCGGAACGGCCGTAGTTGACATACGGATAAATGCTGATGCCGCCGCGGGGAGTAAAAACTCCGGTAACTTCAATGTACTTCGGATCCATCAACCCGATGAGGTCTTTCATAATGATGTTGACGCAATCCTCGTGAAAAGCACCGTGATTGCGAAAACTGAACAGATAGATCTTTAACGATTTGCTCTCTACCATTTTTACGTCGGGAATATAATCGATCCGTATGGTGGCGAAGTCGGGTTGTCCTGTTATGGGACATAAACTCGTGAACTCGGGACAATCAAAGGTAACCCAGTAATCGTTACTTTGGTGCTTGTTTTCAAAAGCTTCCAATACCTCGGGAGCGTAATCTTGCTTGTATGCTGTTTTTTTGCCGAGAAGGCTTAAGTTTTCGGTTTGAGACATAATTTCAATTGTAAGTCGATTATTCTTCAAATATAATACGAAAAAAAATACAAATAAAATATTCTCCTGTTTTTCTGTAGAAGAGAAAATCCGATCCGCCGTTCTCCTATTATTTAAGCGTTTCTGATAATACGGTCACTTCATGAGTCCCGCAATAATGTTAATGGTAAGAGCCACAACAAAAGTGTTGAACAAAAAAGACAGGACTCCATGCACCAGTGCAATACGGCGTATTCTCTTCGAAACAATAGAAACATCGGAAACCTGAAAGGTAGAGCCCATCACAAAAGAGAAATACGCAAAGTCCATATAATCGGGGTTTTTCTCTGAAGGAAAGTCCAGACCTCCCGTAAATCGTTCGCCTTTAATTCCCGTTCCATTGTAATATTCATGAGCGTAATGAAAGACATAAATCGTATGCATCATCGCCCAACTCAAAAGGATACCAGCCACATTAAGAGGAACGAAAAAAGGGTTTTCCATGAATGTTTGATCCTTGGACATCATCAACAACAGAACGATAAAAATATTGGTAAAAGAAGAGATGATCACCATGAAGAACACAAATATTGTACTCCCGTCATCTTCCACCGCTTTTTTCTTAATCTGATCTACCTGACGCAAAAAGATAACCATCCAACTGAGGATTAGAAAAACACACGAAAAAATAATCCAGGCAATCATTAAGCGAAAAAGAACGGGGACCTCTCTTTCTATCAGAAAAAAGGCACCACCGGTAATGAACAAACTGATCAAAAACCGAGTAATATGAGTAATTTCCAAGAAAAAGCTTACGAATTTACAGGCTGGTTTCATGGCGCATTTTTGTGTACACGGTAAGTTTTACTTTCTATCCGCAAGATATTCCTGTAATCCCCGGTTGCGTAACTTACATGCGGGGCAGTGTCCGCACCCCCCGGCTTTAATTCCGTTGTAGCAAGTAAGTGTTTCATTTTTTACGATATCAAAGACCCCAAGATCGTCGGCAAGGGCCCATACTTTTGCTTTATCCCGGTGCATCAGTGGGGTGTGGATGACAAAATGCTTATCCATAGCAAGGTTTATCGTTGCGTTTAACGAATGGATAAACGTGTCCCTGCAATCGGGATATCCGCTGTAATCAGCCTCGGAAACGCCTGTTACCAGATGCTTGATGTTTTTTGCATAAGCGACAGCTGCCGCAAATGTGATAAATAACATGTTTCGTCCTGGCACAAACGTATTGGGATATGAACCGGCAGGTTGTTCTTCATCCATAACAATGGACGCGTCTGTTAACGAATTGGGCGATAGGTGGGAGATAACGGAAGCATCGAGCAGCTGAAACGACACACCGGCTATTTCGGCAATGTTCCGGGCAACCTCTACTTCCAGCGAATGCCGTTGTCCGTAGGAAAAGCACAACGCTTCAACGTTTCTAAAAGTTTGTTTTGCCCAAAACAGGCAGGTGGTAGAATCTTGTCCTCCTGAAAAAAGGACAAGTGCATCTTCATTTTTGTAATCTGTCATTTTTAGTAGGGTTTCTTTTCATTCTTACATCAAAACCGGCGCCTCTCCCTTTTCAAATTTAACGGCCGGAGAATTGGAAATGTCTTTTTTGAAGGATTGTATGGCGTCATCATTCATTTCCGTCAACTGAACAACCACCCTGTTCTCAAAAACGTCGGCACCGGCACCGGCAAAACGGGTTAGAAAGGGATGGTCGGCCGGGACGGACGAATTGCTGAGGAACTGGTCGAGACGATCCATCACCTGCATCATTTCACGGTAGGAATAGGTACAGGGTTCAGTCAGAAAATCATCAGTTCCAAGAATCGAGGCTAATACCGGACGGTACTGTTCCGGATTCCCCACCACACAGATCACAAATTTTCCATCGTTGTCGATAAAAGAGCCACCGTAGTATGGAGGGTAGTCGGTTGCTGCCGGTTCCTCCATTTCCCAGTTGGGGCTGAAGGACGACATTAATTTGTCGTGAAGGTTTTTCGAAAGTTGCTCCGTTTTTTCAACAGTTGTCTTAGGAGGCTGTTGAATACCGCCGGCAGCTTCTTTCGCTTGTCGGTTACAGGCCGCTCCCGTTAACAGGACTACGGCAAGAATAACGATTGTGGAAATGTTTTGTTTCATATTTTTAATAACACTTTTCTTGCACTTTTGTTTCAATAGCCTATTCTCAATTATTCAGCCACGTTTTTTATAACTCAATACCGCCCACGTATTGAAGAACACCGCAAACCCGGTTAGCCACATCAACGGCTTAAAAAGATCGGACAATGCACTGCCCTTCAGATATACGAGCCGCATGATCTCGATGAAGTAGGTGAGGGGATTGGCATAAGCGACAGCCTGTGCCCACCCGGGCATGGCGGAAACAGGGGTGAACATCCCGCTGAGCAGGATAATGATCAGAATAAAAAACATAACCAGAAACATCGACTGCTGTAACGTGTCGGAATAGTTGGAAATGATGATTCCCAATCCGGTAATCCCCAGCAGGAAAACAACGGCGGAGATATACAGCGTGGCAAAACTTCCCGACGGAAGCAATCCGTAAATCACCCACGTGACCAAGAACGACAGGGTCAGGATAACAAGCCCGATAATCCAGTACGGAATAAGCTTTGCCAGAATAAAATTAAATTTACTCACCGGCGTGGCGTTGATCTGCTGGATGGTGCCGGTCTCTTTTTCAATCACGATGTTCAGTGAAGGCAAAATACCGCATATCAGCGTCATCATGAGCACGATAAACGCCGGCAGCATAAAGGTTTTGTAATCGAGGCGTTTGTTGTAACGGTAATCGGTTACGGCATCAATGTGCGATGCATCCGACAGTGCGGATGCCGGAAAGAGTTCAGTACGAAGTTCCTGCGAATAATCATTGATAATCTGCGTCAGGTAATTGTTCCCCAACAACCCCTGTGTACTGTTTACAGCGTTTGCTGAAATCATTACCTTAGCACGTCGCTCCTTCACCATATCGGTGTCGAATGAAGCGGGAATTTCCAAGACAATATCCGCCTTTTCTTTCTCTATATCGCCAATGGCATCGTTGTAACGGGTGGATACACCCGTAAGAATAAAATAAGCTGATGCATCTATTTTGTTTATCAACCGTTGGGAGTAGACACTTCTGGCATTGTCCACCACGTGGATTTGTATGTTCTTCACTTCAAAATTAATCGCCCACGGAAAGATCAACAGTACCAAAACCGGATACAGCACGATCATCTTGGGTATAATCGCATTCCTGCTGATCTGCTTGAACTCTTTCTCAATGAGGTATTTAAGTTGACTCATGTTGTTTTAATTGTTTAAAGTCGGTTTTTGATTTTCGCAATGCTTGCCCCGATAAGAAAAACAACCATCCCGGCAAGGATACCTACTTCTTTTGCCACATGGGTAAATCCCAGTCCTTCGATCATCACCTTTTTCACCGCAGCAATGTACCAACGTGCAGGTACAACCGATGATGCCCATTGCAACGGTTCAGGCATATTGTCAATGGGGAAAATCATTCCTGACAGGATCAAAGTAGGCATCATCAGTCCTATTCCCGAGATAAGCACAGCGGTTACCTGTGTTTGTACGAGGGTAGAAATAAGCAAACCCAGAGAGAGCGCCAGGAAAATGAAAAGAACCGATACGGCAATCAGCAGGGCCAAATTTCCCTGGATAGGAACATCCAACACAAAATAAGACAACAACAGGATGGTAATCAGGTTGATGAACGAGAGTGCCAAGTAAGGGACCGTTTTAGAAATCAGTACCGTTCCCGGTTTTAGCGGCGATGCCAGGAGTACTTCCATCGTACCGCGCTCCTTTTCCCGGACGATGGAGATCGAGGTCATGATGGCACAGATTATCATCAGCACCAATCCCATGATTCCGGGCACAAAAGTGTATGCCGATTTCATTTCGGGATTGTAAAGCAGTTTGTTCTCCACTTCAATCCGATAAGGAATGTGGGGGCGATATTCGCTAACGATTGCCGTCACGTAGTTCGCGACAATGGTTCCCGTATTTGGATTGGATGCGTCGGCAATGATCTGCAGTTGAGCTTTCTTTGAATGGACAAGGTTCTCGTTGAAATTTTGTTCGTACACGATGGCCACATCCGTTTCCCCTCGTTGCAGCAACTTGTTTATCTCATCGGGCGAGTACACATATCCCTGCATATGGAAATAGGGATTCGCCATAAGGCGTTCGGTAATATCGCGTGTGGCGGCATCTTGTGCCGGATCGAAAACCACGGTACGGATATGTTGTACTTCCATATTGATAGCGAATCCGAACAACAAAATCTGCACAACCGGCATTCCCAGAAGGATCAGCATGGTGCGCCCGTCACGGAGTATGTGGTAGAATTCCTTATGTACGAAAGAGAAAAATTGCTTCATATCAATTGTCTATTATCCATTATCCATTCTTGTCGCTTTTCTGGCCAACTTCCGGAATACCTCATCCATGCTTTCCGCCTGATGAATTTCCTTGAGGTTGCCGGGGCTGTCCAACGTTTCAATTCTTCCGTCGACCATTATCGATACTCGGTGACAATATTCGGCTTCATCCATGTAGTGCGTGGTTACAAAAACCGTGATCCCACGGTCGGAAGCTTCGTAAATCATTTCCCAGAACTGGCGCCGCATGGCCGGATCGACTCCGCCGGTAGGTTCATCAAGAAAAACAATTTGAGGCGTGTGAAAAACAGCTACCGAAAAAGCGAGTTTCTGCTTCCAACCCAACGGCAGGGATTTAACCAAAGTGTTTCGTTCACTTTCGAACCTCAACCGGTGAAGCAATTCATCCGTTTTTTCTTTTATCTCTTTGTCTGTCAACCCGTAAATCCCACCAAAAAGGCGTATATTCTCCCATACTTTCAGGTCTTCGTACAACGAAAACCGCTGGCTCATGTAACCGATGTTGCGTTTTATCTTCTCGTTTTCTTTCAGGATATCGTATCCGGCCACCGTCCCTTTTCC
>ENA-UOOH01001436-UOOH01001436.1-fermentation-metagenome-genome-assembly--contig:-NODE-1436-length-23278-cov-11.562675_pt1 | contig 23278 bp, 29 predicted proteins | sample MGYA00245778_ERZ724025 | MGnify/ENA primary metagenome ERZ724025 (study PRJEB28704, sample SAMN03018313) | fermentation metagenome | biome: anthropogenic terrestrial biome; feature: soil... | reverse complement strand
GCCCTATTATCGGGGTTATCGGAGCGGTTTCCTTCTCTCAACTGTCAAAGTCGGGATTATACAATATAGATAAATTCATCGCAATCATGAACATTTTCACCCATACTTTGGCACCAATCGATGCTCCAGGTTAGAAGAAATCCCAATTTACGACCAATTCTGACCTTTCCGTCACGATCCAGTGCATAGGGACATCTCCGTCATGGGGAAATATATTATCAACTACCTGAAAATCGTAACAAACCCCGCATATAAAGGCATTTTTGGGTATTTGCTTAAGGAAGCGGTCATAATAACCCTTCCCATAACCCAGTCGGTAGCCATGCCCATCAAATACCAGGCCAGGCACTATTACCACATCAATTTCTGAGGGAGAAGCAGGCACTCCTAAAGGTTCCATGATGCCGAACCCCCCCGGTTGGGTATGCTGCCAACCTCTGAACTCAATCGCTGCCAGCCCGCCATTTTTTTCCACCCGGGGCAGCAGTATGGTTTTGCCCTGGTTAATCTGGTTTTCCATAAATATTCGCAAATCCACTTCATTTCCGATGCTGGCAAATGCCATGATGCTGCGGGCGTTTATTATGGGTTCCAGTTCCAATAGTTTATGGGTAATCAATTGGTTGTAATCTTCCACCTGGGCGGGCGAGATGCCTGCTCTCCTTTTCGCCATCTCATCCCTTAATGGTTGACGACGCTGATCCGGCCATTCCATTTTTTACACCTCTTTATTCTTCTAGCTTGTACTTTTTCCAACCAAGCTATTTAACCTTTAACTGTTGGATTTTAAATCATCCCTGGATTTACGCCATGCATACAGAACTATACCTAAGGCCAGGAGTATCAAGGAATAGGCCTGGGCTATGGACAAGGAGCCACAGAAAACCCAGTTCTCCCTGAAAAATTCGATAATAAAACGATAAACCGAATATCCCAACAGGTAATAAATAAATATCTGCCCTGAAAATTTGCGACGGGGATAATACCACAGCAGCAAGGCAAAAAGCAGAAGGTTAAGGGCTGAACTAAAAAGCTGCGTAGGATAGCGATGCAACTCATCCACAAGGGGAAATACTACGGTGCAGATCGATTCACTAGCTTTGCCATAACAACAGCCATTCAGGAAACACCCAATGCGCACAATAGCATAGGCCAACGCCAGATAAGGAGAAAATATATCCGCCATTTTCCAGAATGAATAACCCCGGACGCGAATATATATTATGAATGCCAGCACACTGGCGGTAAATCCACCATACCATACCAAACCACTAAATCCGCCGTCACTTAAGCCGAAGAAAATGGCCGGGTGAGTCAGGAATTCCTGCCATTCAAACATGGCTATATAGGTCAGACGTGATCCCAACAAACCCGTTACAACCAGTATAATTACCATATCCAAAACATGGTCAGGTTCATAACCTTCTTCTTTGAATATTCTAGTAATTCCAAATACTGCTACCAAAACGGCAAAAGCTAACATAAATCCCCATGAATAGACTTTTATTCGACCCAAATCTATCAGAATCGGATACACTGTTATCACTCCTTTCCATCGTTATCCACAGGACTCGATAGCTCAATTTTTCGACAATTGGCTGCTTCCCTAAAATAAGCAGTTGATTTTAATTATTCACAAATCCCGTTAAATTAATTATCAACAAACTTATCCACATTATCCACAGCCGAATTCACACAGGAATCAGGCTGGGATGTGCATTAATATTTAAGGGCGCAAAACTACCGTTAACATAGTCATGATAGGCCTTGCCGGCAATCATGGCGGCATTGTCGGTACATAGCGCAAGGGAGGGAAAATACAGGTTATATCCTTTTTCACTGGCCCGCTCGCCCAATTGCTTCCTCAACTCTTGGTTAGCTGCAACCCCTCCGGCCAACATAATCGTACCCACTCCATACTGACCCGCCGCCCGTATAGTCTTTTCTACGAGTACTTCAACCAGAGCAGTTTGAAATTCCGCGGCGATATCACTAACATTATGACCGCCATCTCTCTCAATCTTTTTCCACAGATTCATAGTCGCTGTCTTGAGTCCGGAAAAACTAAATTCATAATCTCTGCGGTCCAGAAATACACGCGGTAAATGATATAACCCTGCCTGTCCCTGTTGGGCTGCTTTCTCCACTACCGGGCCGCCCGGGTATCCCAGCCCCAGGAACCGGGCTACTTTATCAAAAGCCTCACCGGCAGCATCATCTTTGGTGGATCCAATCAGTTCATAATCACTTATCCCTTTCATATACAAAAGGCTGGTATGCCCTCCTGATACCACCAAACAAATGGCCGGAAACAGTATGCTGCCATGTTCCAGGAAATTAGCATATATGTGGCCCTGCAGGTGATTCACCGCAATCAGGGGACGGTTTAATCCATACGCGAAAGCCTTGGCAAAGGATAAGCCTACCAATAATGCTCCAATCAGACCTGGCATAGTGGTAACTGCGACCGCATCTATGTCCTGATAAGATAGTCCCGCTTCCACAAAGGCACAATCAACCACGGCGGCAATATTTTCAATATGTTTGCGGGAGGCCACCTCGGGAACCACCCCACCAAATTGCTGATGGATAGCAACCTGTGAATTAACTACATTGGATAATATCTCGCGGCCATTCTTGACTATTGAGGCCGCTGTTTCATCGCACGAAGTTTCTACTCCCAGAATCAAAATATCTTTCACTTTTATTAACCCGCTTCCATTCTTGTTGAGATATCAACTCGTATATCATACTTTGGCTTGATAGAGGTATTTTGTCATAATGATGGCGTCTTCCTGGTTATCCACATAATATTGTTTTCTAAAAGACGTAGGTACATAACCAAGTTCTTTATACATGGTTAGGGCCGCCAGGTTGGAAGGTCTTACCTCCAACAAAATACGAATAGCTTTCTTGGCTAAGGCGATCTTTTCCTCCTCCAGCATTAAAATCCGCCCCATTCCCTGGTGCCTAAACTTTCTACTCACAGCAATATTAGTTATGTGGGCTTCCTCGAAAACAGTCCACATTCCCGCATAGGCCGCAACTTCCCCCTGCCAATCACAGACCAGATAGTCAGCGTACTGGTTATGCAACTCGGCTTGATAGGATTGGCGTGACCAGGGCAGGGTAAAAGATTCTTTTTCTATGGTCATTAACTCATCCAAATCCTGCTCGGTCATCTTTCTAATCAGGTAGGCTTGATTCAGCACCTATAATTCTCCTTTTCCCAGTTTGCTTTCGGCTTCCGAGAGACGTACATACCGGGGACGCATGGGCATAACTTCATCGAAATCCTCCCGGGCAGCCCTTTCGATTGCCAAACTACCCAACGCCGAAGCCCGCGGCAGCATCAGGTGGGAAGGAGCTGTCAGAAGCCTGTCCCCCAGACAATCACTCAGTAAATCCTGATAGGGATAATATCCATCCCCCAGCAGAGTAATCCGGCTGGCTCCCATTTCCTGCGCTTTTTGCAGTGCTTCATAAGCAAAATCCCGGGGTGCACAAGCTATTTCATCACTCAATCGGCGCGGAAATAATCCCCGGTTATCATAAAAGGCGGTATATACTTCCTGGCGGCGCGCATTCAGCAGCGGGCAGACCAGGGTATCGCTATAAACTATATTATGGGCAATTACATCCAGGGTCGAAACCCCGACTACCGGTAAGCGGGCTGCCAGGCTCAAGCCTTTTATCGCCGCCAGCCCAATCCGCAACCCGGTAAACGATCCCGGTCCAATGGTAACGGCCAGTGCAGTCAGGTCGGCTAACGACCTTTCGCAAGCCTGTAGTATCCTATCAACCATTGGCATCAGTGTTTCCGAATGGGTTAGTTTATAATTGACAAACTCTTCCCGAATCAGTTTCTCTTCATCCAAAAGAGCTACTCCCGCCACCGGGGTAGAGCTATCTATCGCTAAAATCAACAATCTGCCTCAACCTCTCCAGCTTCTCCTGATATTTGTAGCCCTGAGCTAATATATGCACCTTTCTCTCCCGTTCATAATCATCGTCGGTGAGTTCTATTTCTACCCACAGGGCCTCCCGGGGAAGTAAGTCTTTCCCAACCTGAGGCCATTCAACCAGGGATATTCCACCCTGTTCCAAATAATCCTCCAGACCCAGATCAGTAAGATCCCGACTCTCCAGACGATAGAAATCAAAATGATAAATCACAGGAGTACTGGGGTAAACATTCATGAGGGTAAAGGTCGGGCTGGTCACCGGGCCTTCATATCCCAGGCCACGGGCTACTCCTCTAGCCAAAACGGTCTTGCCGGCCCCCAATTCTCCCCGCAAATATACCACATCATCCTCGTCAAGAACAGAGGCCAGGTGGTGGCCCAGTTGGTGCATCTCTTCCTCGCTGTATATCGTTATATCCATCTTCATACCTCATTAGACCCGACCGGTCAACTGCTTATATTCATCCCGGATAAGCTTGAAATCTTCCCAGGCCGGGCGTTTATAACTTGGGTTGCGCAAAAGCGCCGCCGGATGATAGGTGGCCATAATCTTAATGCCATTTCTTATCAACCACTGGCCACGAGTCTTTGTAATCCGGGCTTTAGGATCAATAACCGTTTGACAGGCCGCCGCCCCCAAACAGACAATGATGCGCGGATTAATAATACGAATCTGCGCTTCCAGGTAATTCCGGCACTCTCTGATTTCATCTGGATTAGGCAGCCTATTACCCGGGGGACGGCATTTGACTACATTGGTAATATATACTTCGGAGCGTACTAATTCCGAGGCTTCCAGTATCTTGCTAAGCAGCTGCCCGGCTCGGCCTACAAAGGGAACCCCCTGCTCATCTTCATCCTTCCCCGGACCCTCGCCAATGAACAAAATATCCGCAGCTATATTTCCCTCGCCAAACACCACCTGCCGGCAGGTGCTGCGCAAACGGCAACGCTGGCAAAGGGCCGCTGTGTTCTGCAATTCAGGATAGCCTTGGATTTCCTTATAGCTATCCTCTATCTTGACCCCCGGCAGGAACGAAGTATATATCTTATCCGTCGGTTCTACCACCCGTTTTACGGCGGTGGCTGGTTCACTTGGTTCACCAAATAAACGGGGTTGTTCAGTAGACATTCTCTCCCCTCCTGTCTAATTTTAATCACATTGCCCCTCTATTTGCATTTTAAAACCGCCCCTTACAGGCGGTTATTTTTAATTATATATCATTTGTAAATATTATTAAAATTGTAGCTTCAGTTTCGCACCTGGTTATTCTCCAATAGCTTATCGGCTTTCTTCTCCTAATTTTGTTGGTGATTTTAATTAGTATATTTCATGCGCGGGAACAGCTTACTCAGCTCTTCAGCGGGTACATGCACCATGTTATCCTGGCTTACCACTGCCAGAATCACCATCTCTTCTCCGCTGAGTTCTTCCTGATATGAACCCAACACGCATATCGTCATTACGTTGCCGTCCATATAAACGGTAAACAAATCTCCTTTATTCAACGCTATCCCCCCACAATTGACCATCCACCAATACCCTAACCGCTCTGGACCGGAAGTCAAACGGGTGACCATCAAAGACCACCAGGTCGGCGCGTTTCCCCTCCCTAATAGTGCCCAGTTCATGATCAACTTTCAGCAGTTGGGCTGGAACGCTGGTGATTGCATGCAATGCCAATTCTTCATCCAGGCCCTCGCGCACTGCCAGGGCGGCACATACCCGCAGATGCTCGATAGGAATTACCGGATGATCAGTTATGAAGCTAAATCTTACGCCCCTTTGCGCCAGGAGAGCGGCATTTCTAAAAGCTACTTCCTTCATTTCCACTTTGGCGCGGTTTACCAGCAAGGGACCCAGGGACACGGGAACGTCTCTCTTGACTAACTCATCCGCAACCAACACTGCTTCAGTGCCATGCTGAAGCTGCATTTCTATATGGAATTCATCCATGATCCGTAAGGCGGTCAGAATGTCGTCAGCGCGATGCACATGGAGCAACAAAGGCATTTCTTTTCGTAAAACTTTAAAGATGGCTGAATTCCGGTATGCTTCACCCGCCTTAATATTATCTTTATCCATCAGGCTGCGTGCAGTAGATAATGCTTCCCTAAGCAGACTGGCGCTGGCCATACGAGTCTTAGGGGTTTTCTTCTGAGCTCCATAGACTCTTTTGGGGTTCTCGCCCAAGGCCGCTTTAAGTCCCCAGGGGTTGCGGCAGACCATTTCTGACGGGCTGCCCGCCAAAGTCTTTAAGAAGACAGCCTGCCCGCCTAAAATATTAGCACTGCCAGGCATGGACATGGTTCTGGTTACACCGCCCCGCAAAGCATCATTGAAAGCCAGATCCATAAAGTTTATACCATCTACTGCCTGTAGTTGGGGGGTAATCGGGTCACTGGTTTCATTGACATCATCACCCTCTATCTGGTATATTTCTTCCTCCAGCCCAATATGAGTATGAGTGTCTATGAAGCCAGGACATATATATTTGCCCTGAGCCTCTATAACTGTACAGCCTGCGGGGATATCAATCTTCTCCCCCACTTTACTGATAAACTGGCCCTCAACCAGTATTACCCCATTGTTTATGACTCCACTCTTTTCCATGGTGAGGATCTTGCCGCCTTTTATTGCTATCATTAAAGAGTTCCACCCCTTGCTCTATATTTATGAATATGGATAATATATTGTTCTACTACCATGCTTCCATAATCTACCCCAAAATCCCCTTGAACCTTCGGCTATCAATTATCGATAATTTGTTTAACGCTGGGCACTGGCAATCAAGGCCTTAAATAATCGAGCTGAAAATACATCCCGCATACATTCCGGATGCCATTGCACACCCACATAAAAGGGATGCTGCCGGCTCTCAATTGCCTCCACCGTACCGTCCCCCGCCAGTGCACTTATAGCTAGACCCGGGCCAACTTCCTTGACCGCCTGGTGATGGAAACTGTTAACGCTGACATGATCATCCTGCATTATGCTCCGCAGTTGGCTGTCATTCTCTATAAATATATCATGAATGGGATAATTGCGGGGGGCTTTCTGGACATGGCTGAGAGGACTTTGTATATCTTGCCATAGACTTCCGCCTGCAGCAATGTTCAATAGTTGGCAGCCCCGGCATATTCCTAGAACAGCCTTGCCCGACCCAAATGCTTTTTTAGCCAGGCTCAATTCAAACCGGTCCCGCAGCGGGTCGATTGCTCCGCTTTGCGGAGAAGCAACCTCCCCCCAGCAGGCAGGATCAAAATCTCCTCCTCCAGAGAATAATAAACCCCGGCAAATATTAAGATAATCCTCAATTAAACCCTCATCACAGGTCGGCGGAAGTAAGATAGCTATTCCCCCGGCACGATTAATTGCAGCTACATAAAAATCTTTATATATAATGGAATTATTCTCCGGCTGGGAGTTACCCGTAATACCAATAATAGGTTTCATCAAATCCCTCCAATCACAACCAGCAGGTTCCGATCTAAACCTGCTTCAGGCTTAAGGCAAAAGCTAAACTCTACATTATTTCAAAAAGCCCGTTCAATCAACGTATTTATACGGGGACATTCCCCCTTAAGGGGTGTGTCCCCATACCTCATACGCCTCAATCACGGGCTTTTCTCATGTCTTGATATTGACTCCTGTCATTAGCCTCTTAGCTTGTCGACAAAGTCAGATGTTAAGTTGATATGTATTTAGATCTCTGTTAATTCCAGGCTGATGGCTAAGGCTTCATTAACCTTGGCCATCATGTCTTCCTTCAAGACCGCTATCCTTTGTTTTAAACGGGTCTTATCGATAGTCCTTATTTGCTCTGTTAATATAACGGAGTCCCGTTCCATCCCATAAGTATCCGCTTTTAATTCCACATGGGTTGGCAGTTTGGCTTTATTGATCTGCGAAGTTATGGCCAACACGATAGTCGTCGGACTGTACTGATTACCTATGTCGTTCTGCACCACCAGCACTGGCCGTATACCTCCCTGCTCAGATCCTACGACCGGATTAAGTTGGGCAAAATAGATCTCGCCTCGTTTAATCATATATCTAATCACTCCAGGAGTATAGATTCCTAAAAGTCTTCTTCCAGGCTGGATGCCTCACAGGCAATTGTTAAATTAATTGGAGCCATTTCCATATAGCCCCTTTTCATCTGTTCAATCATTAATTCCCTTCTACGGGTTTCCAGATAAAACATTATAGCTTCGCGTACTATCTCACTGCGGTTTCTTTTTTCTAAAACGGTAAAATGGTCTACTTCAGAGAGGAGGATTTCAGAAATAGTAACAATAATTCTTTTCGAGGCAGGCAATGCAAGCACCCCCATAATAAATATACACAATTATATATCTATTATATAGACAAGGCATCCGGCTCGCAAATCCAATAATTACTTGTGATAATTCAATCTATGTAAGTTCTGGCTATCCTGCTGCTCGGAGAGCAAACGATTTCATAATTAATAGTCCCAATAATGTCAGCCAGATCGTCAGCTGTTACACCGTCCTCCGGTTTACCAAATAAAATTACCTCGTCCCCGGCCTTTACATCCTCCAATCCGCTCACATCAAACATACATTGATCCATGCAAACTACCCCAATTAAAGGCACCTTTTGCCCCCTTATAACTGCCCAGCCATGATTGGAAAGGCGGCGATTGTATCCATCCGCATAGCCTATCGGTACAGTGGCCACTCTGGTTTCCTGCCGGCTGATATAAGTCCGGCCATAACTCACCGAGTGACCTGCCGGCAATGTTTTAACAAAGCTGACCCTGCTTTTAAGAGTCATGGCAGGCTTAAGTTCCAATGTAGACTTATCGACCTCATCAGAAGGGTACAAGCCGTAAGTTATTATGCCAGCTCTCACCATATCAAAATGGGCTTCCGGCATTTCCATTATGGCCGCGCTGTTGGCCAGATGTTTCAGTGGGATCGATATCCCCGCTGCCTCCAAATTGTCCCCAAAGTTCTTAAATAGGGCTGCCTGCTGCCTGGCATAACTCTTATCAGCGTGGTCAGCAGTGGCCAGATGACTAAATAGGCCCTCCACCCTAATTCCCGGCAGGTGAGCAATCTCCCTGATTGTTTCCAGCGAGGCCGCCTCTGGTTTGAAACCTAGCCGGCCCATTCCCGTATCTATCTTCAGATGCACCCGGGCTTCCTTACCAGTTGCAATAGCGGCTTTCGATAAAGCCAGGGCGGTATCCAGGTCGAATACAGTCACATCAATACGATTCTCAATCATCAGTTCGGCACAGTTTTCCGGCGTATAGCCCAGAACCAGTACCTGAGCATTAATGTCGTTCTGGCGTAAAGTCATAGCCTCCTTGGGGGAGGCTACCCCTAGATAACTGGCCCCTTCCTCCAAACAAACCCGAGCTACTTCCAGTACACCATGCCCGTAGGCATTAGCCTTAACAATTGCCATCAAGCGGACTTCAGGTGCAATCAATTTTTTTATGGCTGCGATGTTGCTCCTAATAGCCCTTATATCTATTTCTGCCCAGCTCACTACGTAATTATCCATCTCTTTCAACCATTGCTTTTAGAATATCGTTACGGGTAACAATACCAACAAGTTTATCATTCCTTATAACCGGTACTCGATTAATCCTGCGTTTCTGCATAATGGCAACCACTTCACTTACCGGGGTATCTTCTGGTACGATAATTACTTTCTCAGTCATTGCCTCTTGCACGTATGTAGCCGTATACTTCTTGAGGTCGTTGTTAAATCGTATGGGATTCTCTAAAAAAATAATACTGTCAAATAATGTGAGATAAAAGGGAACTCTCAACTCACTAGCTTTTATCATTAAGTCTTTTTCCGTGATTATGCCCACTACATGATTCTGTTCATCAACCACCGGAATCCCACTGATTTTATTTTCAACCAGAATCCGAGCCACCTTCTCCACCTTTTCCTTCGGCCGCACCGTGAGTACATCCTTGGTCATAATATCTTTCACCAGCATTAGCCCACCTACTTCCTAATCTTCTATTAAGATATCTCCAATTCACGTAAAATATACGGTAAATACTTGATCAAATCGCCTGCCATCAGGCCTCTCTGCCCTTTAATCGCGGCTGCTTTGTCACCAGAGCAGCCGTGAAGGTAAACACCTGCTATCGCAGCGTTTTTGGGCGTGAGCCCCTGAGCAATGAGCCCCACGATGATTCCGCTTAAAACATCTCCACTGCCGGCTGTTGCCATGCCAGGATTTCCGCTGCTATTTATGAATACTTCGCCCGAGGGACAGGCTATCGCGGTATTATGACCCTTCAAAACCACTGTAACTCCCCATGATGTTGCATATTGGCGGGCTATCTCCAAACGATTGTGCTGAATCTCCTCTACAGTCAGGCCGGTCAGGCGAGATAGCTCGCGAGGATGAGGAGTAATAACGATGGGGATCTGACGATCTTTTAATATGGCCGCATCTCCCTCCAGCGCATTAATACCATCAGCATCAATTAGAATTGGCACCCCGGAGTTCTCCAGAACAAACCTGAGGATAGCATTGGCCTCCCGGTATCTGGACATACCAGGGCCAATAGCACAAACGGAAATTGTGCCCAGCAGATTCTCCAGAGCGGGGAGAGCTTCCAGGGAAATGCAGGTCGCACTAGTTTCTGGCAGGGGGCGGCTCATTACTTCCATTACCGAAGCATCAAGTATCGGGACTAGAGATTCAGGCAGAGCGGCAGTAACCAACCCCGCTCCGCTGCGCAGAGCCGCGCAGGAGGTCAAAATAACTGCACCCGTCATACCTGCTGATCCGCCGGCTACCAGCACATGCCCGTATGTGCCTTTATGAGATTCTGCCGCCCGGGGTTTAATAAATTTTCTAACCATTGCTTCGTCAATCAGGTTCAACTTATACCGCGGGTCCTCTATAAGGAGGTGCGGTATAGATATATCGGCAACAATTAGATTTCCCACGTATTCCTGAGCGGGCGCCAATATCTGGCCTAATTTGGGTGCTGCCAATGTCACCGTATAATCAGCTCTTACAGCGGTTCCATTAACTTTACCGGTATCTGCCTCTACCCCGGAGGGAATATCAACCGCTACCACCGGAACTTTAGCCAAGTTCAATATCTGGACTACCCGGGATTCAAAGTCATCCATACTCCCGCGAAAACCTATACCATAAAGGGCGTCAATTATCAGGTCCGCTGATAACAGCGAGTTCGTGAAGACTTTGATATCCTCATCATTTTTTAAGGGTAATAGTCTGCCGCCCATCTTTTTCAGAATATTATAGTTCACGCCGGCATCAGCAGTCAGGTTCTCAATTTCCCCCAATAGAAAAATATCAACCGCAGCTCCGTCATTTATGAGATGCCGTCCAATAACCAGCCCATCTCCGCCATTGTTGCCTTTACCAGCTAAAATGACTAGCTTGGAATTACGCGTTTCACCAAGTAAATCTCTGATCGTGTCCAGCACCCGCAGCCCTGCGTTCTCCATCAATAGCAGGCTCGGTATCAGATATTCCTCAGTTGCCCGTCTGTCAATCTCTTTCATCTGTTCAGCCTTTATAAGTTTCATTTAATCACCCCTTGTTGGCAATAACTACCGCTATAGCTTGCTCATGGCTATGGGAGAGGCTTATGGCAAATTCCTTAATATCAGCCTTTACAGCCATTTCCAGAGCATTTCCATTTAAAAGCAGCAGCGGTTTCCCATCCTTATCGACCGCTACTTCGGTATCATGAAATCGCATCCCTTTTATAAACACAATATCCAGTTTGCGTAAGGCTTCCCGGGCAGCGAACCTTGCCGCCAGCGAAGGGAAGGGATCCTTTTTTTTAAAACAATAATCTAGTTCCTGCGCTGTAAATACTCGTTGCAGAAAACGGGGCGTTCTAGTTGCTACATTCTTAATCCTGACAATGTCTACTATATCAATACCAATCAGCAAACTATCCCCCCCGACTCCATATTATTCCGAAAAATGAGTTTTGGGGATTGTACCCAAAACTCATTATAGTACTATAACTTTGGTGGCATGTAACATTTCTTCGGCGATGGTATACATATTACCCACGCTGCCTACTTCTAATTTATCGCTCAGGCCATAGAAATCGAGGCAGGTGCCACAAGAAAAGATTTCTACCCCGGAATTCGCCAGGCTCTTGAGGTGTTCGAGAAGTTCAGACCCAGATGTGGTTAGCATTACACCACTATTTAAAAACATCAAGGTTTTTATTTCCCCCTCCATTTGGGTAAGGGTGTACATAAAGCTCTTCATCAGAATACTGCCCAGCTTGTCATCTCCCTCCCCCAACACATTGCTTTTCACCAGCACCACCGTATTGCCGCCCAGATCCTGCTTTTCGGGAGATACATCTTCTTTGACAATGTTAATGTAAAATGAACCATCCTGCTCCTCAATCATACTTTCCAGATTCAGTGTCCTCACCATCCTGGATATGTTTTCGAGAGCCGCCTGGTTATCAACAATCGTCAAAACCTCATTTACTTCACGACTATCGAGGGCCTTTTTGGTCATTATAACCGGTTCCGGGCAGGCCAAGCCACGAGCATCAACTGTTTTCTTCATACCAACCAGTCACCTCCTTTGTCTTTCTGTTGGCTATATTCTACCATAATCCCAGTAATACACACCACTCTACCCTTCGGCGGCAGTATTTTTAGGTAGTATTTGCAATGCCTCCACTTTTTACTGGAATTTTATCAGCCTGATGTAATATAATGATTTAAATATCGGTGGTCTGACCATCAGGACATCAGGTAATTCAACAAGGAGAACGGCATGCAGCAAAATAACTCCCCCCGCGTCTTGATTATATTGGGAGGCTTTGGCAGCGGCAAAAGTGAATATGCCATCAACCTGGCCCTGCAGACTGCCGCTTCCAGCAACCTGCGCTCCACACTGGTTGACCTTGACCTGGTAAATGCTTATTTTCGCAGCCGCGAAGTTAGAGCATTGCTGGAGTCACATAGCATAGAAGCAGTGGTTCCTCCCGATAACATTATGTTCTCTGATTTACCCATAGCCGGGCCGGGCATAGGTGCCTTGATAAAAGATACCAGCTGCCGGGTAATATTGGATGTGGGAGGCGATGACATAGGAGCTAATGCTCTGGGCACCTACCGGGAGGAGATTTTGTCCAGCAATGCCAGCCTTTATATGGTAGTCAACCCATTTAGGCCTTTTACCAACACCATGGATAATATTATCCGGATGAAAACAGATATTGAATATAGTTCGGGCTTGACTGTAAATGCACTAATTAGCAATCCTAATATCGGACCAGGCACAGGTCTGCAGCAGATAATAGATAAGCACCAGTTAGTGAAAGAAGCTGGACAGCATATGAATTTACCCGTAATTGAACTTCTCGTTCTGGAGGATTTGTATCACCAGCACCGTCAGGAACTTGATTCATTGGGGACCCCTGTACGTCCCCTGATCATACATTTGTTGCCAACATGGTTATTGAAACAGCAAAAGGAGGATATGAAGCAGTGATACAGCTAGTATTTAACGAGGCGCGTTGCAAGGGCTGCGGCTTCTGTGTCGAATTCTGTCCCAAGAAAATCGTAGCTCTGAGTGAAGGAAGGAATAACCTGGGCTATAATTTCGCGACCACTTCGGAAGAGGAAAAATGCACCGGCTGTGCTTTATGCGCCATGATGTGCCCGGAGGTACTTATTGAGGTAAGGGAGGTAAAATAGTTGAGCGAGTACATATTGATGAAGGGCAATGAAGCTATTGGTGAGGCTGCCATAAGAGCCAACTGTCGTTATTTCTTTGGTTATCCTATAACACCTCAAACCGAGGTATTGGAATACCTGGCTCGGCGCTTGCCCGAGGAGGGCGGTTCATACGTGCAGGCTGAAAGCGAAGTCTCGGCCATTAATATGGTCTTCGGGGCTGCCTGCGCAGGGGCCCGGGTAATGACTGCTTCTTCCAGCCCCGGTATCTCACTTATGCAGGAAGGTATATCTTACATAGCCTCGGCCCGTTTGCCGGCGGTCATCGTTAATATTATGCGGGGCGCTCCGGGTTTAGGCGGCATTCATCCTTCCCAGGCTGACTACTTCCAATCAGTAAAAGGAGGCGGCCACGGTGATTATAAGCTGGTGGTCCTGGCCCCGGCCTCGGTGCAGGAATTGATTGATTATACTATATTGGCCTTTGATATTGCCGAGCACTACCGTACTCCAGTAGTGATCTTCGGTGACGGTATGCTGGGACAAATGATGGAACCGGTCGTTTTTCCCGAGGCGGATATCCGCCCGATTATCAGGCCCTGGGCTACGACTGGTATGGAGGGAAGGAGTAAAAATATTATTCATACTCTGTACCTGCCGGCTGCCGATCTGGAGAATCATTGCCGGGAGCTTTATGATAACTATGCTGATATTCAAGCCCATGAACAACGCTCAGCTGAATATTTTACCAAGGATGCGGAAATCCTGTTGGTATCGTTCGGTATCACCAGCCGCGTCGCTCGGGCTGCTGTGGAAATGGCCCGTGAAGATGGTATTAAAGCGGGTCTCCTCAAACCCATTACCCTATGGCCATTCCCCAATGCCGCTCTAAAGCAGGCAGCCCGCCACGCCCGCCTGGTAATAAGCGCTGAAATCAACATGGGGCAGATGATCGAGGATGTACGGCTGGCATTGCCTGACAAAGAAGTTATATTATTTAACCGTATCGGGCTGGTTCCCAACCCCGAGGAAATTTACGAGTTTATAAAAAGCAAAGCCGGGGAGGTATTGAATCATGACTAAAGGATATCAGAAACCAGCTACCCTTGAGGATGTCCCCTGGCATTTCTGTCCGGGTTGTAATCACGGCATAGTGCACCGTTTGTGCGCAGAGGTGGTGGAAGAAATGGGAATGCAGAGCCGGACTATTGGCGTTGGCTCGGTTGGCTGCGGAGTTTTCTCTTATGACTATTTCAATTTCGATGGGATTGGCCCTTCGCACGGCCGGGCCCCGGCGGTGGCCACCGGAGTAAAACGAGTACATCCTGATAAACTGGTATTCACCTACCAGGGGGATGGAGATCTGGCGGCCATAGGAACTACGGAAATGGTTCATTCCGCTGTTCGAGGCGAGAACATTACCATCGTATTTATCAATAACACCTTATATGGCATGACCGGTGGTCAGATGGCCCCCACCACTATGTTGGGGCAAGTCACTACTACCACCCCCCGGGGACGGACTGTACAGCAGGCTGGTTATCCGTTTAAAGTAGCCGAGATGTTGGCCAGCATCGAAGGTTCAGCCTATATTGCCCGGGGCGCGGTATTCAACCCCGCGCAAGTGGTCAAAACCAAGAAAGCGATACGTAAAGCCTTTGAATGTCAGATGGCGGGATTGGGCTTCAGTCTGGTAGAAGTGTTATCTGCTTGTCCAACCAACTGGGGCATGAATCCCCTGCAATCATTAAAACACGTACAGGAAAAGATGGTTCCTGTTTATCCCCTGGGGGAATTTAAAGTAGTTACGGAAAGGAGTATCGAATAATGATGAAGAATGTTATTTTAGCTGGATTTGGTGGTCAGGGAGTTCTGACCATGGGCCTTTTCCTGGCGCACGCCGGTATGACTGAAGGCAAAAAGGTGGCCTATGTACCTGCCTATGGTGCGGAAATGAGAGGCGGAACAGCCAACTGTACAGTTACGATAAGCGATCGGGATATTAGCTCGCCGGTGGTAGCCTACCCCCAGGCAGCAGTAGTTATGAATCATCCTTCCCTGGATAAATTCGAATCTCTGGTAAAACCAGGCGGGCTGCTTTTGGTTAATGAATCTCTGGTACACCGTGAAGCAGCCAGAACTGATATAAGATCTTATGCCATACCCGCCCAGGAGTTGGCTAATCAGGTCGGGCTTGCCTCCGGATCTAATATGGTCATGCTGGGTGTTCTGCTCCAACTAACCAATCTTATCAATAACGATAACATATATGATTACCTGCTTAAAACTTTTAAGGGGAAATACCTGGACAAAATGCCCCTCAATATGACTACAATAAAGGCAGGCAGAGAGTATGCCGCGAATATGATCAAGGCCAATAATCGCAATATTGCTTAGAGAGCGGGGATATTGTTGACATTTCAACCCATTCGGACTAAAAAAATTTATGAAGAGATCGTGGGACAATTTAAAGATATGATCACCAGAGGCGACCTCAAACCAGGCGATAAACTGCCTGCCGAACGTGATATGGCTGAATCCCTGAAAGTAAGCCGGGCATCGGTACGTGAAGCTCTTACTGCTCTGGAAACCGTGGGGATTCTTGATATAAGGCCGGGCGAGGGTGCATTTGTGAAGCGCACCAGCGATTCTGAAACTTTCGAACCTCTGGCCTTGCTCTTGGCTGTTGAACAGAATCCTGAGGCCCAGATGATGGAGGTAAGAAGGATTTTGGAAACAGAATCGGCCGCTTTGGCAGCCACACGCGCTACCCCCGAAGACCTGCAAAAAATCGAAGCCAGCCTGCTGGTTATGAAAACTGCTGACTCAGTCCCGGAAGCAGTGGAGGCTGATCTGCGTTTCCATTATGCCATTGCTGAAGCCACCAAGAACACGGTCCTGCTGCGTATCATGAACACAGTGGCTGATCTGATGCACCATACCTTCAGGCAGGATCGGGAAAATCTATATGCCAACCCTGAACTGGGTCCTCGCATTATTCGTGAACATGAAGCCATAATGAGAGCCATTCAGGACCGGCAGCCCGAAGAAGCCTGGTCCAGGATGCTTGAACATATTAATAATATCGAGACCCATATTAACTCCCCATCTCCTCTTTAGCCTGCAGGAGAGAACTAATTACTTCGTTAACGGGCGTATTAACACCATATTGTTTACCCAGTTTTATTATGGCTCCATTTAATGCTTCTATTTCGGTTTTCCGACCTCTCTGTATATCCTGCAGCATGGACGCGTGATGCAGGGCAGTCGTGGGAAGCATCTGCTTGTAAAAAGCATGCCGGTAAGTTTCCGCATCCGGCCATAAAGTCTCCTGCCCGTGGGCTGACAATACCGCAAAAATCTCCTCGATTATACTATCCATCAACTTCCGGGTATGTTGATTTTCGGCCAGTTTTCCGTAAGGGACATCCAGGATAGCTCCCAGTGGGTTTAGAGCCGAGTTATATATGATTTTCCCCCAAACAAATTTCATGACCTCGGTGGATGTACGGGTAGGTATCCCCGCCTCATTAAAGATCCGGCTGTAGGCCTCCAAAATCTCAACATCGATCACGTTGGCAGGCGAACCGATGATTACATCATCCGCAATGGCGGTTACTTTGGAAATGCCTGCTTCGATAGTCTCCGCTCCGAATATTACCCGACCGAGAATTAACCTGGAAGGAGAAATAAACTGGGCTGCTGCCTCAAAATTGCCATAGCCATTCTGGGCCAGCAGAATATATGTATCAGGTGAAATAAACCGGGCAATCTGTCGGACCACCTCTCCCGTTTCGTAAGATTTGACGGTTAAAATAACCAGGTCATAATTTTTGCCTTCCAACTGCTCCACCCCACAGAGGGTTTCATCCAGCCTCCCACCGTGCTCTCCCCAAATCCCATTGATCCGGACGCCCTTTTCCTCAACCGCATTTACGACCACTTCCCTATCCAAGCCTGCTACATGATGGCCTTGTTCCTTTAAAAGGCAGGAATAAACCGTACCCAGAGCACCCAACCCAAATACTAAAATCTTCATTTTATGTCACCTTCCCCATCCAAGCATATATACTGCTGCACATTTTAATATTCTATTACATTCTGGTTGATTATGGGGAGATTATTGGCCTGGCATCTGGGAAATGCACAAATAAATACCCTCCTTGCTTGGCTAAAGCGTCATGCCAGGCTCCAAGCCAACTGGGAAAGTTAGGCTTATTATTTTGTCAACCCCAGGCTGCGGTATGTTTCCTTATCAGCTTTGCCGGTCGGGGGTAGGCCGTGCCATGTCTGATAATACTTAACTGCCAGCTCGGTCATTTTTCCGTATCGGCCGTCGGCATTATCAAAAACAACCCCCTTTTCCTTGAGACGACATTGCAGATAGACCACGTCCTGTCCGTATGCTTTGGTTTGTAAAACCCGATCCTTAAAATACTTGGGGGAAATCTCCCCATTCGCTACCATCCTGACCGGGGTCCCCATAGGGATAAGCGGATATAAGGCTTCCACATCCTTGTTTCTCATGCGAATACATCCATGGGATAATGACTGTCCAACCGAGTATGGCTTGTTAGTTCCATGAATGCCATATATTCCCCAGGGAACATTTACCCTCATCCAACGGGTACCAAACCCGTTGCCCCAACCCACTGATTTTTGTATTATCTTAAATTCCCCCACCGGGGATGGAGTTGAGCTTTTGCCCACACCTACCGGGAATGTTTTGATCACCTGGTTATCTGAGTAGACAGTAAGCGTGTGCTTGACAATATCTATTTCAATTTTTATTTTAGCTTGGGCTTCTGGTTGGCTTAAAACTGTTTCATCAGCCTCCTCATCCAAAAGCTCTTCCCATACTGCACCTGTCACCTGGCCATTCACCTCTAGATCATTGGCCAGTTGGAAAATCCTTATCAAATCACTGGTGGCCTGATTGAAAATCCCGTTTGGTTCTATATCATAACCTAACTCACGCAAACGAGCCTGCACCATCCATACCGCCTCCCCTTGCAGTTCAGGATTGGTCAGGTATAGAGCCGGAAAATCAGTTCGATCGATCCTCTCATTGGGAACAGTTCCGAGAGGGGTGGAATCTTCCTGGCTGTTGGCTATTGGCGGGCATGATATGAGGGTAAAGCATAGTGTCAATATCAATAAAAGCCTGCAAGTGCGTGACACGAAACAACCTCCTCTAATTTATATCAAACACTAATTAATATGCCCCTAAAAATGATTTATAACTCATCCGCAATTAAAACCCAGGCCGTCATTTACTGATCGGCAGGAAGCACTATACGCAGGCCAACCTGCTCCTGATACAGGGCGGCTTGCAGCCAGAAGGAATAAGCGGTGGGATTCTCCGTAATGATTCCCCCAAAGTGCCTAAATTGGGCCTGGGCTTTGGCCGCCAGGCGGCTGTCTTTATTTAACCTGTCCAGATGCAAGAAATTAAGGGCAGCTACGGCATTATCAGAGGGCAAGGCCCCATCATAGACCTCCTTGGGCCGAATAAGGAGTTGTTCACCATCTTCACCATAAAAGAACAGGCCCCCCTCTTCCTCGTCCCAGAATAATTTTAAGAAATCTGCATTCAGATCCAGGGCCGTCTGCAAATAGCGACTATCAGCGCCAGCCTCATTTAATTCAATAAGCCCCCATATTAAATAGGCATAATCCGCGGCGTATGCTTTATATAGAGCTTCACCCTCCCGATAGCGAGCCAAAAGCCGTCCATCTTCCCGGCGCAGCGTGCTCAAAATAAAATCGGCCGCCTTTTGGGCTGCTTCTAAATACCGCTCACTTTTAATAATCCGATATCCCATAGCCAGGGCCGCTATCATGAGACCATTCCAACTGGTCAGAACTTTATCATCTTGCAGAGGTTTGATTCGTTGGTTCCGAACTGCAAAAAGCTGCTGCCGTTCATCCTCAAATTGTTTTCTGGCCTCCAGGGGAATCGGTTTTTGAATCAGGTTGGGAATGCTTCTGCCCTCAAAATTACCTCCTGGTGTGATGTCATACATTTGGCAATAGGCAGCCCCGCGTTCTCCCAGGGTGTTCATCACTTCATCCCAGCTCCAGGTATAAAACTTACCTTCCTCTCCTTCCGAATCAGCATCTTCTGCCGAGTAAAATCCACCTTCCGGGGAAGTCATGTCCCGTAATACATATTCAAATATATCTCGGGCCACCTGACTGTATAGCGCCTTCCCGGTAAGTCGGTAGGCTTCCAGATAGGCCATGGCCAGCAGTGCATTATCATAGAGCATCTTTTCAAAATGGGGAACCAGCCACTTTCTGTCGGTAGAATAACGAGCAAAGCCAAAACCGATGTGGTCGTAAATCCCCCCCTGGTACATGCTGCTCAAGGTCTTCTCCACCATTTGCAGTGCTTTCTCGTCCTGAAAAAATTCATAGTATTTAAGCAGATAAATTAGAGTATGAGGAGTTGGAAATTTGGGTGCGGAACCGAAACCCCCATAGGTACTGTCAAAAGTCATCCCATACTGACGAAAAGCCTTATGAAAAACCTCTGCGGACAATTGAACACCTGGTTTGGCCAGGGCATTCTCTTTTATCCATCCGCCAATTTCCTGCCCGACACGCAGAGCTTTGGCGCGGTCATGCTTCCATAACTCGGACAGACGAGGCAGCAACTCCATCAATCCTGGTAATCCCCCCTGGCTATACGGTGGCAGGTAAGTAGCAGCATAAAATGGATGCCGATCAGGGGCCATAATAATGGTCAAAGGCCACCCTCCGCTGCCGGTCAGAGCCTGACATATCTGCATATAGATATGGTCTATGTCGGGACGTTCCTCCCGATCAACTTTTATGGCCACAAAATCTGCATTTAACAATTCGGCCACTGCCTCATTTTCAAAAGACTGCCTTCCCATGACATGACACCAGTGACATGTCGCATATCCAATCGAAAGGAATATTGGTTTATCTTCCCTTTTAGCTTTCTCAAAAGCTTCATCACACCATGTATACCAATCCACTGGATTATAGGCATGTTGCAGTAAATACGGGCTCTTTTCGCTAATTAGCCGGTTCGGTTTCCTATCTAATCTTGATGATGTACTCATTAATTAATCATCTCCCAAAACCAAAATCTTTCATTTATATTGTCCTTTTAAACATGAATTAATCATCAAAAGGAGACAGGGGACGGTTCTCTTGTCACCTCCCCTGTCTCCTGATTCTATGCTTTTTCAATTATTCGCCTGCCCAGCCCGGTTATTCGAGCTAATTGCCTGATTGAAAAACCAGTCTCTTTAAGATCCTTTATTATCTTATCACGCTCATTTTTATTCATGTGCTGTAGTATCAGCACATTATCCGATTGGGAGAGTTTTTTAATTAATATCTTAGCCTCCTCATCTGATAACTGCTTTCTCCTCTTATCAGTAATATCCAAGCAATTATCTTCGTTTTCGTCCATCATAAATTCTTTAAATATTCTTGCTGCTTTACCGGGGTCAGGATTCAATATCCCGAGTATAAATTCTATATCCGTTGCACTGCATTTTTGATTAACATACTCAGAATAACTACTCCACTCATATTTTGCCGCCTCTGCCACTATTCCTGCTTTTATCGGGTTTTGATGAATATACCTTAATACCGTCAGCAGATATTTCTCATTTTCAACCTTCTCACTTTTAAATCTGTCCTGGAATAAATGGCCATTTCTTTCGTATTTAAGATTATACCAGTAGACATAACTTACTCCAACTCGCTTAATTACCTGCGATATAGTCTCTTTGCCATCTTTTATTAGAAGGTGAATATGATTATTCATCAGACAATATCCATAAAGCTCATATCCACAAATCTTTTTATAATGAATTAATGTCTCAATTAGCTTTATCTTGTCTTCTGTATCGTGAAAGATATCCTGCTTATTTATCCCCCTCAGCATGATATGGTATATCCCGGTGCTGCTTCTTTCCCTTGTTCTTCTTGGCATAAAATAACACCTCCATTTTTATCATATCATTCTAAAAACGGAGGTGTCAACAGAACCGTCCCCTGTCACCTACTTCCGCGCGGGTGATATAGTCTTGCGGGGCGATCATACTGTTGCTTCTTCCGGTTACGACGCCCGCCTTCACACAGGCGGCAATTCCGGCTTTTGCATAGGGGGAAACGCCGTCCGCGTCGGTAAAGCCCATCAATGCCTTGCTTATTTCGCTGTCCGTCAGTCCCGTTTCCAGTTTTGTGACAATGTTTGCCCGTACAATCATTGTCATAGCCTGCCCACGGTATATATAACAGCGTAACTACTGCCGGCAGGTTGTCCCTTAAATAAGGATATCCATTGTTGGTACTGTCGCTCCTCGTCCATACCGTGCTGAAATTAAAACTGGGAAAGTAGGTTGAATAATTGAAATCCACCACCACACCCCGTAGCCGACACTGCCATGTTGGAAAACATTTGCTTATCGTGCTTCCATTTTGGGCGCCGTTCAACTCGCCTGCATTTGCACCAGGGCCGGTTCCATTTACTGTCCCCCCGTAGAATAACAATTTGTAATTTTGTAATAACTGCGTCCAACCAGTTCCCCCACATAACTATTGCTGCTGGTTACAATAGCATTAGTCAGTTTTATTTTTGCCAGGGCTCCCCCTATATCCAAATAGCCTATCAATCCCACATCCTGTACCCATTTCCGTCAAAGCTTCCGGTAAATGGAGTAGTACTGATTGCCTGCAAAAGCATTGTCATTTTGACTTAATAATGATAAAGGGAGCATTAGCGCAAACTTAATGCCCCCTTTATCATTCAATTTCATTTTTTGGAATATTGGCTTGGTTTTCGTAAAATTGCAGAATTCTCATACCTGTAATTTTCTGTTTAATGTCTAAAAACCTATGTATATAGTGGATATTATGTTTATTAATAAATTTTGGACATATTGTAATATTCTCCTTTTTATAGTATTATGCAACAAACTAGAGAGGCTTCCGGAAATTAAGTTACATAGATTAAATAAGATGGAGGACAATTCAAACATGAAATCACTTTCTTGTTTGGTGCTATCCATTCATTCTACTCCGAACGGTGATAGGTAGCAGTATCAAATGAGATAACGCTCATGCCATCACTCAATCCCCAATATTCGAATGATTAGAAGGAGGATATAATGAATTATAAATTGCAATCAAAATATTGGTTATCCATTCTTTTAAGTTTAACGGCATTTATATTGATAATCTTTACATGGACTCCACTTTTCTCCGTTGCATACAATTTTATAAGCCGACCACAAAATAATAGTTTGGGGATACCTACAGGTGTAGTAGGGATTAATTATTCAATTAGTTTAATTATGTGGTTTATTGCGTCCATAGTTATTTTAATGATTATATTTTTTTTATTTGGCAAGAAGAAAAATAATATTTCCTCCTCTTTTTGGATAAACAGCATTGCTTTATCATTTATTATTTCTCACGTTATTTTGTGGATATTTTATATACACCCTTTTTAAAGATATCTAATTATTTCTCCAATTTTATGATTTTTCCCAAAGGAGACAAGGAGACAGGGGACGGTTCTCTTGTCACCTCCCCTGTCTCCTGATTCTATGCTTTTTCAATTATT
>ENA-UOOH01001435-UOOH01001435.1-fermentation-metagenome-genome-assembly--contig:-NODE-1435-length-23285-cov-3.736375_pt1 | contig 23285 bp, 20 predicted proteins | sample MGYA00245778_ERZ724025 | MGnify/ENA primary metagenome ERZ724025 (study PRJEB28704, sample SAMN03018313) | fermentation metagenome | biome: anthropogenic terrestrial biome; feature: soil; material... | reverse complement strand
GACGATACCGCCGTAATTGCAACGACAATGACCATAGGGGCTCCAATTAACCCCGCGTTTACCGCGGCATCGCCAATGATCAAGGCCCCTACGATGCTTAGTGCAGGACCGATGGTGGCCGGAAGGCGAATACCGCCTTCTCTGAGTAATTCAAAGACAGTTATCATGAGTAATGCTTCTACAGCTGCGGGAAAAGGGGTACCTTCTACGGCTGAAGCCATTGTGAGCACTAGTGGAGTAGGAATCAATTCAGGGTGAAAGCTCTCTAACGCAACATATATGCCTGGTGCTAACAGGGTAATACCAAAGGAAATGAACCGAATTATCCGAACAAAACTCGCGTAATAGGGACGGGAGTAATAATCCTCTGATGCCTGAAAGCCTTCGATAAAGAGTGAGGGAACGGTAAGGACAAAGGGGGTGCCATCCACCAGGATGGCCACGCGCCCTTCTAGCATGCGAGCAGCCACCCGGTCGGGCTTTTCACTGTTTCCAACGGTGGCGAACGGCGAGTAGTGGGCATCTTCTATGAACTGCTCAATATACCCAGACTCGAGAATGTCATCAGTCTTGATGAGTGTGAGGCGACGTTTCACTTCTTCAACCAAGGCGGGAGGAGCTGTACCATTGACGTAAGCAAGGCAGACCAGTGTATGAGTACGTTTACCCAGTACCATTTGCTCGAAAACCAGGTTTGGGCTTTGAATCTTTCTGCGTAGCATGGCCATATTAGTGCACAGTGTCTCAGTAAAGCCTTCCCTTGGCCCGCGCACTGTCTGCTCCACTTTAGGTTCATTAATCGCACGAGTTTTCCAACCTTTAGCATTTATCTCCAGGCAATGATCACTACCCTCCAGCATAAAAATGGCGTTTCCATATAACAAAGATTCAAGAACCTCACTGAATATCGTCTTTTCACTAGCATCGCCTACCGCGAGGAAAGACCGCAAGATGACTTTGATATTACTTTCGTCTAAGGCCCGGTTTCTGATCAAATGGGTATCATAGATTAATGGCCTTACAATGCTTTCGTTAATCACTCTTTTGTCTACTAGACCATCAATAAAAACAAGAGCGGCGTGAACCTGGCTTTTGCTCCCAAAGTAAAACTCGCGCATGGTGATGTCGCAGCTGTTGCCGAATAACACTTGGATAGTCTCTAAATTATTCTTAAGATGGGGACTCAGTTTTTCACGTAGCTTTAGGTCATCTTCATCTTCTTGTTCCGCTTTGCCTTGCATTGACAGCAAAAACTTCAGCTTTCTCAGTAGATACCTCAAATTTCATACTCGCTTTCCATTGTTTGTCATTGAGCTTAGTATCTAACAAACGTTGGGCTGCTATTCACTTTCTCTCGAGACAAACAATACTGAACCGTGCAGTATATTGTACAGATGCCCAAAATAGATCTTCACTGCCACCTTGATGGTTCTATACCCACCAACACAATCCGCAGATTAGCGAAAAGGGCCCAAATCTCGCCCCGATCTAGAGGCCCTGTTTCGCAATGCTGCCAATCTCTCCTTCGCTGACGACCGGCAGAAACAAAAGATGCACGCAGCCTTCGATGAGTTCAAGAAGAAAACTGTTTAGATCCCTAGAAACCTGTATATATAAGACGACGCTGCACGATTCTCGTCATGCAGCGTCTGTATGGACTTTTCTAAGGCAATGCGCCTACAGCGATGTTGCTTTCCGTGCAGTCCAACACGTCACGTCAGCCCTCCCGATTGGGGATTTCGGATCTGTATATCCTTTCAACCTTCCGGCTTTCAGCCACTACCTTGCTGTCTAAGCTTAAAGATAAAAGCATCACCGATGTTCTATGAATAATCCTTCAATATGCCCTTACTTTGCTAGGGTCAGAATCCTGCCCTGTGCCTTTAGCCATGCCACCGTATCTTCCACAGTCTCTTGAAAGGACCTGACCTTATACGCCAACTCCCTGCTGGCTTTTTCGTGAGTGAAACGTGCATTGCTGGACAATGTGTATAAGGAATAAGCGGTGTACAATGAAGGTTGCTTAAGCAGAGCACAATACAGTTCTGACACGGGCGCAGTGAGTTTCGCAACCCATAAGGGAAGGTAGCAGCTTGTCTTGGATTGCCTCGTGATCCCATGTAGCAGATCCATGAATTCGGGGATGGGAACAAACCTATTGGAGAGAATGTAGCAACCGCCTGGCCGGCCTAACCTTGAGGCTGCAATGGTGCCACTGGCTACATCACGAACATCCACGAAGTCATAACCTCCTTTAATACCAACACGTAGGCGCCCTGAGCAATAGTCTAGAATCAGCTGAGTGGTGTGTCCGCGGCCATAGTCATAGGGACCAACAATCCCCGAGGGATGAACGACGCTCACGTCTAGCCCATCCGAGGTAGCTTCCAAGGCTAGCGCAGTGGCTTCAGCCTTTGTTTTGGCATAGGGACCAGTCACTAGATCGGGATGAAAACGTTCTACTTCTGAAATCGTCTCTCCATGGGGCAACTCGGGAATTGCGTGCACGGAACTGACATAAACGAGCTTCTGCACTTGGTATTCCTTGCAGAGCGCGATGATGTTTTGAGTTCCGCCCACATTGGTGTCATGCACCTTCTTTTGAGCCTTGGAGGCTATGGAGACGATTCCTGCGCAGTGAATGACCACTACAGGTGCACTATCAGATGTAGTGAAAAAGGGCCGGAGAGATTCGCGATGGGTAATGTCTCCAGCAAACAGCTCCACGCCATCAAGAGACTTGCCCTCCGTTTGTTCCCTTGGCAGCACCAGACCGCGCACTTTCTCACCTTGCTCCAACAGTTGGCGGACAATAGCGTTCCCTAGGTGTCCTGCGACCCCCGTCACCAAGTACATAGCATTCATCTTCCTCCAGCCCCCTTTTGCTGAGATTTCAACCTTAGGATCATTATATCACAAAGTGATGGTTATTCCTTTGCTTCTGCGCAAAGGAAAAAGACCAAGAAACCCGGTACATACAGCCTAGGCCGGACAACCACCGTGGTGTTTTCCGAGCCACTCTCTATGATGCCACGCGGCTAGTGTTTCCTAAATCCCACAAAAGGGTAGGGAACCGCCACTTCAGTTTCCACGGCTATTCCCTGTAGCTAAGCCAGTATTGGGCCTTGGGCCTGTGCGCAGATGGTCCGCTGGGACTGGTTCACCTTGTACCAGTTCTTCCCCTAGGCTACTCCAATCCCATACACCACCGTGGGCGTTGATCAGTTGCATTCTGTGCAAACCATACTTGTACCAAATAGATTCCCTTGTCCTGTTTTTTCTGCAGTAGCAAACGTTATTGCCGTTTTCGTTCGGAAAAACATCTTGATCAGTAAATCCGGCCTGTTGGTAGATGCTTTGTGCCGCCTGTCCTCTTAGGTCTGGCTGCAAACCATGAAATGCGATTATTTGATCTGGAAAATGCGATAACCCCAAGGCACTGGCCGGTCATTCTGTCTATAGCGATAAGTGCCACAAATTTGCTAATCTTTCGGGCAGTATAGTCGCGAAAGGATCCGTCCGCGGGCATCGTAGGGCTGTCAAAGAGCTCAGCGACAGCTCTTGCTAGTTGCATCCATGCCGGCTTATCTTCAGTTGATACCCACCTAATGAGCATAGCTGCTTAATTTCCAACCATGCTAGCATGCTGTCACAACGTTACAGTAACTGCTCCCCAAAAATCAAAGTTTCCTTAATATTCTAGTAATAGTGAGGTTTTGGTTATTCTTGAATGGCGATCTCGTTTGAAGACCTGCGTTCAAAATGCAGGGTCAACTTCTCATTCCTATCGATTTCTAGGTACACCTTGTTGTTCTTGCTATCATACCATCGCGATGGATCATATCCTTCCAGTCTAGGCAGAGTGCCAGTCCATCTGTGTAGCACAAAACCTTCCTCTATTTCCAGGGAAAACGCGGCCGCAACAAATCCGCGCCCCTTTCTGTACACGATATTAGAGATCCTAGCTGCTCCCTCCGGCTCGATTCTCACATCCAAGGTATAGCTTGTCTTTTTCCGATGATACAAGACAGCAACAACGACCACCAGCAACATTGCTAGTAACTCCATATCCCTCACCTCCCCTTCCATGATTACCCTAGGCCCTTATTGAGTGTTTCTATCCCAAGTAAGAGGATTCCTGCGAACGTTGGAGCGGGGTGTCTTTGTTGGGTTAACAGGACTTATCTATTTAGCCCCTAATAGGTTTCTTAATCTTCCTTGGGCCTAGCTCCATGCGTCCCAGGGTTCGGATTTCAAACCATTAATATGCATAATCCTCTGCAGCACCCTAGGAGCGTTGGAGGAGCTGCCGGAATCGATTGTTGTGGAAACGTCTCCCATTTCAGTTTGTGAGCTGGAACTCACAGCTCAATTGTCACTGAGAGAATTGAGATAGTGTAGATGGTCTTCTAGCACTTCTTGATCGCTGGGATCGGGACAGTTCTTTAGTCCTAGCTCCAGAACCTTTCGCGCCTCATCTTTTGAGATTGTCTGTAGATGACTGCTCCACTCGACGTAGAGAGCGAGGCTCCCCGAATATATCTTGCTCAACCTCTCGTACTCCTGATCGGCTTCTTCGCTACGGCCGAGGCTCGAGAGTGCCGCTGCTCTAGCGAGTTCGATCTGCTCCTTCAACTCTGGCCCTATTCCCTTGCAGTTTTTCAGCATGCTGTCACAGTATTGCAGTAACTGCTCCCCACAACCTGCGTCTCCTCTGATCTTATTTTGCAAGACCATCGGATACTCGATGAACCAATTGGCCATAAACTCGTGGCTCGGCACATGGGCATCGAAATCTTTAAGAGGAGTACTAAGTAATTCGTCTTTGACATAGTCATCCCAGAGCGGTTGCCAGTATTGCAAGGCCTCTTCTTCTTTTCCGCTATAGAAACATCCGTAGCCTTGCTCCAAGTTCGTTTTTGCCTGAAGCGTTTGATCGTCCATGACTGTAACTGTTCCATCTGCCTTGCTGACCAGAGGTTTATCAATACAACACTTCTTGTACTTCTTACCTGACCCACATGGGCAAGGATCGTTGCGCCCTATTCTCGCCACTTTCGTATCCTCCCTACTCTTGTTCTCCGGCGATCAGCCCCACATCCTACAATGGTACTCCTGCTCTAGCTAGAAGATGTACTCCCGGATCTTGTCCTCTTTTTGCATAGCCACATACATTCTCTGTAATGACTCCCGGGGCGTAACTCCCCTTTTCATCGCCTCGTTATACTCTCTTATCCAGTAGTCTTGAACCTCATATTCTCCTAGTAGGTCCAATAATACGTACAAGGTGACTTCCTGATCTTGTTCGATATAACTGCGTTTAAAATAACTGATGGCCTTTTCATACTCACGTAAGTCCATTTGTATTCTAAAAACCATTTCCACAAGGTTATTGAGCTTTCTTTCCTGTTCATATTGGTAGTAACCCCGGTTCCTCTTCTTGGATGAAGCGGTTTTTGCCTTCTCCAGTTCCTTTTTCAACTCTACACACTGCTCAATGGCACTTTCTCTAGCATCTGGAGTTTTTAGATTATCAACCAGTACAGAAATTAAGCATGAATCGAGTGTTTCCCGATCAACCCTGCTGTTTATGGCCAGGGCAATCGCTGACTTTAAGGATTCCTTGCTTAGACCACTTGCCAGCTTCCGGGAGATGGCCAGATCAAGCAATGTAACTTGCTTTGTTCCAACGGATCCAAAGGGGCATAGTAATACTGGTTATAAGCATACTCCACAAACTGGTCAATCCTAAATTTTAAGCTTTCTAGGTCTATCTGTCGCTCCTGGGCCTTTGGTGCTTTTCTGGCACTCATGTATCCATGGACATCCTGGAGCAACATGTCGATCTCTTTATCTTCCTTCAGTTTTTTGGGCATAGCCTTGTACATTTCCACCAAGAGTAACCGCAAATCTTCCTCTTGATACTTCTTCAGAACGTCTCGAACTTCTGATACCAACATCTCTAAACACCCCTCGCTACAAGCTCTAAGTAATTCGGAAGCATCTTCATGTATGCTGTTTCCCCACTTTTCCTCATAATTCCTGCCCGAAGTGCGGTAAGAGAAGACCTAAAACTGGCTTTTCCCCGCAACTGTCAGTAGCCAAGTCAAGGGGTATGACTGAAATGCAACAGGATGCTTTTCCACCGAAAAAAGCTTCCTGTCCTACTTAGGCTTTTTCTTGTAAACTCACGCTCACACGACAATCCCGTATGTTTCAAACGATCCTATTGAAGTATTCCTCGGTTACACCTAATTGCTTTTTAAGATCTCTTTCCAAAGATAGTAACGAACCTCTCCTGAGCCTTTCGAAATCTTCGTGCGTCGAATCGTTCCGTCCGCTTCCACTTTTCGGAAGTAGTAGTGATCTGTATCGCCTTAGTTCTTTCCAATTCGGCATTGGGCACGCTCCTCAACGTTTAAAATGCGCAGTTGCCCAGCATTATCCGTATACCCCGCTTAGGCTTTGACCTACAATGGTGGGCAAGGCTTCTTGTTGCTCCTGTGCCAAAAGATCCGGATCAAAGGGAAGTCTTGCTCCATCGTTTAGTTCCACCACCTGAGGAAGCCCAGCTGCGTCAAAAACCAGCTTTGTTTCGTCCGCGGAAAACTTAAAGGTAGACGAAGTGAGATAATAATCGGCGGCACGAATAGGTTCTTGCGATGATTCGGACTCCAAGATCGAATACCAAGCCAATCTTTCCCTGGCAAGTAGTTCACCTGCCTGGGCTGTTGAAACCGTCTGTTTAGGATGAAAAGGATAATCCATGATCCCTAGGCTCTGGGCCCCATCAGCTTCTGCTCCAATTAGCCTAAGCACAAAGTCTATAGCCTCTTTATAGGTAATTTGCTCCGACATATCACCCGCGGGCAAATAACCATGCTTTTTGGCGATTGCTAAGGGATCCTCAGCCTTCTCAAATGTAAGAAACCTTACTGACGCACAAACAAAAGTCTCCCATGTTATTGATGTATCGGGAAGATACTGCCCCAACTCGGTTACAGCTAGTTCTTGCCACATACCATCTTCCGTACTAACCAATGCTTGTAGGGGTAGTCCAAAACTGACTATACATGTGACCACAACGAATAAATGCCGTATACCTTTCCAATACCGCACCAAAAATCCCCCCATACGATCTGTAGGAGGGTTCGCCACATTTAGAATTCTCACCTTACCTGATCATGTAAAGTCTTCCATTATACCAAGTCAGCCTAGTCAATCGTAACAGAAAACCGGGTACCGGGGACATCGCCTATGAAGACAATTTTCCCTTCTGCAGGAAGTATAACTGGCCGATTACCTGATACGGTAGAGAAGTACATGCACTCTGAGCTGTCATATACTGCAAATGCGCCCCTCGTGGGTAGCTTGACAGTCATCCTTTTGCCTGCATCCTCTTTTCTAATAGAATACCAGCGGGCATAGCCACTTTGCCCTATTGTGCAAATGACATCTTCACCTGCCTCCATCTCCGGAATGTTCTTTCCGCTGAGCCAGATCGAGCTGGTATTGGCTAGATACTCCTCACCATCTTCAATTTTGAAGCACAGTAGGTCATTATCTCGGCCATCCATGATAGGTATGCGGGCATCTTGAATTGCATGATTCAGATCATCGATTTTGTATGGCCCGAAATAACCAGGCAAACGCTCATTGGTGGACAATTCCATAGTGCATGCGGCTAAACTGTAGTAGCACTGGCTGGTTCTGATTTCGTTGACTATATAGTATGTGCCGCTACGGTCATCCCAGGCTTGCTGGACGTTTAGGTCTACTGGATTAGGTAACGTTTTTACAGAATCATAGACGGTGATAATGGCCCGCTGCTCCAGACCCGGCAGGGAAAGCATACTTACTATACGTAGATACGTTTCGCCATTTTCTTCCTCGACAAACGTCAGCCTTTTGCTTTTGTCTTCATTAACAAATTCCCCTGATGACTGGTAGATGAAAGTTTCGTCAGGGAGATCTTGCTGTGTTACTGCAATAAGCGACAGCGTGCCGTTCTGATCGATTCTTATTTCTCTGATGAGGCTATTGTTTTTGTAAAGACCAGCGTAAGAAGTCAACTCAGACGGCATGGGAGCACCTTCGAACGTCGCTTCCTCCTTCGGTAGAAGAATACTATCGATTTCTCCGGTGGCAAGAAGGACTTGCTGTAGCAAAGATAACCCCATCATTTCGCCATATATGGAGGAACCCCCTGACATTGCTACGGCAAAAGCCATGTTCTGTTCTGGTAGCACAATTAGGCAGCTGTGATACAGGTTGGTGTCTCCACCTTTAGCAAGGCCTTGGATTCCATGGCGGTTAAATGGATAGAGATCAACGGAGTCCCAGCCCAACCCATAACCGAATAGACTGTCTTTTTGAGCAGGCCACATCCCTTGCAGGTATTCCTTTTGCGCAAGAGCCTCCTTTGTGGCCAGAGACAAAAGACCCTGTGCCACGCTGTTACCTGGGGTATCCATAAAAGCCTGACCGAATACACAAAGGTCTCTTGCTGTTGAATAGATGCCACCCGAACCGATCAAATTGAGCGTTTCTCGTGGCGTTTCATCGCCTCGAAGGAAGGTTCTGGCCATCAATCCTCGGTTAAAATCGTCCTGCGGGGTAAAGGTATGACTCAGTCCTAAAGGTTTCGTAATGTTTTCCCTGACAAATTCGGAGAAGTTCAAGCCGCTGACCCTTTCAACAATCTGCTCTGCCAGGCTGAATCCGTCGTTACAATAGACGGAGTAAGCTCCTGGATTGGCTTTAAGTCTTTGTCCTGCTAGCGCCATCAACAGAGTATCGTGGTTAAAAGTGTTAGGGTCATCAAAAAGACCGCCATTAGTGTACCTAGAGCCCATCAGTCCCGAGGAATGGTTGAGCAGCATGCGAACGGTAATTTCTTTATACCGCGCATCCAACATGACAAAGTCGGGCAGGTAGAACGTGACGGGTTTATCCAAATCCAGCTTACCCTGATCCACAAGCAGCATCACCGCAACGGTTGTAAACATTTTGCTGGTAGAACCAATTCCGTAGATGGAAGCCTCCGTGACAGGCAGGGAGTCGCTTTTATTAAATCTGCCAGCGGTGCCCGAGACGATGTTCTCATTATCATAAAGCAGGTTGTACTGCAAGCTATCCACACCATAATCACTCACGAACAGTTTGGCTATGCTTGCAGCCGATTCCCTTATGCCTGCATACGGACTGGCATTAGCCGTCGCCGATCCGGGAAATAGCAGGACGAAAATGCAGGTAAGAGTGGCCAATCGTCTGCGCACTCTTTCTACAGCCACACCCGACATAGGTTCTCCCCCTCTCCGCGAATTCAGACGTTCTAGCGCTATAGATTTGGGTTATGGCCTGTGTGTAGGAACGAATACGCTGCCTGATTCACCGATAAAACCCACATGGCTTCCGCCCTCCACATAGACCGCCTTCTCGCCTTTAGTCAAGCTATCGTAGGCAAGCTCGCCCATGGACGAAAACACCAGTAGCCTTCCTCCGATAGGGATCTTGGTATTTAACACATGGTCTGTTTCCGCCAGGCGCCATTCATTATAACCATCGGTTCCGATGAAAACCTCTTCATAGGGATCAAACGGTATGATCTTTGAAGCATCGGAAAATAAATGACCACCGGCTTCGAGCCACAGCTCTCCATCGCGTTCAGTTATCACCGGTTCAACGAGATCTCTTGCGTGCGAGAGGGCCATAGCCGCTGAGTATTCGTCAACTAGGGCATAGGGCACATTATCCAGGTGGATATAGCCAGGTAGCTCCGGCAAAGTCCCAGAAGTCATCACGAATGGGACAAATTCGAAGGATGTGAGATTGCGAGGAAGCCAAACCTTATCTTCAAATGCGCTGCCAGCTAGGGCCGAATTCCCCTGTGGGATCTCTTGGGCGAATACTACTTCCCCTATAGAATTGCCCACGTGAACTACGATAAATCTCGTTCCACCTGCGTCCTCCTCAAAGGTAAGTCTCTGTACCCCGTCTAGATGGAAGCCATCTTCCAGATAGGGGAATTGGGCAGCAAGAACAAATGCGCCATTGTCATACTTAAAGTACTTCATGGCGTTGGTGCCGATGTCGAATTCCACTTTGATCAGGCCTTGGCAGTTGCCATAATAGCCTGCGTAGCTTAGTAGTTCCCGGGGCATATTCGTCGCCTTGGGCGTTGATTTTCCCTGCGATTCTGCCTTCTCAAGAATGCCTTTGCTTTCCATCACTGCTTGCAGGACTTTTGTGCAGATGGTGGCAGGGTCTGCAGGACCGGCAAAAATTAGGGCTACCGACAACTTTTCATCGGGCGCTACATAGAGCTCCGAATTGAACTGTATGGTTCCGCCAGATTTTGCCAAAACCTTGATGCCTTGCTCTACGAATTCCTCCAATTCTACACTGTCCCAGCCCAGCCCGTAGCGATAAAATGGTACACCGCCGGGAACTGTCAGCGGACCATACTGCGGCAGCATGAACTCTTCTAGGGTTGCCCCTTCGAGCAGAGGGTTTGCCCACAACGTCTGCGAGAAGCGACATAGATCTTCTGCAGTAGAAGATATTCCTCCAGATCCCATAATGTTGACGTATTCTTTTGGTAACACCCTACCGGTTGCGGGGTCGTACTGGTAAGCAATGTTCGGGTTGTCATCAAAGAAATAGCAACTGGAATTGGCCATGCCGACCGGCGCGAACACTCGCGTTCTTAAAAAATCGGCGTAACTAATCCCTGATATCTTTTCAATGAGAGCTTGAGCTACAGTGAATCCGTCATTACAGTAGACGCTGACCTCACCGGGGTTGTGTTTTAGGTTCCCTTTTGCCAGCTCCTCTAAGGTCTCCTTAACGTAGCTACTGTTTTTCTGTGTACCAAATCCTGTACGCATGTGAGTACCCGCGATCCCGGAAGAATGGTTAAGCAGCATTCGCACAGTAATCTCCTTGTACCGCGAATCCTCCATTGAAAACTCGGGCAAGTAAGTAGTGACTGGCTTATCAAGCTCCACCAGACCGTCATCACATAGAAGTAATACCCCCAATGCGGTGAACACCTTGCTGATGGATCCGATGTTGAATTGGGTACTCGTGTCAACGCCGATGGACTCTTCTCTGTTTCGCATTCCGAAACCCTCAGAGTATACAATCGTGTTGTCGTCCATGATAGCGACGGTAGCTGCAGATGCCCCATTCGACAAAGCTTTCCAAATCTCTAGGCGTGCTGTGGTAATGGCTTCACCGTACAAGGTTTCGCCATCTGCGAAGGTCCTAGGAGTTGCTGTGAGCAATTGAGCTACGATCATCAAAATAGTCAAAACATAGAAGCGCCTTTTCGTGGTAATCCTCTCCCTCTGTATGCGTCTGACGTGGTGACACAGACATAACCTAATGACAATAATTGTAAAAGCTTGGCTAACGGGTGAGCATTCTACGTTTTTGCGCGATAATCCTTCTAAAGTTATGAGTTTCTCGGACCCCGCTCGCGGCTTCTGGCGATCGCAAGGTAGGGCTTTCTGTCGTTCCCGGAGTCGTGCAGGGACTTTTCTGTCACATGGCGAATGTTGAATCCCAGCGAAGAAGCATTAGGGAGAGATAGACATGGGGCCGTGGTTTTACCTCTCTGGAACTATACGACCGAAGGTTCTGTGTTTTGATCCATGCATTGTTTTCGGAGTGGATGCTTTCACATTCTTTTCGAAGGACGAATTCTGTATTCCCTCCTAGATCAATATGGTGTACCCTCTAGTCTCTTCCAAGCATCCCGACCTAATATAGAAAGAACGGGTCTAGCTAAAGTGCCGAACCGGTTTTGGTGTAGGACCTACGGTTTAACAATGACCTTGATAGAATCGCTTTCAGTCTGTTTCTGAATAGCAGTGGTTACTGCCTCAAGTCCATATCTGTGGGTAATCAGAGGCTCAATGTTCACCTTTGCCGCGTTAATCAGGTTCACAGCGCGCTGATGTGTGTCTGGGTTGATGAACGACCCTGTGATCTTGAGCTCTTTTTTGAACACGTCGTATAAGTCTAAAGGATACTTCGTATCCGGTGCGGGCACACTAAACAGAACGATCGCGGCACCGCGTTTCGCAATTTCGAACGCCTGCTCTACCGCCTTAGGAGTACCAGCGCATTCTATGATTGCATCGACACCAGGGACACCCACCACATCCTGCAGGGATTTCCTCAGTGGCTCGCGGATCGGATCAAAAACAAAATTAGCTCCATTTTCTAGCGCAATACGCCGCCGCTCAGCAATAGGTTCACTCAGGATCACCCTAGATGCCCCAGAGAGCTTGGCCAACTGTACCATCAACTGCCCGATAGTCCCGCCGCCCACAACACAAACTGTATCTCCTGCCCTAATTTCCACCAGATCTATTCCGTGCAAGCAACAGGCAAGTGGCTCGGCCATTGCACCCACTTCGTAATCGATGTTCTGGCCGAGAACATAGACCTGCTGCTCGGGTATAATGCTATATTCGGCAAACCCACCGTCGAAATTCACGCCAATAGCGGTCAAGTTCTCGCAGTGCTGTTTCTTTCCAATCTTGCAGTAATGGCACTTTCCACAATAGATATTTGGATCAATGGTGACGCGATCACCCACCGACACTGTCGTCACCTTTCTACCAACGTCCGCAACTTCACCAGAAAACTCATGCCCGAGTGCTACAGGCGGTTTTACTTCAGTGGAACCCTTTTCCCCATTAAAAATGTGTATGTCCGTCCCGCAGATTCCCACTGCTTTGTTCCGAACCCGAACGTCGTAATCACCTAACGCAACGTCTTCAACTGCTTCAACTCTGATATCCCTCGGACCATAAAACAATGCAGCTTTCACGAATACACCCTCCATCTATATTTGGATACAGCGAAAGGCGCCCCTAGCCAGGGCAAACTAGACTTCGTCACTGAATCTCAACCTACCCGTCTGCAGGAGTTGATTGACCTCATCAAGACTAGGCATGGCAGGAATCCCACCTTTCTTGGTGGAGGCCAACCCACCCACGGCGTTGGCAAAAAGCACGCTCTCTTCCATTTCGACTCGGTTCCATTGGGTTATTGGAAAATCGTGTTCCAGGACCTTATGCAGTATCCCAGCCACAAACGCATCTCCGGAACCGGTAGTGTCCACAGCTTCCACAGAAAAGGCCGGCACAACTCCTGTTTGTCCCTGAACATAGTAGAAGCAGCCACGCTCACCCAAAGTTACAAGCACTGCTGAAAGATCGAACTCTATGGCCAGTTCAGCACTGCCCCTGGCTAGATCATTAGTTCCAAGCACGAATAGCAGTTCATCATCGGTCAGTTTGACAATGTCCGCATAATGCATGGCTTGCAGCATAAGTTTCCTAGCCTGGGAGAGCGAACTCCACAAAGGAGGACGAAAGTTTGGATCGTAGGAAACCAGTACATTTTGTTCCTTCATTTTGCGAAGCACAGCCAGTGTCGTACTTCGTGTCGGCTCGTCAGTCAGTGACAGCGATCCGAAGTGAAAAATCCGCGTGTCCAACATCTCTGGTTTGATTTCATCTATGGTCAGTCTCGTATCTGCACCTGGATTGCGATAAAAAGAAAAGGACCGCTCACCGTTTTCTGCAAGATGCACAAAGGCCAATGTAGTGTTAGCCTCAGAATCGAGGGCTGGGCCGTTAGTGCAAACATTGTGTTTCTCGAGCACACTGCGCAGGTAGTAGCCAAACTGGTCATTACCTACCTTGCCAATGAAGCCTGTGCGCCTGCCCAACCTGGCTAGTGCAGTTACAACATTTGCCGGAGCGCCACCAGGGTTTTCTTCAAACAGGTTTTCACCGCTGGATGAACATCCCGCAGGAGTAAAATCGATTAACAGTTCACCAAGAGCAACGACCTCAAACATCAATTCTTCACCTCATTAGTGCCGCAATCAGCGAATATGTGTCTAACTAGAAATCGTCTAGTTCTCTTTCACCTCAATTAGGACCTTTATTGTATCTGTTTGACCGGAAATGATAGCTTCGAAAGCATTGGCAACCTCTTCGAGGCGAAAACGATTAGTAATTAGGTCTGTAACCTCTGGCACTCTCTCCACCAACCGAATGGCCTCGGTATAGTCCTCCTTATCGTACATGAGGGTTCCGAGCAGCTTAACCTCTTTGTCCTGCACCAATCCCATGTCTACTCTAACATCGTCCTCATATACGCCAGCCACTACAACACTGCCTCCCTTACGGGTTAGGGTAATCCCCTGATTAATAGTGGCTTCGACACCTACACACTCAAACGTTAAGTCGATCGCACCGACTCGAGATCTGAGTGCTTCTTCATGATTCTCCTCAGCCGGATTAACGACATAGTCAGCGCCAAGCTTCTTAGCTAGGTTCAGCCTGTCGTCCTTGAAATCAGTGACCGCTATTGTCCCTGCTCCATAAGCCTTCAGGACTAGAACGGTCATTAGGCCAATGGTACCTGCTCCCAAGACCAGAACGTTCTGCCCGGCTATATGCGGTATCCGCCGAACAGCATGAACAGCAACAGCTAAGGGCTCCACAAGAATTCCCTGATCCCAGCAAACTGAATCTGGCAGGACAAAAACCTTATCCTTGGGCACAAGCACATAATCTGCAAAAGCTCCTGGCGCTTGACAGCCGATCACACGGAGACTGTCACAGATGTTGAACTTCCCAATTCGGCAGTTTTAACACTCACCGCAGACCAGAGACGGCAGGACCGTCACCCGTCTGCCTATCAAGCCATCAGAACCGTCACCAGTCTTGGCGACTGCCCCAACGAATTCGTGTCCAGGCACAATGGGGCACGAGATAAAGGGATGCTTTCCCACGTAAGCATGGAGATCAGAACCACAGATACCTGCCAGTTCGACCTCGATGAGAACTTCGTCAGGCCCCGGAACTGGAACATCCACCGACTCGATCAGGAAGTTCTGAGGGGAAACCAGATTTGCTTGACGCATACTTTCATCTCCTATCTGTTCTTTAGTGGCGCCATAAGAAAATGGTTGGGGAAGACATGTCGTAGTCGTGTAACTTAGGAATACCTTTGATTTGCACTGATTTTCCGTCTCCCCCAACTTGAGTACCCAATATTTCAGTTAGGCAATGGGATTACGACTCGATTGAAAGCAGCACTTTGTTCGACAGCAATATATCACGAACTTCCCCGATTGACACTTCATTGGGCTCACATTCGCTGTTAACGGCAACCGCAGCGATAGTGCCAGCAGCTTCCCCTACAGCCATGCATGTTCCCATGACTCTGGTAGAACCAAACACTTCGTGATCCACAGAAATGCATCTTCCAGTCATGAGCAGCCCCGTAATGTCTTTGCTTACCAAGCACCCAGCTGGGATTCCAAAGGGCTCTTCTAGGTTTTTGAGTATTATCGTTGGGCCATCACCGCTGTGGATATCAATGTTGTAGCCGGACAATGCTATGGTGTCCTCAGGAACGACAGCCGCCAACGCATCATCTATGCCTAAATATTTCATCCCCATGATACGCCTTGTCTCTCTAAGGCCCAGTCCGGGGGCGAGATCCGCAAGATAGCAACTCTCGAAACCTGGAACATATTTTTTCGCAAACGCATAGAGTTCCAGAATTTGGTGGTGAGCTTCAACTTCCCCTCTTGTCATCTCCCAAGGATCAGTAGCATCAAAGTTGATGATCCGACTAGTATTGATCGCAACTTCATTTGGTTTGGGAGTAGTAATATAGATAAACCGATCACGCGGGACTGAGAAATCCCCATTTTGTCTAGCCTTTTCAAGCAATCTTGGCAGGCCGATGAAACAATGGCCGTTGGTTTCTCTAAAGAACTCCACAGTATATTTCTGTTCATACGTATCAGGAAGTATGATTTCTGACGGGTTTTCCTCAATGTAGCCTAAAAACTTTTCTAAATCTACGCCCCCAAGGGTGAACATCAGTGTTGCCGGTTGCATTAGGCCTTTGTGATCACCCTTGATAAATGAGGCACCCGCCGAATATCCTATGTCACCGTTCCCTGTACCATCAATTACCACCTTAGGTTTCACAGTAATTCTCTCTAACTTGGACAGCAAAGTGACTTCGGTAACCTTCCTGTTTTCCACTGTAACATCCATAATATCGGAGTACAACAGTACTCTTACGTTTGCTTCTACGCATTTTTCCATTGCAACCAGTCTGAACAAATGGGGGTGAATCGGCGATATTGAGTTGTGGACAGGACAGCGGTTATGGCCTAGGGTACCTCCTAGCTCAAACAACCTGTCTACAAACTCCTGAGGTATTCCACCAAGGATCTGCCGTCCTTTGCGATCTAAGAATCCAAGCAGACTAAGACCGGTAGCCGCCTCGCCTCCTAGAAAGCCGTTACGTTCCACGAGCACAACGTCCGCTCCCTGCCGAGCAGCTGCAATGGCTGCAGGAATTCCTCCCGGGCCACCGCCAACAACCAAAACATCGCAATGTAATGTCGCACCTGTAATCACAGTTTCTCTCCTCTCCAATGAAAATCATCAATAACATAGGTATTCGATTGAATCATTACAATAAGCAGCAAAGGCACAACAACTGAACTCTATTCATGCACCTCCTGTCAGCCTTTCGGCATCCCTTAGCCCTTGGTCGAACCTTGGGTCAAGCCACTGACTAATAACCTTGACAAAAAAGCGAAGGCTATTAATATCGGAACCACTGCGAGGCTAGCCGCTGCAGTCAACGGCCCCCATTCCCGCCCGAAAAAACCAAGATAATGATAAATGGTCAACTGTACTGGGCGTAGCACAGGTGAATCCACCATTACGGACGCCGCGATAAACTCATTCCAAGAACCAATGAACAGAAAAATCGATGCCGCTGCTATAGCAGGTTTCGAAAGGGGAAGAAGAATCCGGAACAGAATGGACAAACCCGTGCAACCATCAATTGTTGCCGCCTCATCTATCTCCTTGGGTACCGCTTCCAAGGCCCCCTTTAAGATCCAGATCGCCATAGGCAGATTGTAAGTCGTGTAGAGAAGAACTAGGGTGTACCAGCGATTAGTCAAACCGAAGCTTGCCATATAGAGATAATTCGGGATCAGCAAAGCCCCGCTACCCATCGACAAAGGGATTCCCATGACTACCAATAAAAACAATGCATTGCGAAACCGAAAATGATACCTGTCAAAACCATAGGCGGCAAAGAGTGACAACAGTACCCCAAATACAATGCACGCAGCCGAGTAAAACACACTAGTTAGGAGCGACTGGAAGAACCCACTAGAAATGATCCTGGTATAGTGTTCCAGAGTTGGAGTAAAACCTATGATCTTCGGAGGAAATGCCAGTATGTCTTTGTTTTGCTTAAGCGACGACAACACCCCCCACGCTATGGGTGTTGCATTGATAATAATCAAGACCAGAAACAGACATATCTCTATCACAGGAATCAGTTTACTACGAAGTCTCATTGCCTTAAACACTCCACTTCACCAACCTGACATATAGTAGCACTAGCGCAGTATTAAAGAAAAACACCAAAGAGGACATCGCACTGGCTATTCCAAAGTCGTAATAGACGAATGCCTGTCTATACAGCTCCATACTGATTACGTTTGTCGACCGACCTGGTCCACCACCTGTCAGAACCATAGGCACCGTCATGTTGTTGAAGTTGCTTAGGGTGAGAACGATGGCAGTAACAAGCAAAGAGGTCCTAAGCAGAGGGAGTGTGATGTATGTTAGCGATTGGAGTTTAGTGGCACCATCAATTTCGCTAGCTTCGTACAACTCTTCTGGAATTGCTTTTAACCCCGCCAATAGCAAAACCATAGCGTAACCAATTGTCCTCCACGACACTACATAAATGAGCGACATCATCGCATTTTTAGCATTGCTTAACAGACTGATCGGTGTGCCGCCCAGAAGGACAACAATGTAATTAAACAGTCCTAAGTCACCAATGAAAATCCACCGCCACAACAACGCTCCAACAACCATAGAAGTAACCCACGGAATAAGTCCAATCGATTGGATGACTAACGCCGTTATGCCGGTTTTTTTGTTCACCCAAAGCGCAAGCAGAATACCCAAAACGAGAGTTATTGCTGCCGACGAGAAGGTCAGCACCAGAGTTCTCCCGAGCGATTTGATGTTTTCGAGGTTCCCCAGAACCTCAATGAAATTGCTAAGCCCCGAAAAACGCCCCACAGTGAAAAAATAAGTTTGGTGAACACTGTAATAGAGGCTATAGAAAAAGGGGAATACGAGAAACATGAAAATCAAAATCAAGCTAGGGACCACCAAAAGCACACCGCGATTGCCTCTTCGGGCCAATTTAGACTCCTCCCTTGTCAGGGTGTGGCTGACCTAAGAAGGTCAGCCACACTCCAGCTTTAATCTCTGCAAATTCGGCTACTTCTGATTTCTTCTGTTAAACTCCATTTCCGCATTCTTCAAGGCTTCTTCCACAGGAACACCATCGACAACAACGGCCTGAACGGCATTGTTAAGATCCAGCTTCCACCCACGGATCCTGAACTCCCAAGGTTGAGCAAATCCATAGTCGCTGAAACCTTTGGCCATTGTCTGCAAGTAGTCATTGGCGGGATCATTAAAGAACTCTGGTTCTCTTGCAATCGTGGATTTTCTTACGGGAACTTGACCCCCGAGGGTTACCCATAATCTGTCAGATTCTTCATTAAACATGTACTCTACAAACTTACCCGCTTCCTGTTTGTGATTACTCTGTGACCAAACGCCCACATGCCAGCCCTTAACGGCTCCCGGTGAGTACCCTTCGCCGTCCCAGGAAGGCCATAGCATCATATCAACCACGGAGCCATCAAATGTAGCCTGGTTCCGAAGCGACTCAACTCTCACACCCGCACCGATGATCATGGCGTACTTGCCTGCACTAAACTCTTGATACATATCTTCTACTGAACTGGTCACTGCGCTCTCAGGTGTAATACCGTGAACAAGGATCATATTCCTCAGCATTTCCAATGCCCTTATACCTGCTTCTGTCGACCATCTGGCCGTACCGTCTTCGGCAAAAAGGCTCGGTTGCTCGTTAAGAATACCTTGCACTATAAGGGGTGGATCAGCCTGTTCTGTAGCGAATGCCTGGCCGAGTCCCCATCTCATAATACCCGTCTCTGGGTCAACTTCAGTAAGCTCTTTTGCTGCCACAATCAAATCATCCCAAGTCATAATGGGAACCTCAATTCCTTTAGTTTCCAGCAAGTCTTTTCTGTAGATAATGGAGATGTAATTTCTGGAAAGCGTGACTTGATAATGTTTCCCATCCTTGTTACCTATTCTCCAAAAGGCATCATCTACATCTTGAATGTCTTCCTCAGACCACTCGGAAAGGAACATGCTTTCGAAGTCGGCTAAGGCATCCAATTCCAGTGCAGCTCCCAAATCATCATCCAGCACCCAACAAATGTCTGGGGCATTCCCAACCTGATGTGCTGCTAGGAACTTAGAGGTCATTACATCCCACTGCTGAGGCTCAACTACAACTTTAATGCCTAGATTTTCCGCTTCAAAGTTTTCAATGATCTGCCTGAGAGCTACTTCCCGACCCGAACTACCCGCTGGATTGAGGAATGTCCACATGCGAATAGTCGTAGCGCCTTGGCCAAAGGCAAGAGATGGGACAGCCATCATGATTAACCCAATCAAAACGAAGCAAATCAACATTCTTCTTTTGTCGAGCATTGTAATAAATCTCTCCTTTCGATTATCCCATTTGGCTTGGCATTAATTATGACTCAGCACCACCTCCCCTATCCTTGTTGCAATCCCTCGAATCTCGCTGCACTTTCAACAGAATGATTGACAGTCCAAGTAAGAAACGGATTCATCTCGAAATCGGCCGTACAGATTGCCTGTGCTTTATTTCCGCCTTCAGCACCACACTTTCGGGGGATGAATTTCCTTGAATCTGCTGCATTAGCAAACTGGCCGCTAGAGTCCCCATGGTAAAAGCAGGCTGGACTATAGTGGTTATTGGTGGAGTATTGAATTCCATCCATTCCTGATCATCAAAGCCTATGACACTGACATCCTCTGGTATCTGCAAATCTAAATCTCGGAGAGCCCTTAGGATACCCAGAGTTGTCTTATTGCTGCTCGCTATTACAGCAGTAACTTTATGTCTCTGAAGTGCGTTTTTTGTGGCTTCATAGGCCTCGGGTTCCTTGAAATTTCCCGGGATAACTGGGCACTTGTCTCGATCCAAACCAAAAATGTCCAGTGCTTCCAAAAACCCTGCTGTCCGCAGCCGACCAGTATAAAGCAGCTCATCGCCTGATACAAAGCAGATATTTCTATGCCCAACTTCCACAAGATAACGTAAGACCTGAAACATGATGTCCTTGTTATCAACAAGAACACTTTGCACATTAAGCGAATCAGGATGCCGGTCAAAGAAGACAATCGGAGGAGAGTCTAAGTCTCTATAGATTTTCTCAGCATTTCTTGTTGGAGCTACAATGAAACCCTGAACCTCTTCGCGAGCAAAGAAGTTAACATAATCCTCCTCCAATTCCGAATCCTCGTCTGTGCTTACAGCATAAGCTAGGTATCCATTTGCGCGAAATACGCTCTGGATTCCATAATACACGGTCGCAAAGAATGGGTTTGAGAAATCTGGGATAATTATCGCTACTCTGTTGAATTCCCGATCCTTGGGTAGCTTAAATGGGTAGTTCAAATCCTGAGCCATCTTAAATATCTCCTCCCGCAATCGGGAATTAACACCAGGCTTGTTTCTCAACGCCCGCGATACTGAAGATTTGGAAATATTAAGAGCTTCGGCTATATCATTTAGGCTAACTCGGCTCATCTGAAAACACCCTTTCCAAATAAGAAGGTTACACATGGCACAGACTAGATACATTTATTGACACCTTTTAGACACAAATCTGCAAACTCCTGCAACAATCTAGAAACTTTTTGCCACATTTTTTCGCATGTCACCGCATTATTGCAGTTTTATTTTATATTTATTGCAATTAGGGATGTGTAATTAGCGTAGGTCAGCTCAAAATGTCTACTTGACCGGCATTTTAGGCCGTCGCCAAAATCGTCGGCCATGTTACATGTTGCACAACTTTATGCGGAGTGTTGCAGCCTTGATTCGAAGATTTTGACCATTTCAGCCCAATCAATGCTCTGCCATTTTATGCCATCTTCTGCCTAAACCTGACATTCATCTTAGGGTACCCGCTCCTCTGAAAAACACCCTAGTTGCCCGGCGATGCTCCTCACATGCAACACCTTCCACATGTTGCAATAAACTATACTTGGCCTTAGGATGACCCCGTTGAAAGAGAAAACAAATAAGCCAGTTAGCAGCTGCATGGCAGTACTTGCAACTAGTGACACTCTTTAGATTCCACCTAACGGTAGACGTCCTTGTGCTTGGCTAATGATTGGCAACCGTAAGCCCCCATACCGGCCTTACGCAGCCAATTTGCCCACCATGCCCAGTGACCTGCAAAGTAATCTGACTAAGCCAGTTTATCTGCTAACCATTCCTCCACTTCACCTGGGAGTTGGCATACCACTGTAAAGAGAAAAACCATTCTCTCGTTGTCAAGCATGAACATGACCCGGTAAACCTCATGATCCCCGACGGTTAACCTCCCCCCAGCTTCCGGCTCCATATTAAGAGGCCCTGGACTGCCGGGAACAATGGGCACAAAAAAGACCTTGAGGTTGATCCCAAGGCTCTAACACGATAATCTCCGCCGTCCCATCGAGTGTAAACTCCTCCAAATTTACGCCTTGATTAGAGGCTGTATAGAGTAGTAAGAGGAATTCGTGAACATGATTTAGATACCACGTGTGCAGCAGTCTCTTCTGTTCTAACCATCGTATATCATCTACTGTACGGATTATGATCATTGGTACACTCCATATTGAGGGCCATCGCATAGAGGACATCTCCAAAAGCCTGAGTGATGGCATGGCAATGAGGTGAGCTGAACGATTGGTTAGCTCCGCATGTGGGACAACAATTGTGTTCGCCAAGCATAACCCGCAGCCTATTTGATCCCTTGATATTGCCGTTCATATCTAGCCAATTTGCTTGCCTAGCAATCTGATGTAACCCATTATCATAAGTAAGCGACTCTATACACTTCCTTTCCCAAACAATTCAGTTATTTTAGAGTAAATCAACGGCATCTTGGCTTGTCCTGCCCACTAGTGTTGACGTAGAATGCAACTGTGGTCTGAGTGCTGGAATGGCCGGCCAATTTTGATACCGTAGTCAGAGGGACACCTAGTTAAGCAGTCTGGTGCAAAACGTATGCCTAAACTTATGTGGCCTCATGGTAATAGCCAGATACTTTCCATGCTTATTTAGAAGTTTGTTGACCGCATCCCGAGCCATCTTGCCTGACCTTTGTGTAAGTAGGAGTCAAAGGCAACATTCACTTTCCCAACGACCCCTTCATCTCACCAAAGCCATCCGCAACGGACACAAATCAGCAAAACTAGATTCGGACCGCTCTTCCCTGTCAACAGCTTTCTTCACAATATGACTAAACGAGGATCAGCTGCACTACCGAAGCTTCTTTAGACGCCTCATTTTCTCAAGCTGCTTGAAGTCAATAGGACAAGCGCTTATCGCAAACGAGAATCCGATCCTGACCCAAGCCACGGTGAAAGCCAAGAAGATCTTGACATCATGCGGATCATTGATGAAACGCATTTGGAGCACCCCTCGTGGGGGTACCGCAAGATGACGGATCACCTGCGGGCAAACCACGGCTACACCATCAACCGAAAGCGTGTCAGGCGCCTTATGCGGCTTATGGACATCATAGCCTTGTTTCCAGGGCCCAACCTTAGCAAACGCTATCATGCACAGTATGTAAGGCCTTATCTGCTTCGCAATGTCGTCATAAGCCGTCCTGACCAAGTCTGGGGCGTTGATATTACCTATCTTCCTCTCCGTAAAGGCTTTTTGTACCTGTTTGTCATTATTGACTGGTTTACCCGTGAGGTCGTGGATTACGAGATTAGCTATAGTCTAGAAAAAGGGTTTGTCTTACGCTGATCGGAACGGGCTCTAGCCCACCGTCAACCGGAAACCATCAACTCCGATCAGGGAAGCCATTTTACTTGCCAGGCTTATCTGGATCTGCTGGCCAGTTGGAAAATCAGGGTTTCCATGAATGGAAAGGGCCGTGCCCTCGACAACGCCCGTACAGAACGGCTTTTCCGTAGTTTGAAATATGATGACATCTATATTAACCTCACTAGCGTTGCATTAATCTTCTTTCCATTTGTCAACTC
>ENA-UOOH01001434-UOOH01001434.1-fermentation-metagenome-genome-assembly--contig:-NODE-1434-length-23311-cov-34.947669_pt1 | contig 23311 bp, 16 predicted proteins | sample MGYA00245778_ERZ724025 | MGnify/ENA primary metagenome ERZ724025 (study PRJEB28704, sample SAMN03018313) | fermentation metagenome | biome: anthropogenic terrestrial biome; feature: soil... | reverse complement strand
TGATATCCGGGTCTTCGCCCAGCAGTGTCAGGAGCTCTTGCAGGTTGACGCAGGGTACAGAGGCGGCGAAGTCTATCCCGGCACGCTTCAGGCCGCGGTAGATGGCGAGGCTGGGGGACATATTTGTTGCATTGGCGCTGATTGGGGAAAAAGGTTATTGCACAATTTATATCGTCCCATTCACTTTTTCTTGCTCTCCAGAACTTCGATAAGCTCTTTCAAGGTGTAATGATTCATTAGCTCCATGACTCTGTCCATCTCTTCATAAAACTGCCTTGTCTTGCGCATTATTGCGCTCGTCTTCTCAGCCTCCGAGCTATGAGCCGCGAGATTTTTTTCTACTTGATTGAGAGCCCGCAAGATAGAATGAATCTCCTCTCTTACAGCAGACAGGACCACCGGCCTCATCGCTTCGACGTCAGTTTCCAGAGCATAGCGATGCTGCTTGTCGTGACGCCGCTTGCCCGCCAGGTCCACTACACGATGGGCCATGCCGAGGTTTTCAAGGAAGTTCATATTGGAGCGCACTGTCGTTTTGCTGTAGCCGGTCTTCTCGGCCAGCGTATCAAGGGACATGGATTCGCTTTCCAAGAAGAGAGTTCCTCTGAGCAATCCCATAGCATCGCTCCACCCATTTTTCTGGGCGGATTTAATGCATGCATCAATAATAGGCCTCTTTAGCGCCAGCATTTCTTCATCGTTCACACCACTCAGATCAGTCACAAAGTTTAAGTATTTTATGTTTATTTGGTCTATTCGGCAAAATCCGAACAGAAGGTTTTATTGGCATGATAGGCTTGGAGCGACTCGGGGTGTGGATCACCAAGAATCCTGTAATAATCATAGCCGTAGCAGTTCTCTTGACACTGGTATCAGTTCATTATGCTCAGCAGATAGAGAGTACCGGCATGACTACAGAGAGCTTTGTGTCAAAAGATTCGTCCCTTTATCAGTTATATGACCATTTATATCAGGAAAACTTCGGCGCAGATGGCAATATAATTCTGATAGAAGGCGATAACGTGGCAAAAGCAGATGCCCTGTCGGCCAGCTTGCGCTTATCCGATCACACGAAGATGATTCCTAATGTAATCAGCGTCCAGAGCATAGCCGACATCGTTGCCGATGCTGAATATCAAAGCAGTGGCATCCGCCGTATTCCTTCTCAGGAAAGGATAGACGAGATCCTGGCTGATGCTGGCTCCTCGGTCCAGGGACTCATGCCTGACAGCAGGCATACCAGGATGATCGTGGGGATGCCCACCACAGCTACCCTGACAGAGTCACAACGTGGTGAGCTTCTTGCAGAAATAAGTAGTGCAGTTGATTTTGCAGAATTTCCCGCAGGCTATAGCACCACCGTCACGGGCGATCCCTCTTTTCAGGCCGCTATTCAAGAGGTGATGAACAACAGCAATGGCTCGGTCCTTCTCCTGTGCGGGTTGCTGATGATAGTCGCTTTGCTCCTGGTCTTCAGACATGTCAGATGGCCTCTGCTTCCTTTACCAATAGTCCTTCTGGGCATAATCTGGACCGTCGGAGCTATGGGTTTTTTTCATATACCCATGGGCATGGTCACATTTGCTGCTTTCCCCATCATGATTGGACTCGGCATAGACTATGCCATCCAGTTCCACAACCGGATAGATGAGGAGTTGATCAAAGGCAAGTCCTCTGTGGAAGCCGCCATCAGTACGGTCAACCACGTGGCCATTCCTGTGGCCATCGCCGTGACTGTAACCGAAGCAGGCTTTATCGCACTTCTCAGCTCCACCGTCCCCTCAATCAACGATTTCGGAAAGGTCTGCATGATCGGTCTTGTCATGTGCTATCTCTCCGCCCTCTTCGTGAATACAACGGTTCTTTATCTGTCTGAAAGAAAATCACCCAGAAAAAAGAAGGCAGAAGGCCATTCGGAAGATGGTTCGGCAATTGGCGCTTTCATAGAGAATGTCGCAAATTTCTGTGTCGGAAGATGGAAAGCAGTGCTGGCTGTGGCTCTGATTCTTGCCCTTGCTGGAAACTATGCCGATACGATGGTTCCCATAGAAACGGATACGAAGAACTACATTCCCCAGGACTTGTCTCCGCTGATCGATTTAAATCACATGAAAGCGTTCTTTGGCGGAACTGACTCGCTCAAATTCTTGGTTCAGGCTGACGACGTTACCGATCCGCATAATCTCAGGTGGATGGATGATTTCAGCAACTATTTGCTGACATCCAGAGAGGATAGGACTGAAAGCGTTACGAGCATAGCCACCTATGTTAAAGAGGCTGGCGGCGGGGAGATACCTGATGATAGAACCCAAATACGGGAGATAATTGCCTCCCTGCCTGAGGCCGTGCAAGATACGTACCTGAGCGGTCATAACCTGGCCATTGTGGATGTAAATATCGGCGATGCCCAGACCAACTTGGGTACGGAAGGTATGGCCCGGCTAATCAAGTCGTACGAAGACGACCTGGCCTGGATGACTCCGCCTCCTGGAGTTTCAGTTCGGATAACGGGCCAAGCAGTGCTCATGGCCACGGTTATGGATGCACTGATATCCGGTAGAGTAGAAATGTCGCTGCTGGGCCTGGTCTTGATTTTCATCCTGCTCTTAGCGATATACAGAGACCTGATCAAGGCCCTCTTGCCAGTGCTGCCCATGCTGGTAGTGATAGGCTGGATGGGATTGGTCATGTATTACGGTGGACTGAAGTACACACCCCTCACAGCCACACTGGGTGCTCTGATCTTGGGAGTAGGCTCGGAATATGCCATACTGATGATGGAGCGCTTCTATGAGGAGTTGCATAATGTTGGTGATCCTTATGAGGCGCTGAAGATCACGGCCAATCGCATAGGTTCTGCTCTGGTGGCATCGGGAGCAGCTGTCATTTTCGGATTTGCCGCTCTGATGTCATCGCCCTTCAACATCATCAGCAACTTCGGGCTGGTGACAGTGCTGTCGATTGTCTTTGCTCTCATCACCACATTCACAGTATTTGTGGTTTTAATGATTCGCATGGAAATTCACCGTGAAGTGGTGGAGAACGCTAAACAGGAACTTAAGAAAGCAATTGCGCTAATTAATGATCAATCACGGAGAAGAATCAATGGAAATTAAGTTTGCGATAGCTTTGGCTATCATGTTGACACTTCTGGCTACGAGCCAGGCCCAGAACAGCTACATACCCCTGGAGCTTGGCGGGGACAATTATTACACCATGTACGGCAGTCCGGACATATCCGCGAGCATCTCCGGTACAGATGAGTTCAAGCGGGGGGATACCGTCACCCTCTATCTTGATCTGACCAACTACGGCCGGATCATTGGCTTCAAGCAGGATCAGATGCCCCAGAATGCCAAGGAGTATGCCCTTGCCAGTGCAGAGCTAGAGGAGGAGAACAAGAAGCCCACTGCTCTGGGGATTACCACTACCCTGGTCTCCCGGGCCCCTCAGATCGAGGTGAAGTCAGGCGACCAGGTGGTCGAGTCGCTCAAGTCAGGCGACAAGACCCAGTTCCCTCTCAAGTTCACCATAAAGATCGGGGAGCATGCTCCTGCCGGAGAGTATCCACTCCACTTGAACATGACTTATGACTATCAGGATAACGTCCGGGTTTATGCCTCCAAGCTAGTCACCGAGGGGGGCACGTCCACATTCTCCAACTACCGGGTCTCTTATATCTACCAGAAGGCCAACCAGACGGTTCCCGTCACCATCCGGGTCAAGAAGCAGGCGGACTTCGTCATCCAGAACACCACTGCTGAACTTATGGTCGGGGGCAAGAAGCAGGAGATCCATGCCACCTACAGGAATATCGGCGAGGACCCGGTGAGGGATGCCGTGGCCAGGCTTTCCATCTTCAAGCCCTTCTCCTCCACCGATGATCAGGCCTTCATCGGGAATTTGGAGCCGGGAAATGAGACCACTGTCCTCTTCCGGATGGATGTCGACTCCGATGCTACAACGAAGGATTACGGCATAAGCAGCGAGATCAAATATACGGACCTCAATGGCGACACAGTCATCTCGGAAAGCATGAAGATACCAGTGGTTGTCAAAGCCGCCTCCTCATCCCTGCTTCTGCCTGCGGTGATTGTTCTCATTATCATAGTCGCAGCCGGTGGATACATGTACCGAAAGAAGCAGAAAAAGGCCTAAGGAGGCCTGCTGAGCGCCAGGCCCCCCTCCGTTTTTTTGGGGGCTAAAAGATCAGGTCAAATCACGATATAAAAATGTGAAAATCTGGATACAACGAGCGGGATCAGGTTATCGAAGGGAGCTCTTATGGATGAGATAATAGTATTGTCAAGCTGGGGAGATCGTTTCTGGGCCTGGTTGATCGATGTCCTTCTTATCTGTCTTATATGGTACAAAATCATAATCGTCTTAGAGGTAGGAGTTTTCACCATTAGTGGAATATTGCTTCTATCTTCTCTGTTGTTCATTTATTGGACTTCACTGGAAGGCTACAGAGGTCAATCGGTGGGGAAGATGTTCCTTAAGATAGCTGTAACAGGACCTTATGGAGAGCAAATTCGGTTTAGAGATGCGGCTGCAGAGTCATTTGGAAAGGCATTTCTGCTTCCCGTTGACGTCCTAATGTCTTTGATTCTCTTTCAAAGGAGCAGGCAGCGCTTGTTCAATAAGATATCTAATACCATCGTCATCAACCGGACGGAAATAGAATAGACAGAACCGTGATTTAAATGGAAGGTGAGGCTTCGAATCGGGATATAAGGAGGCATATCATAAATGCCTGTATCCAGTGGGCCAGGATCAAGGGATATAGCGACTCTGCGGGTTATCTCAGGGGTTTGGCGATTTCGGCCAAAGATCCAGTGACTTTAGATGAACTGGTGCAGGACACCGGCTACAGTAAGTCAACTGTGAGTTTAAATATGAACCAATTGAAGAACCTGGGATTAGTTAAGCGTGTTGTGATACCCGGAGATAAAAGGCATCTATATGCACCGATTACTGATCCGGAAACCATCAAAACTAATATGCTGGACGCCATTACCAAAGAGGTGCAGCTCTTTTGCGAGGCCCTAAACAAGACAGAATCAGACATATTGGCTGGCAGAGATGATGCAAAGTATCTGCTGGAGAGAATTGCTTCTCTTAGGCAATCCTATGAAATGGGAAAGAAAGCGATAGACTTCCTGAGAAAGCAATCTTTGGATGAGATAAAGGAATCGTTGGAGTGATCTAAGGCAATTGAAGCTCTAAAGAAAGTTGAAGAGGCTTTAAAAGCTGCTGGGTGAGGAAATGATTGGCGGATCTGATAGACGGATGCTCCAAAGGGCCCGCAAAAGAGGAACTGAGATGAGAGTAGGTATATTTTCCTGGGAGAGTTTGTATTCAGTAAAAATCGGTGGAATAGCACCTCATGTGTCTGAGCTGTCCGAAGCACTGGTGAAAAGAGGCCACGAGGTACATATCTTTACCCGTCGCGGTGACTTCGATGTCTATGATATAATCAATGGGGTCCATTATCATAGGGTTGCCATAGAAAACTTGGGAAACATAGTTTTCCAGATGGACAAGATGTGTGATGCTCTCTTTGAGAGCTTTGAGCGTGCTCAAAAGATATTCGGAAAGTTCGATATAATCCATGGTCACGATTGGCATCCTGTTAAGGCCCTAAACCGCATAAAGAGCGACTACGGCCTTCGGTATATCCTTACTTTACATAGCAGCGAATGGGGAAGAAATGGAAACTATTTTGGCGATGACATTTCCAAGGAGATATCTCACAGAGAATGGCTCGGAGGTTACGAATCACAGCAGATGATCGTAACAACAAGGCGCATGCAAGACGAACTCATGCAGATATATTCTATTCCAGAGAGCAAGATCACCATTATACCCAACGGCATTATCAGGAGAAAGACCCCGCAAATTCTTGATGCAGGAAGGGTGAAGGAGAGATATGGCATCTCTCCAATCACGCCGATGGTATTCTTTTGTGGCCGGATGAGCATTCAGAAGGGACCGGATTTGCTAGTGGAGTCAATTCCTCTCATACTCAAGAACCGCGGTGATGTAAAGTTCATTTTCATCGGAGAGGGGAGCATGAGGACTGAATGCGAGCGCAGGGCCTGGGAGTTGGGTATCGGTGAAGCTTGCAGATTCTTGGGTTATGTCAGCGGTCCTACGAAGGAAGAAGTCTTGAATGCCTGCGATCTTGTATGTATTCCGAGCAGAAATGAACCTTTTGGAATTGTAGTTTTAGAGGCATGGGACGCCTGCAAACCAGTTGTCGCTACTGAGGCGGTCAGTATAATAAATAATTTCGAAGATGGACTGTTGGCCTACGTCCAACCTGAGTCCATAGCTTGGTGCATCAACCGCCTGCTCGATAGTCCAGATGAAATGAAAAAGCTGGCCTATGAAGGCTACAACCGGATCGACGCCGAATTCAGATGGGATAGCATCGCCTCGAAGACGGAAGATGTATACAATGAAGCTTTAAAGCGATATAATGCGAGTGATCTCCAATCATCATCTAGCCGCAGAAGGCCAGAGTTATAATATGCACAATATTAAAGATGTGATAAATATGAATAGTCTTCAGGAAGCGAAAGAGACTGATCCAATGAATGGCAAGACGCCCCTCATCACCAGAACCGTCTCGTCCCTATGCCCTGTCTGCTTGGAAGTTATATCCGCTCGCATATTTCAAGAGGATGAGGCAGTCATGATCGAGAAGCATTGCGAGGAGCATGGTGATTTTAAAGATATCTACTGGTCAGATGCAGCCATTTACAGAAGGTTTATGCGATACCAGACGGACTGGATGGGTTTAACGGATTCGCCCCAGGCCCACCAAGGTTGTCCGTTCGATTGTGGTTTATGCAAGAACCATAAAACAGGCACTCTCTTGGGGATCATCGATGTTACCAGCAGGTGTAACCTGTCCTGCCCGATTTGCTTTGCCGATGCAGGAAATGAGCTGAATGAGCCGACAATAAGTCAGATCGGAGCCATGATGCAAGCTCTGAGGGACCAAATGCCGGTGCCATGCCCTGCAATTCAATTCTCTGGCGGCGAGCCTACATTGAGAAAAGACCTGTGTGAAATCGTTTCTCTGGCAAGAAAGATGGGCTTCGCCCAGATTCAAGTGGCAACCAATGGCATAATGCTCGCTGTCAGGCCGGATCTCTGTAAAGACTTGGTATATAATGGCCTTTGCACCATATACCTGCAATTCGACGGTGTTACCCCTGAACCCTATAAGGCGATCAGAGGCTATGATCTATTGCCTACGAAGCTTCGTGCTATAGATAACTTGAGAGCAGCAGGGCAACATAGCATCGTACTTGTTCCAACTCTTGCCAAGGGTATTAACGATGACCAGGTAGGTGATATTGTAAAATTCGCCTTTAAGAACAGGGACATCGTAAAGGGCATAAACTACCAGCCTGTTTCCTTTACCGGAAGGATCGACCAGGAAGAGCGGGCGGCGAAGAGGATTACCATACCCGATGTTCTTGCACTCCTGGAGGATCAGACGAACAACGAGATAACTCGAGATGACTTTTATCCGATTCCCTTTGTCAAACCCATATCCCATTTAATAGAGGCTGAAACGGGCATATCTCAACCGGTTTTTATGGCCCATCCCTGTTGTGGTGCCGGCACATACATCTATTGCCAAGGCGGCCACATGATTCCTATTACCAGGTTTTTAGATGTAGATGGACTCATGGAAATGATCATACAAGAGACAAACTGCTTCGATGGGTCGATGCTGGGCAAGCTCAAGATGAATGAAATGATACTAAGGCAGATGCCCAAGTTTGTAGACGAGTTGAGGGCTCCGGATAAATTTAATCTCAAAGAACTGATATGGAGCGTCTTCATAAAAGGAACCAGAGAATCCCTGGCAGAGTTCCATGATAGATCCCTATTTCTAGGAATAATGCATTTCCAGGATCTGTACAATATAGACTTGGAGAGGCTGGAGAAGTGTGGGATTCATTATGCTCTGCCAGATGGTAGAATAATCCCCTTCTGTGCCTACAACACAGTTCATCGCTCTCGATTACAAAAAAATTAGTAGAATTAACGAAGTGATTGCTATCGTCTTCCACAGGTTCAAGATACAATTCAATCGCTTCTCGTATGTTCTTGAATGCCTCTTCACAGGTATGGCCCTCGCTGATGCATCCAGGAAGGGCATGCACCCAGCAAAGAAAATCCACCACAATTTAACTTTTGGGCTTTCTTTTAACAGGGGGATAAAAGCTCATCCGCATTCTTGAAGACCTTAAAGCGGCCCTCAGCATAATCCTCCACTCCCCCTCTGATGCCTTCTATGAACCCCTTGCCTTCTCAGGATTCTTCTTTGCAGGCCTGTTGACAGGTGACACCATTTCTGCTGCTTTGGGATTATCAGAACAGGCCAATCAACTACTCCTCCATTAGATATGACACAGCATGCAAACTTTCAATCTTCCCGCGGGCTCTGTTTCCTGCGTATGCATGAGGGGACACTACCATGATTTCATGGAGCACTACCACAAGAGGAGCAATATAGAGGCCACAAACGCCGCGATAAAAAGGAAGTTTAGAGAGACCTTGAAATCCAATAATCCAACTGCTCAGGTAAACAAACTACTGGCCAAAATTATTGCGTACAACCTGACTGCAGTAATCCATGAGATGTACGAAAATGGGATACATCCTGAGTTCCTGCAACTAAAGTCAGAGGCACGAATCTAAAGCAGGGGTAAAACCTTACTTTAGATGCAAAGCCCCCAGGATGACAAGAATTAAATACCTAATTATCGGATCTACTTGGAAGTGCAAGGAACGGAATCTCTGATGGAATCAAATCCTATTGGTTTCAATCTTGATGAAATTGGTTCTAGTCTGCTGAAATGTAATTTGGATGAAAGGAATCTCTTTACTTATCTTATCATGGAGGCCCATCATCAGAAGAGTGGCGATATTATTGATACATTTGCTCCATTTATTATTCTATATTTAGGTAAGCAAGGATCTTGGAAGAGCATTGAAGATATCTATAGAGGAGTTTTGGATGACTTTAATATAAATATGCAAGATACTATATTGGAAAGTCTGTTGTATAGAATGCTCAAAAAAGGTATTATTGAACAAGAACTACCAGGACACAAGCTATCCGAAGATTGCTCCAATAAAAAATTAAAAGACTTAGAAAGTATGCCTAAATATAGCGAAGAAATAATATCTATTTTAAAAAATTATAATATACACATATCTGCTGAGAAAATAAAAAGAGACTTGGACTTTATTAAAAATATAAAATTAGATATTAATGATCTTGAGTTCATTTTAGATAGATTGAAGGAACGTGGATTCACAGCAACCACTGATCTGAGGTACAAACTTTCAGAAAAAGGAATGAAAGAAGAGTATATTAATATAAAAAATGAATCCGATTGGTATGGAAGTCTAGATGATTTAATTAAAGATTTTAGCAATTATTATTTTAAAGAAACTAAATCTACCATAAAGGAGGATAAAATTAATATATATATTCAATTATTTATATATAAAAATATTAAACCCCTTATGGGTTTAATAAATACTGGAAAATATGAAGAAATTAATGAATGTTGCGGTATTGGAAAAGAATTTGATGTATTTAGTCAAGAATACGGAACGATATTTTGCGACTATGTAAGAGATTGCATTACTGAAGGAAAAGTAAAATATATCGAAACCGTTAAATCCCTTGTTCTAGGATCGATAATTTCTACAGTCTTTTTCAGTAAATTAAAGCTAGATAAAGACATATTTAAAAATATTATAATATATACAGATACTAATATTTTATTCTATATATTGGGATTGCATTTTGACCAGTTCACACATCCAGCAAAATTCCTTTTTAATTTATTAAAAGCAAATGGAGCTAAATTTAAAGTGTTTGATTTTACTATAGAAGAGGCAATAAGCGTTTTCAGGGAATGTATCGCTAATTATGATGAATTAGTCGTTTCTGGGATCAAGGTGAACGATATATGCCATTTTCTCAGGAAAAATAATATGTCTAGATTAGGAATCAGCAATTTTATATTTGAGTTTAAAAAATATATTGAGCAACAAGGAATAGAAATAGAAGTGACAGACATAAATACTAGAACATACGATTGTCCACCTAATATCCGTAAAAAATTGACGATTTATAAGCCAGATCAAACAAGCATTCAAGCTCAAAATCATGATATTGCCTGCATTCAAATGATTAAGAATTCAAGAAATCAAAAACAATATGATGAAATAAAGGATTGTATAGCAATTCTACTCACTGCAGATGAAGGATTATTTGCATTTAATCTACTAGAATGTGAACACAGAAATATGACAGTGCCAGAAGTATTTGTTGACAGGCTTCTAACAAATATTCTATGGATAATAGATCCTTCTCAAAATATTACACTAGAATCTTTTTTTGCAGATTGCCTAAGGGCTGGATTTTTAAATAGGCATTTATATGAGGCAGTACAAGACAGGATCAAGTGTTTGCATGAAGCAAAAAAATTAGACGAATCTGATATATTTAGACTTACATATTGTGGATTTATAACGACCAAATCATTTAGAGGCATTAAATCAAAGCAAATAGATATGATCGATAAGAAATTAGTAAGCAACGCAGAAAGAGCCGTCCAAGAAAAAGCACAATTTGATCAAAAATTAAAGGAAAAAGATTCAGAAATTCGTAAATTAAGAACAGAAGTCTTGGCGTCGGAAAAGGATATTAATGAATTAGATCAAGAAATTAAGAATTTGCAAAAAGAAACATCTGAAAAAAATTCGTTAGAAGCTATTGTATCAGATTTAAAGAAAAATATAAGCAACTTGCAGACCGAACTTGCTAATAGAGATAAAATTATTAAAGAATTAACACAAAATTATGAAAAGGATAAAAATAATCAAATAGCGAAACTAAAGCAAACACATAAATTAGCTTTTGATAAGTCTCATAAAGCAATAATTTTAATATATATTGCGTCAATCATCATACCAGTATATATATTATATCTTGTATATCAAAGCGAAACTGAACAGGCGAAATATTTGGCTTGGTTGTCACTTGCGCCTTTTCTGCTTTTTCTTTTAATGAGTGCTCCTTTTTGGCCCGAAAATATAAATATAAAAAATATGGTTAGGCGCTCATTATATTTGCACTTTGCTGAGAATTACGGCTTGGTTATTTCATACTCCAACGAGATTACAGCTGATTCTCATGAATGTTTTTGGCTGGATTATGTTGGATGCTATCCATTAGATCTTGATCAATGGAAGATCACTGACGACATGGATAATATAATTTATAATTTTAAAAGAAAATTTATTCTTGAGCCTGATGCAAAAAGAATAAAAATAATTCCTGGAGTAGGCGAAGATGAAAATACTAGAATCTATTCCGGCAGAGCACATTTAATAGAGGAATCAAAGCCAAAAATAGCTTATTTAAGGGATAAAAAGTTAGATATAGTTGACAATATTTAGATTTTGTTTAAGTTACTCTACTTTCCAACTTTTAGCCCTATCGCTTTGAGCTTGTAAAGCAGTCCACCCTCGTCAGGTATTGGTAGGTTAAGCAATCCATAACATAAATCATCAAATCGACAATAGATTCCGATCTGACTTGATCAACCATCTCGCCAAGAGTTTTCTTTTTCGCTCCCGATGGGGGACTCTCAATCTCAACCAGCAGAATGCCAGTCCATATGGCGAAAACCAATTGCATAAACCTCTCAATTGCCTTCTTGCTCCGAAGCTGATAATCTTTGAACCCCAACTTCTGGTTTGCCTCTCTATGAGCAGTCTCAATATCCCATCGATCTTCATATATCGAAAGGATCTCCTTGGCAGGCAGATCTGTATCGGTGCAGATGTAGTACTTGGGCTCAGCATCCAAATTTTCCTTGGAGATTACTAGGCGCACTTGGCTTGATTTATCAAGGCTGACCAACTGCTCTACTATAAAATAGGATCTCCTTTTTCCCCTAGCTTTGATTGATATTTCTTTGAAGTCTTCTTTATCAAATCGTTTAGCATAAGATTTTACTGACAGAGAATCCTGATTATTGGTCGTGTACGCACATTACTGAATTGGTATCCTGAAAGTCATTAACTCCTTGATAGTCCAGACATGATCGGTCAGTCCTTCTGCCATCGCAGGTGTTCTTTTCATCCATTTTTTCCTTCCCAGATCAACTCTTATCCGAAGTGACTTGTGAGGCTTGACAAAATTATACCAAGCTTGGAAAAAATTCATGGCATGAGTATGCCGCCCCAAGATCTTGCTGCAATTCATGCTCTTGCGCACGAATCGGTCGCGTACGTGATATACTGAAAAGCGCAAACGCATGACGTGATGGGCACATTAGGTCAAAATGGACCCCATACATCCGATTTTAGCGAGAATTTTCGGTAATTTCCACCCGCGACTTTCTCATGATCATTGCCCGAATTTCCTCATTATCCTGGCGGAGTATTCGGCCCCCATCCAGGCGTCACTGAAAACTATTGTCGCCGAATCACATAGAGATATTTACTGTGTAGTCCTGAAATTATTTCGCGCCCGACCTAGTTTTATAGTATTTGAATTATTCATATAATTTCACAACCCAAACAGTCTATGGCCAATTGCGAAATAAGCTTCCAATGGCATTTTTCGCCTGAAAGCCCTTTCTGGAGTCTCCAAGCTTTGGAAATTCAAGCTTCCATGAGGTCTATCGTTATACCAAGTGATAAACTCGTCGAATGAATGAAAAGCAGGCCTGTGCTTGACGTATTCTCCGAAAAACCGTTCCAGCTTCCCGTTTGTCTGAGGATGCTTCACTCTGGCTAATATAGGCTTGATGCCATATTTTTTGAGGTGGTCTTTGAATTCGCTGTTCCAGCTTCCGTCGTCGTGGATTCTGTGGGCTCCAAACTCGCTTCCATGATCGAGTATCAGCTCCCTCAAGGGACAGAGCCACCAGAATTTATCTACCAGTTGATCGATTATCAATATGCTGTTCTCTGTATTGATCTCGATAAACTCCCCACCGGCCAGCACCATCCTGGATGCATCATCCAGAATTACGCAAACCTTGACACCAGTCCCATCCCATTCATGCCAGTCAATATGCCCCGCTGACATGCTGTGCTTTCGTTCATAACGAACCCACTTCCGGCGCTTCTGTTTCTTTAGATCTTCCTGGGCCAGGCCTGCTGCCTTCAGGTACATGTGTATGCGATTATGTGATATGCAGATCTTAAATTGTTTCCGGATCACAGTCTCCAGCATGCGCGCTCCAAAGCGGTAGCGAGCATGGGCTGCTCTGATGGCCTCTGTCTCTTTCTCAGTGAAGGGTTTGCGGGGGCGACCAACTTTTTCGCCTAATACAGGTTCTTGCCCGGTCTCCTTGTATTCTTTAATGATCTGTTGGACTCTCCTTTGTGAGACCTTGACGTCCCGCGCAATCTCTTTTGTGGCTACCCCCTTGCGGTTTTGACGAAGGATATAACGAACCTTCGTCTTGTTCAATTTCATATCTTGGACTATGCGTCCAAGCTTAGATGATAGGCGAAATAATTTCGGGACTCTACACATAGAGATATTTACCAAAAACTTAATAAACTAATACTGTAATTCGATTAATAAGCCCGGAGATTAGTTCTCCTAAATGATTTAAGGTTCTCCGGGCTACCCTACAAAATAGTGATTATGCTTGATTTGCCTATGGATCGTAGTCCTGTAAGGCATACTTTTTATTTTGTATTATTATGCATCTTAGGCCTACTCTACAAGTCTTTCCCGGATCTTCACTTTGTGAATATTGATGAGAAAAACGCATCCTGAGAACACAGAAGAATCAATGGACTATGTTTAATTATAAATTTCATTGCAATCAATAATCTATTTAAAGGTGACTGAAGAAGTCAATTTGGTTTAAGGTGCAAGGATATGGCAAGAGGCAGACGCAGCAATAATCCAAAGACAAATGGCGCAACCCTGGGATTCGAAGCCACCCTTTGGGCAGCCGCCGATAAGCTCCGCAACAACATGGACGCAGCAGAATACAAACACGTCGTCTTAGGCCTCATATTCTTGAAGTATATCTCCGATGCCTTCGAGGAGAGGCACACTCAGCTCCATAATGAGGTGGATCAGGGCGCGGATCCGGAAGATCCCGATGAGTATCGAGCTGATAACATTTTCTGGGTACCCAAAGAGGCTCGCTGGTCTTTCCTGCAGGCCAACGCCAAGCAGGCCTCCATTGGCAAGCTGGTAGATGATGCCATGTTAGCCATCGAGAGGGATAACCGCTCCCTCAAGGGCGTCCTGCCCAAGGACTATGCCCGGCCTGCCCTTGATAAGCAGCGTCTCGGTGAGCTGATTGATCTTATCGCAGGAATTGGCCTGGGCGATGCAGAGAACCGCTCCAAGGATATCCTGGGGAGAGTCTATGAGTATTTCCTGGGCCAGTTTGCCTCTGCCGAAGGCAAGAAGGGCGGGCAGTTCTACACCCCTCGCTGCGTGGTTCAGGTGCTGGTGGAGATGCTGGCACCCTATAAAGGCCGAATCTTCGATCCCTGCTGCGGCTCGGGCGGCATGTTCGTGCAGAGCGAGAAGTTCGTTCAGGCCCACGGCGGGCACATCGGAGATATATCCATCTACGGCCAGGAGTCCAATCCTACAACCTGGAAGCTGGCCAAGATGAACCTGGCCATCAGAGGAATTGATAACAACCTCGGCCCGGAGCACGCCGACAGCTTCCATCGCGACTTGCACAAAGACCTGAGGGCAGACTACATCCTGGCCAATCCGCCCTTTAACTCCAGCGACTGGGGCGGTGAGCGACTGCGGGAGGATGTGCGCTGGAAGTATGGATTACCACCTGTAGGCAATGCCAACTTCGCCTGGGTGCAACACTTCATTTATCATCTGGCTCCTGTTGGCATAGCCGGATTTGTGCTGGCCAACGGCTCTATGTCCTCTAACCAGTCCGGAGAGGGCGAGATCCGCAAGAACATCATCGAGACCGACCTTGTAGACTGTATGGTGGCACTTCCTGGGCAGCTCTTTTACTCCACACAGATTCCGGCCTGCCTATGGTTCTTGGCCAGGGACAGGAAGAACGGCAGATTCAGGGACAGGAGAGGCGAGACGCTGTTCATCGATGCCCGAAAGATGGGGATTCTGATCGACCGGGTGCACCGGGATCTGATGGCTGAAGAGATCGCCAAAATAGCTGAGACCTATCATGCCTGGAGGGGCGATTCTGAAGCGGGTAAGTATGAGGATGTGCCTGGGTTCTGCAAGAGCGCCAAGGTCGAGGAGATGAGGAAGAACGGCTATGTGCTCACGCCTGGGCGGTACGTGGGATCTGAGGTAGCAGAGGACGATGGCGAGCCATTCGAGGAGAAGATGCAAAGGCTGACGGCGAACCTGGAGGAACAATTCAGAGAATCTGCAAGATTAGAAGCAGATATTCGATCCAACTTAAAGGGATTATTATATGGAAAATGATTGGATTGAATGCACTTTGGGCGATGTATTAACGCTCCAAAGAGGGTTTGATTTGCCTGAATCAAAGCGCAAGCTTGGGCCATATCCTGTTATTGCCTCAACTGGCCAAGTAGGCTATCATAAAGATGCGATGGTAAAGGGTCCAGGTGTAGTTATCGGGCGCTCTGGCAGTATTGGAGGCGGGCAATATATTTTGTCTAATTTTTGGCCACTAAATACAACTCTTTGGGTCAAGGATTTCAAAGGTAATGATAAACGATTTTGCTATTATCTTCTGAAATCTCTTGACTTTTCAAAGTTCAATGTTGGAAGCGGAGTTCCAACGCTGAATAGAAATCATATCCATCCTCTTTCAGTTCGAATTCCAAGAGATATCACTGAACAGCACGCAATTAGCTCCATTCTTGGCTCTCTGGACGACAAGATCGAGCTGAATCGCCGCATGGATGAGACCCTTGAGGCCATCGCCCGCGCCATCTTCAAGTCCTGGTTCGTAGACTTCGATCCCGTGCGGGCCAAGGCCGAGGGCCGAGAGCCTGCTGGTATGGATGCGGAGACGGCAGCTCTGTTTCCGGACGACTTCGAGGAGACTGAGATGGGGATTGTGCCGAAGGGATGGAGAGTCGGCAGTTTTGATGAAACCATTGAATTAATTGGAGGGGGTACTCCTAAGACATCAAATCCAGAGTATTGGAATGGGGATATCCCTTGGTTCTCGATCGTTGATTCTCCTAGAAATGGTGACGTCTTTGTTATTGACACTGAGAAGAAGATTACTAAACGTGGGATCGAGGATTCATCTGCAAGGTTATTGCCGAGAGGAACTACAATTATATCTGCAAGAGGTACCATCGGGAAGTGTGCCCTTGTAGGCGTTGCAATGGCTATGAACCAATCTTGTTACGGAATCCGCGGGAAAGATAATCGCGGCAATTATTTCACTTTCTTCGCAGTGAGGAATCTTGTGTCAGAATTGCAGCGGAGTACACATGGTTCAGTATTTGATACGATCACGAGAGAGACTTTTATAAGAGTTAAAAGCATCATAGTACCTTTTAAATTAACACAGATGTTTGATGATAAAATTTCTTCATTCATGGAACGGATTATTATGAACCTGCAAGAATCCAAAAACCTAATTGCTATTCGCGATTTTCTGCTTCCGAAACTTATATCAGGCGAATTGAAGAAAGATAACAATTGTAGAGTCGCTAAGGAGGTTATATGAATGCCAACAACAATAACTCAGGGATTTCAAAAATTAAAAGAAAATCTTGAAATTACCACACTTCAAGAAAAAACTACATCGGAACGTCAGCAAAATATCAGAGATGCATTAAAAACCGACTTAAATGTGCTTGATTCCTTTTTGGCTGGATCATATAGACGAAATACAATGATAGCTCCGTTATCTGAAGCTGATATTGATATTTTCGTTATATTAAGATCAGAATACTTTAAGCAAGATGGACAGGCTATATTATTGGATAAAGTTAAACAAGTGCTGAGAAAAACATATCCTAATACACCCGATATAAGCCGAAATGGGCAAGCGGTGACCATCGTATTTAGCGATTTCAGGGTAGATGTGGTTCCAGCATTCTCCCGTCAAGGTGGAGGTTATTTAATTCCGGACACGATATTAAAGCGGTGGATCTCTACAGATCCCAAAAAACATATTGATGTTTGGACTGAAGCCAATAAAATGCATAATGGATATTTAGTTCCACTTATAAAAATGATCAAATGTTGGAATCGAGCACATAGTGCTCCATTGCGTTCCTTCCACTTAGAATCACTCGTTCTTCAAATTTTAAATAATGTAACCATATCAGATAATCCTTCTGGTATCAGATATGTTTTCGATAAAGCAAGAACCCAAATTCAATACGCCGTTATTGATCCCGCAGGATTTGGTGGGAATATAGGTGCTTATTTAGACACAAAAGAAAAAAAAGCTAATGCAATAAATTGCATAGAAACTGCTTATGAAAGGGCAATTGATGCAGAAAGGCTGAATAGTATGGGTAATGTACAAGATGCATATGATAAATGGCGTCTCATATTCGGAGATTATTTCCCCGCATATGGTTAGAGCAAATTTTGAGGTTGCATGCCCAACACAATAACAAGAAATCAAAATACTGTGCGCCAATTGGAACGTTTAGCAGCACAGAGGTACCTGTATTCAAAGGCAAAACTGATAAGCATAGTTCAGATAATCCTTGCAGTTCCAATTGTAATAGTCTGGTCATTAGCGATTACATTCAATCCAGATCTCAAGGTTTGGGCGGCGTTTTATGGATTAAGCATCGCTATTTTAGATGCAGCCTTTATAGATCGTTTTATAAAATCATTGAAAATGCAAGCAGCAAAAATCCAAGAACTGTTTGATTGCGATGTCCTGCATCTCGATTGGCATACGTTGAAATTAAATAACAAACCAGATGCAGAATCGATTGAAGATCTATCGAAAAAATTAAAATCAAAAGATCCTGAATTAATGACACTAAAAGACTGGTACCCACAGGTAGTTGAGAGCTTGCCACTTCATATGGCACGACTTATATGTCAACGGACCAACTGCTGGTGGGATTTCAACCTAAGGAGAAGGTATTGCTTCTGGTCAGGAATTCTTCTTATTGTTGCATCAATTTTGGTTTTTTTTATTGGCCTCGTTGGGGAAATGGATATGGAAAAATTTGTTCTTGCAGTGCTTGCTCCTCTTTCACCGGCGATATTATTGGGCATACGTGAGCATATGCAACAACACGATGCTGCAGAAAGATTGGATCGACTGAAGAGCTACGTTGAGGAAATATGGGCCAAGGCAATAAAAAATGAAATTGCTCTGGAACAGATAGAGAGGGAATCAAGAGCTATTCAGGATGCTATTTTTGATTGCAGGAGCAACAATCCATTGATTTATGATAGAATTTATAGATATTTACGAAATGCACAAGACGCGCAAATGAACAAAGGAGCAAATGAATTGGCGGAAGAATACTTTGGATCGTTAAGCAGGCGGAATAATGGATGAACTTAACTGAATCCGAAGTCGAAGAAGCCACCCTTTCCTGGCTCGCCTCCCTCGGCTATACATCCATCTTCGGCCCGGACATTGCCCCCGAAGAGCCAGCAGCCGAGCGCGAGTCCTTCTTGGAGGTCCTCCTCATTCGCCGCCTCGGCGAAGCCTTGAGCCGCCTCAATCCAGGCATCCCAGCCGATACCCTGGAAGAAGCCCTCCGCAAAGTCTCCCGCCAGCAGTCACCATCTCTCCTGGCCAACAACCGGGCCTTTCATAAAATGCTCATCGACGGCGTAGCCGTAGAATACCAGCGCAAAGACGGCTCCATAGCCGGAAACTACGCCCGCCTGGTGGACTTCGAGAATCCGGAGAACAACGAGTTCCTGGCCATAAACCAGTTCACCGTCATCGAAGGCCAGCAGAATAGACGTCCCGACATCGTTATTTTTGTAAATGGACTGCCCCTAGCGGTCATAGAGCTCAAGAATCCTGCGGACGAGAATGCCACCATCCAAACCGCCTTCCAGCAGCTCCAGACCTACAAGAACGACATACCATCACTTTTCACCTACAACGAGATGCTGGTGATCTCCGACGGCCTGGAGGCCAGGGCAGGTACCCTAACCTCTGACTGGGCCAGGTTCATGCCCTGGAGGACCATAGACGGAAAAGAGATTGCGCCCAAAGGAAAGCCGGAGCTGGATGTGCTCATCAAAGGCATCTTCGATAAAAGCCGATTCCTTGACCTTATAAAGCACTTCATAGTCTTCGAGGCCGATGGAGAGAATGTGGCTAAGAAGATGGCCGCCTATCACCAATATCACGCCGTAAACAAAGCAGTAGATTGCACCATAAAGGCTACTTCTCACGATGGAGACCGCAAGGCAGGCGTAATCTGGCATACACAAGGCAGTGGCAAGAGCCTCTCTATGGCCTTCTATGCCGGGAAAATCATCGCCCATCCTGCAATGCAGAACCCTACCTTAGTTGTTCTAAACGACAGAAACGACTTAGACGACCAGCTTTTCGATACCTTTGCCGCCTGTCAGAGCCTGCTCCGCCAGGCGCCAGTCCAAGCAGATAACCGAGAGGACCTCAAGAAGCTGCTCCAGGTGGCCTCAGGAGGAGTGATCTTTACCACAATCCAGAAGTTCTCGCCTGAAGACGACAAAGAAAAGTATCCTCTCCTCTCCGACCGTCGCAACATTGTATTCATCGCTGATGAGGCCCACAGAAGCCAATACGGTTTCAAAGCCCATATAGTCAAGAAAAAGGAAGGAGCCTACACTGCTTACGGCTTTGCAAAATACCTCCGTGATGCCCTGCCCAATGCCTCATTCATTGGATTTACCGGCACGCCGATAGAGAAGACAGACATAAACACCCCGGCGGTCTTCGGCAACTACATCGATATCTACGACATCCAGAGAGCAGTAGAAGACGGTTCTACAGTGCGCATCTATTACGAGGCCAGGCTGGCTAAGCTCGACCTCTCAAAGGCAGAACGGCCTAAGATTGATCCCAACTTCGAGGAGATCACTGAGGGCGAGGAGCAGGCCATCAAGGAGCGACTCAAAAGCAAATGGGCCAGGTTGGAGGCCGTAGCTGGTGCAGATAAACGGATTTCTCTCATAGCTGAGGATATCGTCCAACATTTTGAAAAGCGCCAAGAGGCCTTGGAGGGCAAAGCCATGATAGTCTGCATGAGCCGCCGCATCTGTGCCCAGATGTACGAGGCCATTGTAAAGCTCAGGCCAGAGTGGCACGATCCAGACGACGAAAAGGGTGTAATCAAAGTGGTCATCACCGGCTCGGCCTCGGATAAAGAGAACCTCCAGCCCCATATCAGAAACAAGAAGAAGCGAAAGGATATGGCCGACCGCTTCAAGGACCCAATTGATCCTCTGAAGCTAGTAATAGTCAGAGATATGTGGCTTACTGGCTTTGATGCTCCATGCCTGCATACTATGTATATTGACAAATTCATGCAGGGCCATGGCTTGATGCAGGCCATAGCTCGGGTGAATCGTGTCTTCAAGGACAAACCCGGCGGCCTAATAGTGGATTACCTGGGCATAGCCGAGAGCCTAAAGCAAGCCTTAGCTGAGTACACAGAGGGCGACCGGGGAGAGACAGGCATTCCTGAGGAAGAAGTTGTGGCCCTTATGCTTGAGAAGTACGAGGTCGTCCAGGCCATGTTCCACGGCTTTGATACCTCTAAATTCTTCCAGGGTACTCCAGAGCAAAGGCTGGCAGCCATAGCTGAGGCCATGAATTATATCCTCTCCTTAGAAGATGGCAGGAATCGCTATATTCAGGCAGTCACCGAGCTCTCCAAGTCATATGCCATAGTAGTAACCCATGATAAGGCTCAGGAGATCCGCGAGGAGGTCGCCTTCTATCAGGCGGTCCGCTCTGGCCTATCTAAGGCTACATCGCCAGATGGCAAGACTAAAGAGGATCTGGACGCAGCAATAAGGCAGATAGTTTCTCAGGCCATTGTGCCCAATGGCATCGTGGACATCTACAAGGCAGCAGGCATCAAGACCCCGGATATCTCCATTCTATCCGAGGAATTCCTGGAGGAGGTGCGAGGCTTGCCCCACAGGAATCTGGCCTTGGAGCTTCTGAGGAAGCTTCTCAACGACGAGATAAAGACTGTCTCCCACAAGAACCTGGTTCAATCAAGGTCCTTTGCTCAGATGCTCGACCAATCGATCAACAAGTACCATAATCGCTCCATAGAGGCGGCTCAGGTCATCGAAGAGCTCATCCAGTTGGCCAAGGAGATGAAAGAGGCTCACAGGCGGGGAGAGAATCTTGGCCTAAATGAGGATGAGCTGGCCTTTTATGATGCCTTGGAGGTAAACGACAGCGCAGTAAAAGTGCTGGGAGACGAAACCCTGCAAGAGATCGCGAAGGAGTTGGTTTTGGCCGTCCGGAAGAATGCGACAATAGACTGGACGGTTAAGGAATCGGCTAGGGCAAAGCTGCGGGTGATAGTCAGGCGGCTGCTGCGCAAATACGGCTACCCTCCGGATAAGCAGGAGAAGGCGACGCAGACGGTGCTGGAGCAGGCCGAGTTGTTGTGCAAGGAGTGGGCTTGCTAGCATTAGAATTAAGGTTTAAAGGGGTAAACTATGGCAATCTCATCTATAAATTGGCTTGAAGACAATATCAAATATGCTGGAGAAGGTCGCGCAGAATTTGCCAATCCTAGAGTTATTCTAGAAGGGCCAGTAATAATTGCATTCAATGAGTCTGGCGAATCCGAAATTCAAATGGAGTTTAGAAATATTAGTGGATGTGTTGAACCTAACATACTTGAACTTCTCAATAGGAATGTGTCCACCGAGGAATATTTTCGAATACTTAGGTTTTCTAAACAAATCGAAGCAAATCAGTGTACAAAACTTGAAGTCGTCACACCAAATGGTACTTTTTCAAGTATTGGAATCAATATTAAGCATTATATTCCGAATTATTTAAATAATGTATTGAATTTTTTTGTTCTGACTTCGCAATTCGAAGTACACGATAAAGAAGCTAAATATTGGGTGCTCCCTCTATATAATTTAATGACTAATTTTTATAGATATCCTCGTGAATGGACGCACCCACTAAGCATTTCTAGTAAACATGTTGGCATAATTTTTAAATTTAATTGCAGCATTTGTTTCATTGAGCCCCTTGAGGATTACGAGGTTAGGAAAGATGAGTTAACCAATTTTAAAAAGCCAAAAAAAATTACTTCTATAATGGTTGGTGAGTTGAGATCTATCCCGAAAGACTCTGAATCATTGGATCAACAAGTTCCGATAAATTTCCTAGAATTGCTTGGGCTTGCAACAGGCACAGAAATAGGGTCTCCATATATTGAGCTTAGGACTGCAGAAGGGGAGCTCGTTAAGCGTATTCATGTTGAGCACAATAATCCAATTTATTTCAAAGGTCATGTCGCAATGGACGAATTTTGTGGTCGTGGGATAGGCATACTACTTGATAACGGTCAATCTCTTTTACATTTAGGAAATTCTTATATGATTGCTACTTTAAAGCATTTAGTTCGAGCAGGATCCAGGAATTTAGATATAGATGAAAAATTAATTCATATATTTCAGGCGTTAGACGGCTTATGTGAGATATTCGATTTAAAAACTCAAAATCTAAATCAACGCATAAATACATCTCAACAAAAGAAAATCAAGGCAATTCTCGAGAAGGCTTCCCGCGATATATCAGCGATAGCAGTTGATGATGAACAAAGTCGCGTAATAGGAGAAATTGCCAATAGAACAAGGACAATTCCAGCAGGAACCGCTAGAGATTTTGGATTATCACTAAGTGACCTACTAAAACTATTTGATCTGGCAGATGCAAATATTATAGAGGATTATTATCAAGATTCTGAGAATAGAAAGAGCTGGATTAGATTTTTATCTCATTGCAGAGGTGTAGAAATACACAAAGGTTTTTTGGAGTTTGATGGAGATGAATTTGATTTTACAGAGATCAACGTAATCAGAGCACATCTTCATGATATTTTATTTCGATTAGTCTTTAAAATGATTCATTACGATGGAACTTATAGATCACCCATTCAAACCCTGCCTAAGGAAGCTAATTGGGTTAAACCAAATACTTCTCCGAAGATGTTGGGTTACCATTAAAATAGCAAGGTCATTGCATTTCATCCTCCATCCACCTCTCCGGCCCGGCGGCGGAATTGAATGCTCGCGGCCATGCCCAGCTGCGCGTAG
>ENA-UOOH01001433-UOOH01001433.1-fermentation-metagenome-genome-assembly--contig:-NODE-1433-length-23312-cov-5.155910_pt1 | contig 23312 bp, 24 predicted proteins | sample MGYA00245778_ERZ724025 | MGnify/ENA primary metagenome ERZ724025 (study PRJEB28704, sample SAMN03018313) | fermentation metagenome | biome: anthropogenic terrestrial biome; feature: soil; material... | reverse complement strand
GTTATCCGCTGCATACTCGGCCCTTCGTTCAGTCCCATCCCAAGACCAAGAAGCATCAGTCCGGCAAAAAGCAAAGGCAGATAGGCTAGAGCGATACCAAAAACGAGGACCACAAGACCCCCCGCCATCAAAACCGCTGCGAGATTGCATGGACGCATGCATCCGATTTTCTGCGAAAGTGCGCCAGCCGGGATTCCGATAAGAGCCATAGAGACCGGGGCAAGAAGCATCACGAGTCCCGCCGCAGCCACAGACATGTGAATCGAACCCGTCAGATAAAAGGGTATCAAATAGATGATCCCCAGGTAGATAAGAGTGACCAGTAAGGTTGAAAATGATGCCCACATCACGGTCCGGTTTAAAAAAAGTCTGGCTGAAAGAACAGGATCCGGATGCCGCAGTTCCCAGCGGAAAAAGACAAAGCCGAGAATAGGAAAGATACCAATGAGCAACATTACCTGCGGAGTCCACCCCTCGGATAAACCGAGTTCAAGACCCATGAGTAAAGATACAAGCGTTGCGGCCAAAAGACAAGCTCCTAAAATATCGAAAGGCTGTTTTGCATTCTGCCTGACCTTCGATGCCGGGATCAGAAATACGGCGAGGATAACCGCGGCAATGCCTATTGGTATATTGATGAAGAATATCCAGTGCCAGCTGATGAACTCGGTCACCAATCCGCCAAGTCCCGGTCCCAGTGCCAGCGCGATACCGCCGGATGTCGCAATAACACCCATTCCAAGCCCCCGTGTCCCTGAAGGCAGGCGTGTTGTGATCAGCATGGTCGCCGTAGACACCATCATACCGGCGGCAATCCCTTGAATGACACGAAATCCAATCAGGAACTCGATGTTTGGAGAAATTCCACACAGGAATGAGGATAACGTGAACAAAACAAAACCTGCAGTGAATATCTCCCTGTCGCGTCCGGTTCTGTCGGCAAGTTTTCCGAAGAGAAGAAGAGTACTCCCAAGAGCGAGAAGATACGAAGTCATCACCCATGAAGCCGTCAGCGATCCAATGCCGAGATCGGCAGAGATCGTCGGCAAAGCTATCGAAACGATGCTCGTGTCCAGATAATCCAGAAACACGGCCGTGCTTGCAAGGATCATCAGAAGGTACTGCCGAAGACTGCTGGTTTGGATCATAGATTTGAAACCGGTGAAGACTTGGCCACACCATGAATGTATGGAATATCGGGAATATTGTGCGTGCATGTTCATGCGTTCTGTAATGATATTAAGGTAAACCATAGGCTATTCGTATGCCGGGTATTGTCTGATGCAAAAAGCATATGGGACACTCTTTTCTGATATAATCTCATTATATCGATACCGCAAGCCACAGTATTGAATATCTTGCGCACACAAATAGTAATCAGTATTTATCGGAGATTCACATGACAGATACAAATGAGAAAACAGGGAAAGGCACTGTTGTCCTCGCCTTTTCCGGAGGTCTCGACACCTCGATTTGTGTTCCAATCTTGAAGAACATGTACGGATACGATCGTGTGGTCACGGTTGCGGCAGATGTTGGTCAGCCCGAAAGCGAAGTTAAGATGGCTACCGACAAAGGAAACCTCATCGCAGACAAGCATTATACCCTCGACCTAAAGGATGCATTTGTCAAAAACCATGTCTTCCCGGCAATCAAGGCGAATGCGCTTTACGAAGGATACCCGATGGGCACATCCCTCGCCCGCCCGATCATCGCCGAAGAGATCGTAAAAATCGCAAAACAGGAAAATGCCGCGGCAATCGGACACGGATGTACCGGTAAAGGAAACGATCAGCTTCGATTCGATTACATCTTCCGCATGCACGGATTCGACATCGTCGCTCCGATGCGCGAACACAATATGACCCGCGAATGGGAGATCGATTACGCAGAAAAGAACAACATCCCGATCCCGGTAAAAAAATCCACCCCGTGGAGTGTTGACGAGAACATCTGGTCACGCAGCATCGAAGGCGGCCGCCTTGAAGAGCCGGACTATCATCCCCCTGAAGAGATATACCACTGGACTGCAGCTCTCAAAGACACGCCGAACGAACCCGAAATCGTCACGATCGGATTTGAAAACGGTGTGCCGGTATCTTTGAACGGCAAAAAGATGAGCGGTGTCGAACTGATCGTCACGCTCAACAAGCTTGCCGGAAAACACAGCGTCGGCAGAAACGATATGATCGAAGACCGTGTGCTCGGTCTGAAAGCCAGAGAAAATTACGAACACCCGGCAGCAACCGTGCTGATCGCTGCACACAAAGATCTTGAAAAACTGGTCCTTTCACGGGCCGAGTTGAAGTTCAAAAACATGGTCGACGACCAGTGGGCAGAACTCGCCTACATGGGACTTATCCACGAACCTCTCTATCATGATCTGAATGCGTTCATTAACAAAACGCAGGAACGGGTTACCGGAACGGTCGATGTTCAGCTCTATAAAGGAGGCCTTCACATCATGGGCAGAGCTTCGCCGAATGCGATCTACTCTATGGATATGGTCTCCTTCGATTCAACAACCATCGATCAGCGGGATGCTATCGGATACTCAAAATACTTCGGCATCCAGGGCAGAATGCTCTGGCAGCTTCAGAATAAGTAACAAATAATGAATAAAGACGACGTCTGTGTACTGATCCCGACACTCAATGAGAAAGCAACGATCGGACCGATCATCGAGGAGCTGCAGAGCCTTGGCTATAAGAATATCCTGATAGTAGACGGGCACTCTTCGGACGGGACCCCGGAAATTGCATCAGGCCTCGGTGCCAGGGTCATTACCCAGAACGGCAAAGGAAAAGGAGCTGCGATGATCGAAGCATTCAGGCAGATCACTGAGCCCTACATCCTTATGCTGGACGGAGACGGGACCAATCCTCCCGAATACGCCGATGCAATGCTCGAACCGCTCGTATCGGGAAGAGCGGATCATGTGATCGGTAATCGGCTCGGCAGTTATGAACACGGAGCTCTCACCCGTTTGAACCGTCTTGGGAATTCAGTCATGAACAAGTATTTCAAATGGGCACACGGTGTCTACATGACGGACATCCTTTCAGGATATCGGGCGTTCACCAGGGAATCTATCGAAAAGATGAATCTCACCGAAGCCGGATTTGAAATCGAGACGGAAATCAGCTCAGCTGTCGTGCATCACAATCTTCGATTCGAGGTCGTGCCAACATATTATAAGAAGCGTCCGGGGTCCCCCACCAAACTGAATCCTTTCCGTGACGGATACAAAATCATCAGAGCGATAAACAGATACGGGAAGATGAATAATCCCTTGTTCCATTTCAGCGTTCTTGGAATCCTTCTTGGCCTCGCTGGTTTCATCACCGGCATTTATGTATTAGTTGATTGGTTTAAGGGAATCGAACATCTGCCGATGACGATTCTGACCATGCTCCTGATTGTGACCGGCATTCTGACATTTATGATCGGACTCATCAGCGACATGATCCTTGCATACCACCGGGAACAGATCCTTGAATTGGAAAAGATTCGTGCCGAACTTGAAGAACTGAAAAAAAAGTAAAATAAAAATAATTGTATTTTTAGCTGGTTGTTAAGTAACCAACCATTTTAATATCGATTGTATCAGAGCCGTACTGCAGCGTCAGACCGTCATCGGTTTTCGCAGTGACAACACATACACGATATGCTGATGCTTCTTCACCGTCTTCGTTTGTATATGGTAATGTAATAAAGACTCTGTCTTCAACTTTCATATCATCGAATACCAGACCGGCGGTCTCGGTTTCTTCCTTAGTTAACTGATACGCCATATTGGATCCGGAACCGGCAACGGTCCTGCTTTCTCCGGGAACCAGACCAAGCACTCCCGCTGATATCTGGTTAAACTCTGCTGCATAGATTACAAATGGATACTCATATCCTTCAACATTTACGTAAAGGGATTGGTTCACTTCAGTTCCTGCCTGAAATCCCATAACATTCTCGAAAACCGCAGATCCGCCGATGTTCATAGTATAATTAACATAAACGGGATTTCCTGCAGCAACTACACCTGTGCCAGTAACGCCGTCACCGTTGATAAGATTGCCGAGAGCATTCGGAAGACCACTAAAGGATACTATACACATGAATACCACCAGAACGCAAAAGCCGATAACGCCGACCTGCGTCCAGTTTATTTTCTTCTTCGGACCTTTATCCTCAGATTTGGACTTAGTCTGTACTGCCATTTAGCTATAATATGGAGATGTATTATCATAAACGTCTTCTCTTCCGACACGTATTTGTACGTGAGAAATGTATATATGCAATTATGACTTACTATTAGTAAATCATATTCGATGATGAAATTACAGAAGGTATATACAATGACAATTCGATTCTGCCCATTAAGCTTTGGAACACTTGGTTCCGAACTCGACACGCTTTTCTCCGAGATGGAGGAGCGTGCCGAAACTCTTGCAGCGCGTTCTGAAAGCCTGAAAACAATTGCAAAAAATGCCGTCCCGAGGTTAACCGGAGATTTCCATGTTGATCTTTGCGAAACTCCTACCGAGATCATCATTACCTGCGATCTGCCGGGAATTGAAAAGCAGGATGTTTCAGTAAAACTTCTGAATGAAACATCTCTGCAGATCAAAACAACGTATGACCGTGAGGTTTCAAAGACGGATGCCTCAGGCGTCTATCACTTACGTGAGCGGAGAGCAGGATCGGGAGAGAGGATCATCCACCTGCCGGCAGAGGTTCTTTCCGAGGGGGCAAAAGCCTCGTTCAAAAACGGCATCATGGAGATCACCCTCCCCAAAGTGGTGAAAGACGCCGGCGTGCCGATCGAAATCGAGTGACACCATACGCTGCAGGGTCATTATCCCTCCCCCATAAAATCCTTTTTTTTAACAAGATTGATGTTCTAAGCTCACGAATAGTAGGTTTAAGCGATGGAAAAAAAACAGGTCCGCGATTACATGACGCATGATGTTGTAAGCATCGATGCATCCGGAACGGTTGGAGATGTGATCCACCTGATCCATACCACAAATCATGATGGTTTTCCTGTCCTTAGAGGTGGAAAAGTTGTAGGGTATATCTCTGCACGGGACATCATCGGCGAACACCCTTCTACAAAAGTTGAACTGCGGATGACCCGCCACCCCATCACTGCACGTCCCGATGTGACGATCACCGAGGTGGCACGCCGTATCTTCAGAACTGGTATCCAGAAACTCCCCGTAATCGGCCCCGAGAATGAGCTTCTGGGCATCATATCCAATATGGACGTGATCCGGTCCCAGATCGAACGGGTGACCCCCGAGAAGGTATTCAATTTTATGCGGGCGCTTCACTCATTATACGGAGTGGAGACCCACCTCAAACGCGAACCGGTCCGGGTCAAAGCTATTCAGCCGACACAGAGTTCTGTTCATCAGGACGAACTGGAGGGCAGAACCTACGAACTCCGGAAACATCTCGCCGAACCGGTGATCGTGGTGAAATCCGGAGCCAGGACCATCCTAGTGGACGGCCATCACCGGGCGGTTGCGGCTGAACGACTCGGGTTACATGCGCTGGACGCGTATGTCGTGTATCTGGATGCCGACATCGAACTTGGACTGGAGAAAACCGCGCATGCGATGAAAATCTTCAGCATCAAAGATATAAAAATCGATGATAATCCCGAAAGATCCCTCGTGCGGCCCACACATCCAAAACTGATCCCGACCGAGAAGAAACTCGTCAGTGAGTATATGACGACCAATGTGTTCAGTCTTGACGCGGGTGAGACGGTAAAAGATGTTATCGGGTTGATTAGAACAACGACGCATGACGGGTTTCCCGTGTTATGCAATGGAAAAGTCGTTGGTCTGATTGGGGCAAAGGAGATAATCGGCGCCAAAGCAACCGACGGCATTGCTCCCTTGATGCAGCCGGTGATCCTGAAGACCCACCCGGATGAAGGAATGACCGATGTCGCACGGAAAATGTTCCGGTTCTGCGTACAGAAACTTCCGGTTGTTGATAGTGACGGACAGTTTGTCGGCATTATAACGAATGCAGATGTGATCAGATCACAGATTGAACGGGTGACACCGGAGAAGGTGTTTGATTATATGACTACCCTAAAGACCCTGTACGGATTGAACCCTTTGCTTTCACGCGGCATGGTCCCGGTAAAAAGTCTGATTCCGACCCAGTCCAAAGTATATATGGATGAACTGGACGGAAGGGCGTATGAGATCAAAAAAGGTCTTGCCGAACCGTTAATCGTTGTCCGAAGGGATGGCAGATATATCCTTATCGACGGCCATCACCGGGCGGTCGCGGCCAACAGGATGCGTGTTCCGGAACTGGAGGCCTATCTTATCGACATCGACTCGGACATTGAACTGGGCATTGAAAAGACCTCGCGAAACATGCGTCTGTGGTCGCTTGACGATGTGCAGATCATGGACGAATCACGATGCGCATTTCTCGCGTGAAACGTCAAAGAGTAAAAGATCCGTAGCGGCCGCCGCCGCCGGGAATCAGCGTGACGCGTGCTTCGCGCATCGATAATACCGCCTCTGCAGTTTCGGGCGATATTTTGACAAGTTCATCGTACGGCACTTCAAGGAGTACCGCGATCTCATTGTCGAATGCCTCGATGAATGCAGAATAAAGCGCCCGTGCTTTTTTGGTGTTCGGCGAGGAAACACCCAGAACGCGTGCAATTACTTCACCAAGCGGGACCATCTTCAGATAGGGCGGACGATCCGCCGGGGGGATCGTGGAAAGCTGTTCAGCCCGTTCCTTCACGCCGATTTTTATCCGGCCTTTGTCAGCAGGGCACTTCCAGTGAAGACGTTCGGCTTCAGCAAGAGAAAACTGCGCATAACACCGCGTACAGGCAGTTCGGTTGTATTTTCCCTCTTCCGGGAAAAAACCGGCATTCAGCACGACCAAACCTTTTCTTATCGCTTCGAGAACTCCGCGGACCGTGGGGGCCGACATTTCCAGGCGCGTGAACTCACGTCCGAGTTTCTCAGGCGCGGCACTGTGGGCATCCGAGTTCGAGAGAAACGGAACGCCTGCGAACTCTTCGATGCCGGCCCCATAGGATGAATCGGCGGAAAGTCCCAGTTCGCAGAACTCGATGCTCTCTTCACCGTAACATTCCGAAGGCAAATCGAACGCGGCAAAAAGAGAAGTCCACGGTGTGAAAGCATGCGCCGGACCAATCATCCCGCTAAGTTCATGGACTTCGCGGGCGATCTCTTCTCCGGAAAGATGGAGATGAGGCCGGCCGGCCGTCGTCAGATGCCCGCAGGCGGAGGCGAACCTCTGCTGAAGTTCGGCAAACTGATCGAACGATTCCATTAGGATCAGATGGTGAACGCGGGAAGAGTCCTCGACTTCGGTCTGGGGAACAACCGTGATTCCATACTCATTTTCGAGAAACGGTTCCCACATTTCGCGCCAGACGGGATGGAGTGCATCCCCGCTTCCAACAACATGGATCCCTTTGGTCCGGCAGCCGGCCAGGATCTTTTTTGGGACCATCTCGGGGGAGGTCGCCATGGAAAAACAGGAGTGCAGATGGAGATCAACGTTATACTGCATGGACATTATCCGATATACCGCAGATCGTCGGCGTTGTTTCTCTGCATGGTTGAGGCAATTGCCGAGACTTCCGTCATCATCTGGGAAGCGAGTTCGGTAAGTTCCGTCCGGTCGGCTTTGATGCCGGTAAGCTTTTCCAGCACATCCAATACCGCGGTCGAACTGACGGGATCCACCAGATAGCCGGAGGTCTCGCCAAGAAGAGCGATCCCCTCCATCCCTGCAAGCCGGCCGAGCGTGATCAAAAGACCGGCGGCACCGATGATTCCGCCGACCGGTTCGTCTTTGTTCAAAACGGCTCCTGCCGATAGTACTTCTTCTTTGAGTGACGAGGAGGAAAGAGCGGCAAGAATTCTCGGCATCTCCACCATTCGACCAACACCGTAGCCCCCGAGTGTGTATATCCGTTTCACGCCTAAAAGTTCGAAGATGCTGATGTATGCATTCCCGAGAATATAATGTCCCTCGGGCGTTGTACTTTGACAGTCGCCTGCTAAAAGAAGGACGGCAGGGGCATTTTCAGAACTCGGCGCAAAAAAGACCTCGTTTCTCGGCATGCGGAGAACCGCATCCTCTGACAGATACATCTGCGGGGGAAAGAGTGTGGACGTGATCTCGGCAATTTTTACGGCCGAAAGAACATGAACAAGATGATCGACCACGAGTTTGCCGACATGTCCGACGCCGGGAAGTCCGGCAATCAGAATCGGAGAGGAGTGGGCTGCGACATCCTCAACACACCATCTGACGTTTACCTGATCCATGATTTTGCCATCCTTCGATATTTACCATAGGGATCCTCAGGAGAATATCTTGCCGGATGGGCAGACACCGTTGGACATCCGCATTTCTGACACGTGGTAAAAAGAGTGTAGGTGTTGCATTCAGGACATCTACGAATATGACCTGTCATGAAAAACACCGGATATTACTTCTGTTTCCGGATGAGTTTGCCGGAACCTTCTGCACGTTCCATCACACCGATCGCCGCTTCTGATGCTTTGACCAGTGCTTTTTCTGCAGTCTTATAATCCGGGGCGACAACTTTCACCCGGTAGTGGGGTGCTCCAAGATAGAGCAGTTCGATCTCGACGCCGTCTACTTTGGGTTCAGCACTCCGAAGGGCACGACGAATGATGTTGACCCCGTCGGGTTTGTTGGATGTCAGCTCCAAAACCGCACTGACGGTGACTTTGGGGACCTTGACATTCTCGGAAGCGACCTTTGCGAGAGCAAGGATCCCCTCCGGGGGCAGGGAGAATTTGGCGAGAGTTGCTTCACCGTAGAGGGCGATGGCCTCGAATGCGGCATAAAGCGAACCATAATCGGCATACATCGCCTCTTCGAACGTCTTGATGTCGACTTTCGACTCGGCTGAGGCAAACTCTATCCACTTGTGTGCCTTCTGCTCATTTTTCCAGTCCTGGATCTTTTCCCGGCGCTGGTGTTCATTGACATCTTTGAGAGAAAGATCGATATGGCCGCGGTGTTCATCAACGTGAAGGACTTTACAGACAACCTTCTGCCCCTCACGGATGTAGTCACGGATGTATTTGATCCAGCCACGGGCAACCTCCGCTATCGGAATTAACCCCTGACGTCCTTCATATTCATCCAGGTTTACAAATGCCGCGAAGTCCTTGACTTCTGCAACGCTGCAGACGACAAGTTCTCCTTCTATTGGCCAATCTCTTTCACTCATCAGATATTTTTCCAGATTTATTCAAATGTTGCTACGATATCTGCTTTGAGAGCAGCCTTGCCGCCGGTCGGCTCTGCAAGGACGCGTCCGCAGACGGTACATTCAACAACGGAGGTTGCTTTCTCGAATACGAGCTGTTCATTTTCACAGTCCGGGCATTTTACCTTCAGGAACTTGCTCCGGGTTTCTCGGGATGCTTTTACCATATTACTCACTCCGTAAGTTCGAATTTACCTGCACGGTAACCTTCTCTTAAGTGGGCTTTACCGCATTCTTTGCACCGGTAGCGCATGTTGATCTTCTTGGTCGGCTTGTCTCCTCCTGGAACTTTGCCGAATTTACCACGGTTACCAACATTGCTGCGGCGTGCTTTCTGACGGTCAATCCAGTGGAGACCGGTTGTCTTGCCTTTCTTTACCCTCTCAACCTCGTGCTCGGTGTGTTTCCGGCAGTATGGGCAGTAGGTGTTAAATTTTACTGGTTTCTTCATGAATATTTACCCCTTTTAAACGGGAATACCAAATACCATACTTATTTGCGAAGCCTGATACTTAAGGCTTTGTTGTCTTTACACAGAACATCTGCCATCTGGGGTGGCAGCGATACGACATCTCCTGGCGAAAGAGCGTAAATTCGTCCGCTATAATCCTGAAATTCTGGAAGATTTTCATATACCGCTATCACGCGGTATGACTCGGGAGCAGGGGCATCGGCGGACGTTACGTTCACTTCATCTGCGCACTGCTCATCCGGAGTTTCGTTCACAGGCTGCAGCAAAACCGGAGCTTGTTCGGCTGAAACCTCTGCGGGAACGAAATGGTATGCAGTGGTCTCTAATGTTGGTTTCCCATCTAAAAGAGTCTTTCTGCAGGATGAGGCCGATTCATACACGACATCGAAGAGAACGCGCTCGCCCGGAACCATCATCCTGATCTCATCCCGGTCGATTTCTTCGCCGTTTGCCCGAGCGAGGGCAAGTGCGAGGATTTTACGCGTCCTGACCGCATAGAGATCGCGAATATATTCGCGCAGACTTTCGCGCTCCTTGAGAAGGCTTTGTGCACCCTCGCCGAACGGATCTTCGTGCGCTGCGGCTTGCTTGTACAATGCGAGAATATCTGCATGGATCTCTTCATACAGCGTCGCCGGGATTTCTGCCAGAGAACCGAGATTCCTCTCGTCTATCAGATAACCGTGAAGATCGGAGGTACTGATACGGCTCATCTAGGTGCCTCCCGACAGTTCGGCAATGCCTCTGCAGCAGACAAAAACCCCCAATGCCTCGGGAACGATGTTTCGGCCCGCAGTCAGTGTATAAGTATTCCCAAGGATCGGCATAGAGAGATTGAAGGCACAGTCAACGGAGACGTTTCGTTCGCCAAACACCACCGCATCGATTAAAGGATCGAATGCGTCCAGCTGATCGACAGGGATCGGGACCACGCGCATGCCGGATCCTCCGTGCAGAGAGCCGGGATGACGGATCAGACGCTTCACGTCGGTCGTTACCGGTTCATCCGCCTGGGCCGCACGGGAAAGGATCCCTGCCTGGAACGGTTCGTTTTCCGCGTTGGCGATTGCCCGCACCACTTTGTTTGCAAGAAGTTTTTCCGGGTTCGATCTGAGCAGATTTTGGGTCTGACCGATATTTTTTAGAAATCCTGCCGCAAACGTCTCCGATATCCCGGAAAGACCCGAGAGATACGAAAGCGCATCTTCACGCGGCAGTCCCGCGATCCGGGTGAGCTCCTCCTCCAGAGCATCGTGATAGCGAAGCTTCCAGCCTGATTTTTGGGAGGAGTCCATCATGCTGTCGAATGAAAGTCCGGTTCCCGACACGTAATTCACCAGCTCGCGCCGCTCGGCAGTATCCCAGCCCCGAACGGAAAGAAGCGGGAGGTGGACATGATACCCCCGCCCGCCGGAGAAGTTGATCCGAAGATCCCGTTTTGCAAATCCCAGTTCGCCTGTAAGCATATCGATGAGTTTGAAAAGTTCCTCTTTGACCCGGGCAAGCATGATATCATACGGGCCGCGAACGATGTGATCCGCATCTAAATCGAAGATGACATCGGCCCCGCGCCACTCTTTATCCGCCATCTGGGCAGCCCCCGGATGGGTATAATATGCGGTCGAGTAATACACATGGGCCGGAACCATACTTTTCAGATAAGAGGTCAGCTCATCCTGAGATGTGAATGAGATATGACGCCGCATCCCGGAACGCTGGTTTTCCGTAAAGAAAAGAAACCCCCACTCCCGTTCGGTAAGGGATTCGGGGCTGTATCCCGCACCCGCTCCCGGGATAGTCCCATTGTAGTAGGCAAAAAAGCGCTGCCTGAGAAATTCCAGCGTGGCAGGTTTCATAGATTCTTAATCATATATGGACCTATACGCTGATATCCCTGTCTATGATAGTAGGGTCTGACCCCAATGCCGCTCATTACCGCCACCGAGGAATACCCGGCATCCCGCGCAGTTTCTTCGGCACGCAGCAATAACTGCTGGCCGTAAGATCTGTGCTGACGCTTTTCGCCCGACCCATGCTTGCCGAGGGGGACTATTTCGCCGTACACGTGAAGTTCTCTGACCAGAGCAGCGCCGTCAAGTTCCGGTCTGAACACGGTTCCGGGAAACCGCAGACGGACAAAACCGATCAATGATTCGCCGGCGGTAGTCGAAAGGAAATGCTCTGTCCCTCCGCAGCAGGGATAAACGAGGGTCTTCTCCTCATCCATGGCGGAGCTTGGCCGGCGTCCGATCTCCCGGCACCGTATACACTGGCAGCTCCCTCCCTGCTCTTTGAGTCTTTCAGCGGCCATCTGACGGATGTGCCCGTGGATCGAACCGGAGACGATGAGCTTTGCCGGAATATCCCGCTGGATACGCTGGAGTCTGACATACGGCGGAAGCCTGCTTTTTGCGTAGGCAAGCAGGTCGACAAGTTCATCCTCGTCATATGTTTGGTATTCGCCCTTTTGCCAGAGTTCTTCGAGTTCTGCGCCGGGAGTGACTAACGTCGGATAGATTTTCAGAAAATCCGGACAGAATCTTGGGTCGGTGAATAGGGTGTCGAACATCTCCCGGTCACGCGGAATCGTGCTTCCGTACAGATTCGGCATGACGTGGAAGCCGACTTTGATGCCGGCATCCCGAAGGAGCGTGTTTGCCAAAACGCTGTCAGCAACCGTGTGTCCGCGTTTGTTTAGCAGCAGGAGTTCATCGTCGGTGTGCTGGAACCCGAGTTCGACCTTGGTCACGCCAAGTTCAAGCATCTTATTGATATGCTCCTTTCGACACCAGTCGGGACGGGTCTCGAAGGTTGTCGCGATACAGCGAACGTCGGCTTTTTCGTTCTCGAGCATCAGCTCTTCCACCGATCCCGCGGTGGATTTTTTTCCGGAGAACTCATTCATTGCCCGCAGACATTCGGAGACGAACCACTCCTGATATTCAGCATCCCGGGCGGTCATCGTTCCCCCCATCACGATAAGCTCGGCTTTGTCGACATGATGCCCGAGAAGTTTGAACTGCCCAAGTCTTGCGGTCACCTGACGGTATGGATCATACTCGTTCTGACGGGCACGCAGAGCTGCCGGTTCTTCTCCGGTATAACTCTGGGGAGATTTGAAGATGTGATCAGGCCCTCCGGGGCACGGCAGGCATTTCCCGTGCGGACATGCACAGGGAGATGTCATCACCGCGACCGGAGCGACGCCGGAGAGCGTTCTTGTTGGTTTGACCATCAGAACACGGCGAAGGGTTTCGTACTCCTCGGGTTTTGCAGCGGCCAGAATCGCGGAGTTTTTCGGCATCACATCGAGGGAATACTTCCGGCACACGGCAAGTTTGATGCGCTGAATATCCGGATTCGGATCAGAAAAAATGAGTGAGATAAGCTCACGATAAATGGTGTGCTCTTCCATTTGTGATAAGATCAGTGTTCTGCAGCAATACTCTGGCTTGATTCCTGAGTAAACGGAGTCTGGGCGGTCTGAGTGGCGTGCATCTCCGACACGATCTCATTTCCGAGGGTAAGAAGAGCGACGCGATGCAGATTCTTATTTTTATGAATGTGGATCGGCGAGATCTGCAATGCATCGTATTCGGCAGTTTGAACGTTTTTTCCAGAGACGGATTCATAATATTTCTTGATCTGGACCATCAACATGTGTAAATGTAGTAACTCTTCTTTCTGCATTATTTGGTAACACCTCTTATCAAAAAATCTTCCTTAATCTTGTCTATCATCTCGACACATATAGGTTACTCGTCATATTTATATCTGAGTTGCTGACGAACCGTGTTTTCCCGGGAAGACCGTACAAGATACGCGATATATGGGTCTTGATTTTAATTCTGATTCTTAAAAACGCATGAATTTCCGGCGCGATGCTTTGTTCCAAAGCCCGATTTCAGACAAGCTTATATGTAAGAACGGTCTAGGTGATGACAATTATGAATGATCTGCAGGCAAGGATTACGGGAGGTTTGTTCGGGTGTGCGGTCGGCGATGCTCTCGGAGCATCATTCGAAGGATCATGCTGGGATGAGAAAAGAGAGATTTGCATGTCCGGCGGCGGGCAGTTCAATCTGAAAATCGGAGAAGGCACCGACGACACGCTGATGATGCTTGCTTTGGCCGAGACGTACTGTGAGACTGGATATTTCGACCGGACGGTTTTTCTGCAGAAGGTCATCCTTACACTCCGCGAAGATGATACTACGTTTGGCAGAACAACCAAAACGCTTGCCTCGCTTCTTGAACAGGGCTGTACTCCGGAGGCGGCCGTATCCGCACTCCATGTCGCATGCGGGAGCAGAACGAACGGGAGTGTCATGCGGACGATTCCAGTTGGCCTGGTGCTGACAAATGATGTCGAAGAAACAGCCAGAAAGGTGTCGGCATATACCCATTATGATACAACGGCCAAAGACTGCTGTGCGGTGATATCCAAAGCCGCAGCAGGATTGACTGCGGGAAAATCGAAAGACGAAGTCCTGAAAGAGATCCCGGAATACTATCTCGAGGGAGAACTCATCCCGTCGATCGACCCGATAGAAACGACCAGATGCGCCCTCGCCTGTTTTCGCGACGGATGCGGCTACACGGATGTGATCCGCCGTGCCTGCGTTTTGGGAGGGGACACGGATACGATCGCCTGCATTGCTGGAGGACTCGCCGGGATTTATTATGGGGTCCCGGAAAACCTGATTGATACGTTACTCCTGAAAAAAAGGATCGAGAATGTCGCTCTCAAACTGACCGAACGAGTCGAAGAGCAGCGCAGGCTTTGAAATCAGCCGGAGCTTACGTCGGGACCGGGCGCATCTCAACAAGCTTCAGGTTCTTTGTACCTTTCGGACACTCGGAGTAGGGACCAAGAACCTCCAGCACTACATATCTGCCCTTATCCGTGAGACCGTCCGGGTGACAGAATGCATATCCTTTACAGAAGACATCATCGCAGACGGGAGTATAGGTTATCCTGGTCCTGCGGGTCGCCTGACTCGTCGGGATCACAGCTGTGATGATCGTTTCCGCCACTTCCACGGCCTTTGCCCCGCCCTCATGAACGGCGCAGTCATGCTTTGTTTTTCTGACCGAGACGACACGGTATCTCTTTCCCTCGCGAAGCTTAGCGTTATGGCAGACCTTTGCCACTTTGCATGATTCGCACTCGGGTGCTTTTCCGGCATACACGAACTCGGCACCCTCATGGGCAAAAACCGAGCCGACGATTGTTACGATTGTTTCTTCCTTATCCATGCTTTACTCCTCATATAATCGGGCAACTAGACATTCTGCCTGCTCTCTGGTAATATCCTCATCAAAGATCGTGTAGCGTTCGGGTCGAATCTCTTTTGCCCGAAGAATAGCCTCGATTACGATCTCGTCGGATATGCCCAGCTCTTTCGGCGTTGTCGGGGCGCCGATCAGCCGAAGAGAGTTCCGGATCTTTCTCCAGTCTCCTTCGTGCATGATCATACTGATGATCGTTCCAACTCCGCAGGCTTCTCCGTGAAGAACTTTGCCCGGAACCAGACGTTCGAGCATATGGGCAAACTTGTGCTCTCCCCCGGATGCCGGACGGGAACTTCCGGCAATGCTCATCGCAACGCCGGAGGCAAACAGCGCCTTTACCACGATCCAGGCCGCATTTTCATCAAAGGCCTTGATCTTTTCTGCATTCTCCACCATCAGTTCCGCGGTTATCATGGAAAGCGTCATCGCATACTCGCTGACCTGCTCGCCGGTTTTGGTTTTTGAAAGATCCCAGTCGAGAACTGCGGTATAGTTGGCAACCATATCCGCATACCCGGCGGCCATCAGCCGGTGAGGGGCTCCGGCAATAATTCCCGTATCGGCGACGATAGCCAGCGGCGGGTGAGCCGCCACACTCACATTGCCTTCCTCAGTCATCACCGAGGCCCGCGAAGAGGCGATACCGTCGTGGGATGCGGCTGTCGGGACACTGATGAACTGGATGTCGAGATTGTAGGAGACGACCTTGGCCGTATCGATGACCCGGCCGCCTCCAACTGCGATGATCAGCACGACCCCTGCATCCCGGGCAATATCCTCGACCCTCGCGATCTCCTCATAGTTGATCTCCCCGACAATGACGGAGACGACCTCACGACCTTCCAGCAGAGAGAGAACCCGGGAACCTATGGTCTGCATGGTCGTATTTCCTGAAAGTAGAAGCAAAGGACCGGTGATGCCCAGGTCGGTGATGACGTTTGGAAGCTGAAGCAAAGCATCGTGACCGGCGATCACATCCCTCGGCATCTGAATCCACCGGGATTTGTCAAAGGTTTTATCCTTGAGTATCCTATTATTCTTAGCTTTCATGGTCGTGATCCTATATGTTTAATGAATTATATGCGTGGATAGTCGAACTGGAGGGCTCAACCTATACGGTCATCCAGACGATTTTGTATGCTTTATTAGTCCTCTTGGGACTGTATATACTTTACCGATGTCTGAAAAAGGCAAATATTACAATCGATACGCCTTTGATCCTGACCGGTCTGACATACATCATTCTTGGCGGACTGCTTCGCGTAGTCGAGGATACAGGCATGGTCCCCGAACCCTGGTGGATCCTGTTTGTGACCCCGCAGGTCTATTTCCTCACCATGTTCTTTGCCATGGCGATGCTGTTTATCTCCTACAAACTGCAGAAGAACAAGGTGGTCGTGTCATACACGACGCCATTTATGCTCGGCGGAATCATCTCGTCACTTATCGCGGCAGGATTTCTGGTCTGGTTCGGTTTTACCCAGGCGACCGACGTGGATGTGGGTGCGGGAATTCTGGTCCTTCTGATAGGGGCGGCGGCAGCGGCGGCTCTTTGGGCGGTCCTTCGATATATGTTCCGCTGGGAGTATGTGAATCAGCCCCTGTATCTGGTTTTGATCGCCGGGCATATGCTGGATGCCTCTGCGACGAGTTATGCCCTCGCGTTTAAAGGATACATCGAGCAGCATGTTCTTGGAAGCACGCTGATCGAGCTCACGGGAACGCCGTATGTGATGTTCGCGCTGAAAATCGTGGTATTGATCCCCGCAATCTGGGTGCTGGAAAAGTTCCGGAAAGAGGAAGGGATGGAAAGCATCTGGCATCTGGTGCTCTTGGCAATGATCGTCGTGGGTCTTGCCCCCGGCCTTCGGGACGTTCTGCGCATGGTTCTTGGCATCTAGTCTTCCCCTCCGGATCGACATTCTTTTTTTATTTTTCTCAGAAATACGATTTCGTCCCCCACTACCCCACAATACTCATAATACCCTGCAACAAATATAGACGGAATGAAAGCATGCATTATGTGCGGGGGAGAAGGGACTCGTCTTCGCCCGCTGACATTTGAGCGGCCGAAACCCTGTATTCCGATAGCCAACAAACCGTCGATCGTACATCTGGTTACGCACCTTGCCAACCTCGGTTTTACCGACATCGTTTTGACCATTGGATATCTGGGTAACGATATTCAGGATGCGCTCGGCGACGGATCCCTCTACGGAGCAAATATCACCTACGTCTCCGAAGAAATAAAACTCGGGACCGCCGGCAGTGTAAAAAACGCCCAGAAGTATCTGGAAGATGCTCCCTTCCTCGTGGTCGGCGGCGACCACATGACCGATCTCAACCTCCTGGAGTTTTACCGGGACCATATGAATTCCCCGGCGATCACTTCGATCGGTCTGATCAGTATCGAGGATCCGCGTGAGTTCGGCATCGCCGAGATCGATGCATCCCTTCGGATCCAGAGATTCCGAGAAAAACCGGCGCCCGGAGAGATCTTCTCCAACCTCGCAAGCACTGGCATCTATGTCTGCGACCCGAAGATCTTCGAGTTCATTCCGGAAAACACCAAGTTCGACTTCGCCAAAGACCTCTTCCCTCTTTTGATGGAAAAAGGATATCAGCTCAACGGCTGGCTGGCACGCGGAAACTGGACTGATGTCGGCAACCCGGCGATGCTGCGTGCCGCCGAGAAATGGATCCTGCAGGAAAAGACCGTGACGAGCGTATCGGGAACACTGAATATCAAAGATGCCCACATCACCGGACCCGTTACCTTCGGTGACGGGATCACGCTTGGCGCAGGTTCGCGGATCGTCGGGCCGGTAATCGTCGGAAACGGAGTCATGATCGGAGAAAACGTCATCATCGGCCCATACACCAGCATCGGAGACAACTGCGTTATCAAAAATAATGCAAAAATATTCTCATCCTCGATCTACAACGGGGTCGTCGTCGGATCCAACACCACGATATCGGGCAGCATCATCGACGTCAATACGAATATGGGAGATAACTGTTCCATCGAACACAACACCGTGGTCGGCCCGCGTTCGATCCTCCAGAACAATGTCACCATCCACTCAGGGACCAGACTCTGGCCGGAGGTCATTGTCAAGGAAGGAGCGATCGTAAAGGTCCATCTCCTGAACCCCAAGTTCGACTCGCGGTTTGAAGGATCGTAAAAAAGATTTTTTTTTATTTTTGCATTGACCGGGATGCCGTATCTTTGGCTTCCCGGCATTTATTGATCAGCTCGCGGTTATTTCCATCCGCAAACGAGAGCGCCTTGTCGAACGACTCGATCGAATCCGCATACTTTCCAAGAAGCATCTGTTCGTATCCTTTGTTGTACCAGGCATCCGCGTCGTTTGGAAGAGCGATCAACACCCGGCGGAAACAGTCGTACGCCTCATCGTGTCTTCCAAGAATGCTGAGCGCCATCCCTTTATTGTTCATGGCGCCGGTCATGGAGCGTTCGTATTTCAGCGCCTTGTCGTAGTAGAAGAGCGACTCCTCGTGTTTTCCCAAGGAAGACAGAGCATTGCCGCAGTTGAAGTAGCTTACCGAATGCCCCGGAGCGATCGTAAAGGCCGCTTTATAGCAGGTGACCGCGTCCTCAAGCTTGCCGCAGTCATACAGCATCGTGGCACGATTAAACCAGTGTTCCGGGCCGCGGGGTTCCAGATCGCAGACATGCGCCATGATCTCGTCCGCTTCTTTATACTTTTTCGCGATCGAAAGCATTCGTGCATGGCTGGTAAGGAACACCACATCATCGGGGGCAAGAGAGAGAGCCTTTTTGAAACATTCGTCAGCTTCGGCGTATCGACCGAAGGAGGCGAGAGCATCCCCCTTATTGTGATAATACACCGCCGTGTCCGGACGGAGTTCGATCGCCCGGTCGTAACAGGGTATCGAAGCCTTCTCTTCATTGACCAGAGCAAGGATGCGGCCCTTCTCGTGCCAGGCGAGCGGATTTTCCTTGTTGCAGGCGATCGCTTTATCAAGACAGTGAAGAGCATCGGTATATCGTTCGAGTCTGATATATGACTCGGCCTGGGAGAACCACATCGCAGAGTCTGCTTCTTTTGAGGCTTCCTTTGGAGCGGCATTCTCCTGTTTTTTGAACCTGTCGAACAATCCCATGTACTGATAAACCAGTTTGCGTTGAAAGGTGATGAACGATTCGGAAAACCTAAGGGAAAAAATCCGCGGGTACCGTAAAATGCTTATAACAAACCCTCTAAAGTGTTAATCAATGATACCCTCCTCTCTATCCGAGTTCATCACCTATCTCCGCAGCCTTGGACTTTTTAAACGTCTGTTTTCCTGGAAACAGGTGATAATCCGGGCCGAAAATGCATATGCACAATCTCTCGCAGAGACGGAGGAAGCGAAACGGAGATATCAGGAGCTCGAACAGCGGTTCAGTCAGGTTTCCGGCGAGCTGCAAAGAGAGCTGCAGAGAACCTCTTCGCTCGAAGGGCTGCGGGATGCCGAACGAAAATCCTCGGAGAATCTTCGGGACAGATTCGAGATCACGGCACGGGAACTGGAAACCGCACGGGGGAAACTGTTCGGCATAGAGAGGATGCGTGAGGAGCAGAGCCTTGCTGAAGCCGAGCGCAGAAAGGAGGAGACGGAACGATACCAGCGGCTTGAAACAAAGAGTCTCCTGCTCTCAGAAGAACTCACCGCCGCGAAAGGAAAAATTGCCGCTCTCGAGGGAGCACGCGAGGAGCAGAATTACGCCGAAGCCGAGCGCAGAAAAGAAGAGCGGGAAAGATATCAGGATCTAGAGGCGGCATTCACCGAACTCACGGAAAATCTGACCCGGGCAAAAGGACAGATCGCAGCCCTCGAAAGCCTGAGAGACGAGCAGATCTCGGCCGAAGCCGCACGAAGAAAAGAGGAGGCGGAAAAGTATCTGGAACTGAAGGAAAAACTGGATACGGTAACTCAGGATCTCATCGCGGCAAAAGAACAGATCTCCGCATATGAAAGTGTCAGAGAGGAACAGACGGCGGAATACAGCAGAAAGATCGAACGGATCAACACGCTGTACGATCAGCTGAAATCCGACCGCGAAACCCTGGCAAACGAACAGATGGACAGCCTGGTTCGAAAACAGGAGGAGCTTGCCGTTTCCTGGCAGAAGCATGAGAGCGAGGTCGCAGAAAGCATCCGGACGATCTGCAGAAAGCATGATTTCGTGTGGTGTGAAAAATCCGAATACCCCCACCCGGGAACGCCCGACAATGTTGTTTTGATCGGCAAGATGTACACCATCTTCGACGCGAAGAGTCCGAAAAATCCCGAAGAGCTCGAAAACTTCCCGACGTATCTGAAAAACCAGGCCGAGGCGATGAAAAAATACTGCAAACACGACGACGTCAGAAAGGAAGTGTTCCTCGTCGTCCCGTCAAGCACGCTTGAGGTCCTCACGACCTATCACTACGATCTCGCCGAGTATGTGGTCTACATCATCACACCCGAATCACTGATCCCAATCCTCCAGATCCTGCGGCAGATAGAGAACTACGAGTTCACCGACACGATGAGCCCCGAAGATCAGGACAAACTCTGCAGATTCATCGGCAAACTCTCGCATGCGACCAAGCGAAAGATCCAGATCGACACCTACTTCTCCCGCGAACTCATCGATGCTCTGAGAGGGATCGATATGATCCCCGAGGATTTCGCCGCCGAGATCGGCAAATACGAACAGAAGGCAAAACTCAACCCGCCGATGGAAAAACGCGTCAAGATGATCGAGATCGAAGATGTGGAAAATGAAGTCAAAAGAATGGAAACAGAGATCGCCGTGAGAACGGCGGTCGAGTGATTATTTTTTTCCTTCCGCGGTCATCAAAGCGTTTTTAATGATCCCTGCAAGGATCGGATTATTGGTATTTGCCGCCTCTTTCAGTGCTAAAATCACCGGCTCGCCGCCGATATTTCCAAGCGAGGCCGCAGCGGCGGCACGGATCCCGGGTTTTGGATCGGCAAGGCAGGCAATAAGGGCGGGGACCACATCAGGCCTTTTGGAGTTGCCGAGAGCGGACGCGGCGGCCCGGCGGACGCCCGGGACCGGATCCGAGAGCAGCGGGAGAAGCGTATCCTCAAGATGGAGTTTTTGTTTCCGAACGGACTCGGCCGCTGCCGATCTCACCGAGGGGTCAAGATCACCGCATAATTCGGTAAGAACAGGGACCTCCGCGGTCACCGAGGCAAGCGCCCGCCGGACGTACGGCGAAGAGTCGGCGGTGAGCGAGCCTGGAGTAAGGGCATCCAGAACATACACGGCGGCGGCACGGATGTCCTCGCGTTCGTCGGCCAGAACGTTCAAAACGGCCGAAAGCTCATCCTGGGTCAGCTGCCGGCCCCGGAGACCGGAGAGGGCCGCCAGCCGGATCTCCGGACGATCCGATAACGCGGAGATCAGCGTTGAAACGACCATCTGATCGTGATAGACTCCTAGAGACATCACGGCGATCTCCCGGATATCCGGCTCGGATAACGAGGCTGCAGAGATCAGCGCGGGGATCGCGGCCGGAGCCCTGAACTGTCCAAGGGCCTGGACAGACGCATACTGGGTCGCTATATCCGGAGAAGAAACGCCGGTTACAAGCGTGTCGACCGCCGCCTGGCCGCCGTCGATAAAGAGCATAAGCGCGGCTTCGCGGACCCCGAGATCCTCGGAGGAGAGATACGAAAGATACTGCGCGTAATCAAGATCTGCCGAATAATTCCGCAGCGCCCAGAGCATAACGCGCTGGGTCAGAGGATCATCCTCTTTGAGGGCGCACAAAATATGAGAGAGTGAAACAGGATCGTTCAGGGAACAGATCTTGTTCGCCGCAGACTCCTGCCTTGCGCTGTCATCACTCCTGACAGCAGCGACTAACTCATCGAAGGCAGCTTTGTTCATAGAAACTCAGTTCTTAATATCGGTTACTTTGATGATATGCCAGCCGAACTGGGTTTTGACCGGGCCCACAACATCGCCGGCCTTTGCCTTGAAACAGGCGTCTTCGAAGGGTTTCACCATCTGACCTTTGCCGAAATAGCCGAGGTCGCCGCCGGCGTTGCCTGATGGACACTGTGAATACATTTTGGCGAGTTTGGCAAAATCATCGCCGGCAGAGATCTTCTGCATGATCTGTTTTGCTTCAGATTCGGTCTTTACTAAAATGTGGGATGCTTTTACCCGTACCATACTTCTATCATATCGTGGTCACTGCCCATAAGCTCTATGGTTTTTTCACGGCATCCAGACGTGATTGAGGATGGCAGAAGAGGCCTCGACACCTCCGTCGAGATACGCGGCCCCCATCAGCGCTTCGAAGCATTCGGCGGAAACACGGCCGCTCGTCCAGATCTGCATGCGGAGTTCGCCCTTCCCCCATCGCATATATGCGGGAAGACCGATGTCTTCTGCGAGCCTTCGGACGACCGTCATGTTCACGAGATCGATTTTTTTCCGGGTGATCTCGCCTTTGTCGAACTCGCCCTCCTCGATGAGCTTACGGATCACGATCAGATCGAGGACCGCATCTCCGAGCACGGCAAACGAATCCATCGTCTCGCTCATGGAAAGCTCATTTTCCCGGGCATAGGCCGTGCGTGTCAGGGCGTGGAGAAGAAGCTCTTCGTTTGCAAACGTGTAGCCGATCTTTGCATACAGGTCTGCGTATTTCATGCGGACCTCCCGTACTGGTTGATGAGCTGGATCAGATGAGTGAACCCTTCCATCTCCATCGTCAGAACACCTGTCAGGTCCATGCCCATACTGGTTTCACCGTCGGCGGACAGGGTCTCGGGACCCCGGATCACCCGTTTGTCAAGGACCGATTCGGCCTCGGGGTCGTGGACGAAGGCCCGGCCCGGGATGATCACGGTCTCTTCAAGAAGAGACGGATCCAGTTTTTTCAGATCATCGATCGTGATAAGACAGGAGATCTCCTTGTCGACAGGAACAACCACCCCATCCGGCGCTCCGCAGGAAGCAAGGATCTCCGCGATATAGGGGGCTGCGATACTGCCGGTGACGACCGAAACCTTCCCGGTTACCCGGGGAAGATGACGCAGGAGATCAGGCTCGTTTCGGATCGCAAACGGCGAGTCGAATGCCGGATCGTAAAGGGGCGTTGCCGACAGACGAAGGTTCGGGAATCTTGCCGCTGCTTCGCTGACCAGCTCCCGGAACTCCTCCAC
>ENA-UOOH01001431-UOOH01001431.1-fermentation-metagenome-genome-assembly--contig:-NODE-1431-length-23323-cov-68.827445_pt1 | contig 23323 bp, 21 predicted proteins | sample MGYA00245778_ERZ724025 | MGnify/ENA primary metagenome ERZ724025 (study PRJEB28704, sample SAMN03018313) | fermentation metagenome | biome: anthropogenic terrestrial biome; feature: soil... | reverse complement strand
CAGGTTCCGGCTCGTCGCCGAGTCAACGTTTTTCTCTTATTTCGCACGAGTCATGAGTTTGGAATTATATTTGGCATGGTCACTGACTGTGCCATGCCAAATAAAAAGAGATTATTATTTATCCAGACGGGATTTTTCCTTTCCGGCAACTGCTTCAGGAGTATTCCGCCTGACCCGTTTTGAATCGGGCGGTTCCGGTTGTGATGCCGGTATCTCCACCATGTTTCCTGCTTTTATTTCCTGATGGCTCCTGATGGCTTCTTTCAAGGTATCGAATAACCGCAGTTTATCATGGGGGACAATTGGCGTTACGCAGTTGTCCAGTGGGATTACGCTGGAAATATTCTCTCCGTCAACTTCAAAACCGTATTTTACCGGCGGTTTCTGAATCCTTTCATTGATGAAAAGAATCCATTTGCGGCGGGCATTTTGTGCATGTTGCTTATTCCGGAATGAATATGTTTCGATGTACCGTTCATTGACCTCATCATAGTCTATAAGAAAGCCGGATGGCGGCATGGAACTGAATTTACTGATATCGAAATAGGAGTCATAGGTATGAACGGTGAAACCGAAGCATGTGTCCTGTGCCGGTGTTTCAATCACCGGCGGCTTTGGCGGCGCTGGCTCAATGCCTTGCTCGTGCATTTTCAACCGTTCCGGATAGAAGGAGCGTCCATACTCCACCGCCATATCATTGCCGATCTCCGAAGCCCCCGCCAGGATGATTTCCTGATAGCAGCATTCGCCGGACTGCCGGAAATTTCGATTCAAATAATCTCTGCAAAGCCTTGCACCGGTCCTGCCGCATTCAAGCAGGTAAAATACTTTGATTTTTTCTTTATCGGTCAGGTTCTTATACATTCCGGCGGGTGGTTCCTTTGGCAGGTTGAGCTCAGAAACCGCAGTGATGATGGAAGAGCGGAGATCGCCTGATTCAAAACCGTCCCGACTCCTTTTCCGATAAATATTCCTTTGATGCTGTACAATTATTTCTTGAATGCCTGATTCCGCCATTTTCTGCCTCCGGTTATGAGTTTAAGTTTTTCCATACAGGCGATCCGGAATGCGGAAAACCTGCCGCACGAGGCGCGCGAAGTTTTGCATTCGACGGTACGGTATTTCGATGCTTCAAGGATTTCCAGCGCGGAGCGATGAAACGATAATGCGGTTTCATAATCGGAGAACACCTGTTTATAAGAGTCATGAGTGCGCCGAAAAGCGATACCGGTCTTGTCTTTTGCCGAGGCCGGATGAACCGGCGAAATTTCCACTTTATCATGCGGATAGTAATTTTCGATGAAATAGAATGGTATGGCTCCGTCATTTTTTTCCTTGTCCATAAAAATGTCGTTAACCAGAAATCCCCAGACCAGATTGATGGGAATATACAACTCCTCTGCCACTTTATAGGCACCGCGCACGGCGCAGACTTTGGCAAGTTCCCGGCAATCTGGCGTGGTAAAGTATTTTGCCCGTTCACCGACAATGTGATAGACGGTACGTTCGGCGCGCCGGATGAATAAGTCCTGGTCGAAATGTTCGTCTTCATGCAACTTCAGGTTGAGTAACGTAATGAATATTTCACTGATCAAATCCCGTTTGATTGGGGATGCCGTCTTCCCCTGTTGTTCGGCAATGTATTTCCGGATGGCAGTATGCCGGAGCAGAAGATTGGTAAAACCGGCATTAAGGAATTCAAGCGCCTCGCTGGAAAGAGCGAAAATATCCTGGTAGGCTTCCCGATTCAGAAACGGTTCGAATTCAGCAATACAGCCTTGTTCAAAAAATTTCATTTCAACGCAGTACCAGTGACTTCCCGAATACCATAGAGTTGCCGCGAAATTATTCCAGGCATTGCTTACGGTCATAATATCCTCCAGGCCCCATTTGACTTTAAAGAACGATCTTTTCAGTAAAGAAGTTTTAGTGGGGGGTAAAATTCCGTACAATTCATCAAACACGGCGGTATCGGAGTTTTGGCGTTTGGTTTTATCCCGCAGCATATTCAAGAAACTTTCAATTTCAGCGGAATAACGAAAAGAAATGAGAGTTTGGTCGATCAACGACATAAGTGAGTCCTCCTGTTTTGCGGTGGTGTTGAGGTTAGAATCAGGTTCTCCGGATTTTCGGGGGCGGCATCCAGATAACCTTCAATGGCCGATAAGGTTTTACGGTTAAGCAATTCGTACATGAATGCACGAACTTTTCGCTCGACAGTGCTGCGGAGTTCGCGGGCGCCGTTGCGGGTGTTGTCGATTTGCCGAAGTGTTTCCTCAATGACATCATCGGTGACTCCACGGATGGTAATCTGGTGGCTTTCGCGATAACCGGGCAGCAGGGAAAGATAAAACTTTCTGGCGATCAGCCGCAGGTGTTCCGGCTTCAATGGCCGGAAGATCAGAATTTCATGGCCGAATTTACCGAAACGCGCCACGAATTCCGGCGAAAAACGTTCCTTTAATTGCATTTCCAAATTCTGCTGTAAGCGGCGTTCACTCAAATGCTTGATATTCTGGAATGTATGCGCGCCGATATTGCTGGTGGCTACAATAAAGAAGTTACTCAGGTCATGTGTAGTGTTGTTGCTCAGGGTAATTCTGGCCGCGTCAAGCTGCTGTAGCATGATGGTAAAAATCAGCGGATGGGACTTTTCGATCTCATCGTACAATATGATTCCTTCTTTATGTGTACGCAGGAACTCGCCGAGCCGGCCTACCGTTTTTCCACCGGGAGCGCCGATCAGGTTGATCAGGGCATCTTCTCCGGCCTGGCGCGAGAATTCCGACATGTCCAGTCGCAATAAATTGGAGTCCGGATCGCCGTAAATGTATTCGCATACCGCCCGGATGGATTCGGTTTTGCCCACCCCGGTCGGCCCCAGCAAAAAAAGAGTTCCGCGGGGACGGTTTCGCGGATTCAGCCGGATGCAGCCGAATTTAATCGTACTTGCCAACGCGGTCAATGTTTTCTCCTGGCCAATTATTTGCGTCAGCAGATAATCAGTCAATCCATTCAATTGATCAATGGTTAATGCGTACATTGATATTTGCTCCTTTCTGGTTTTTGATTTTTCGGAATATTTCTAAATTTCCCATACTTTCCTATATATTCCCATATTTCATAATTATCGAAATTTATTTTCAAATTATTTTCCATTTTAATGTTGACATATTGCGCTTGAATTGATATAATAGAATACAAATAAGCGCGCTCTGGTATATGTATTAATTATAATTGAATCAACAATAAAAGCAATAGGCAATTTGAAGTTTTATCGAAAATTCTCGAACGCCATAACCATAAAGAAGGTTTTTCAGGAATGAAATATATTGAAATCGGTAAAAAAGAGATCAAGGCGTTTTTTGTGTACGTTATTGCGCTGGGGATGGCTACCCGGGCGGACGCGGCGGTGAAAAATGTCACGTTGGAGAGCGGGCTGGGGTATGTCGGTTATTTCATCATCGGGATGATCATGCTGACCAGTCTGATTCTGATCGGGGTTGGCGGCTACCAGATGAGTCAGGATTCCGGTAAAGGGAAAATGACCGTGGCGGCCGGGGTGTTGATTCCGGTGTTTCTGGGTGTGGTTTACTACATCTTCAAGAACATACTCGGTATCAGTTTTGATTTCCAGGCGACACTATGAGTACACATAAACAAAAATATGGATGCGTAGCATCCTCAACGCAGCGGACCGCGTCCGCTCGCAGTCCAGCGGCGACAACGCTGGTCGCCCAAAGGGCGAAATCGGGACCGCGTTTCGCCGCGGACCACGCCCGGGCAAGCGCCCGGTGGCATGTTTCTTGGAGGTTAATATGGAAGAAAAATTAATTACAATCGAAAAAAATCCTGGTCAAACCGTATTATCCGTAGTCAAACTCTTCGGGTTCCGGGTACGCGGCAACAGTGTTTATATCTTCTTCGGGGGATTAACCATGGGTGTGTTATCTGCAATGATGCTGTATTCGATCCATGTCCTGTTGGCTATGTTGGCGATGATCGTACCTCCGATACTGGCGGCGGTATTTGTCCGTAAGTTTGTGAGTGGCAAGCCGCGATACTATTTTTCATTTTATGTGGATATGAAAGAGTATGGTTATCTCGTGCGTAAGCCCCGGAAGAGAGGTGTACATGCAGTTTCCTAACGCTTATATCGTGAAAACTGAAAATCCGTCCGACAGCTTTACTGTATATGGTGAAATGAATGAAAAAGGTTTCGCCGCTAAAGGCTATCGGATCGAAGTGCCAAATTTGAAAAATGCCGGTAATGGATTGAAAAATGATCTCTTTGTCCGGCTGTCCGGCTGGCTGGCTTCGCAGGACCAAAGTAAACGGATCCAGATACGTTACGTGAGGGATAAAGATTATGGAAATCTTCTGAAAAGTTACGAACAAAAATCAGAATGTTCTGATAGCGAATGGGTAAAGTACATCAGGACGGAAATCAGCTCAAAAAATTCTCTTGAAAATGGGTTTAACCATTTGAAACGTGAATATATTTATGTATATTTGAGTAAGGGTTTGAAAGGATTGGAGGGTGATAGTTTTTTAGAGTTTAGAAATTCAAATTTCGAGAGGGAAATAGTGAGTTCTTTTGCTTCCGATCAATCGAATCTGAGCCACTTTCTGAACTTGCCTGTTATCCCGTTAAACCATATCGAACTCTACAAAGAATTCTATCGCTCCGTAAACAAATCCGCTTATGATGTGGAACTGGATTATGAGAAGAATTTCAATCCCGATCTGGACGCTGTATACCGGGCGGAGTTTTCCGGTCAGATTGCCGAGAGCGGTTCTGCAAGTTTTACCTCGGATGGGTACTTCCATAATATCTTTACACTGCATGATTTTCCGTTGACGGATATGTACCCGTTTTACGGTAATAAATTATTGGATAACGACATCCAAAATTTGACCATTGCGGTGAATATCGTACCGCTGGATACGGAGAAAGTTATCGAGCAAAAGCAAAGGCATTGGAAACGGGTCCGGGCGGATTTGCTGGAGGAGGAGGGCGAGATCGCGGCCAGCGCCGGGTTGGATGAGTTGACCGAACACATCTACCGACTCGGCAAAGGTGAGGATTCACCGTTCCGGATCGAATACGTGGTTCATACCTGGAACAAAGATTTAAAGGCCCTGCAAAGCGATGGCACGATTCTGAAACAGGCTGCTACTTCGATGTTTACGTCGCTGGATTCGTATGAGCTTGGAACGCAGGCGCTGCATAATTTCATGAAGACATTGCCGGGCAATCTTTTTTACAAGAAACCGGATGCGGCGTTGGATTGTATGCATCGGCCGTTGGCGGCAATGTTGCCGTTTTCAAGCTCGTTTATCGGCAAGGGTTCCGATGGGAATATCATGTTCAACGGTGATCATGGGAATCTGATGACGATGTCGTTCTTCGATGGCAACACTCCGCAGCATACTTTGTGCCTGGGACAGACCGGGGCCGGGAAGTCGGTAAATTTTGTGTCGATGTTGTCGCAGGCGTATGATGATTTCGATAAAATCGTGATCATCGAGGAAGGCGGCAGTTATTACAATCTGACGCAGATTTACGGCGATGAAGCGCAGTATATCGTGATCGATCCGAGCGCGAATTTGACGCTGAATTATTTTGATACAGGTGGATTGCCGTTGACACCGGGCCAGATTGAATTCGTCACTACTTTCCTGACCGCGATGTGCGGAGCTTCATCTACACTGGAAAAACTACAAGACGCTATAGCAATCTTAACGCCATTCGTCAATGCCGTATACAGCGATTCCTATATGGAGTGGCGGAACCGTCACCGGGAGGAGTTGGAAGAGGCCGCGCGGATTACATTGACCGTCCAAAAAATGATTGATAAGCTGCCGTTGGATCAGAACACCATCCTCGACGCTTATCTCGTTTTGAAGGAAATTCTGGAGAAAAAAGACGGTTTCGACGACCAGGAATGGGAGTTTCGAAGCTGGTATCACGCTTTCAGCAAGCAGGAAATCAATGACTGTATTATCGAGGACCCGGAGGAACTGCGGAATATTTCGTATGCGTTTATGGGCAAAGGCGACATGCCGTATCACAGCCAACTGGTGGAAGCGGTTCGCGAGAATACCTTTTCGCACCTGGAACGGGCGGAAACGAATCGGATTGCCGCGCGGCTGGCGGTGTACTCCATCGAAAGCGGCAAGGGGTGCCTGTTCGATGGTGAAACCAGCATCGATTTGAGCAAGAAATGGATTCATATCGAGCTTGGCAAAATCTCACAGAGCAGCGATATGCTGAAAAATCTGGTCGGCATCACGATCAACAATCTGGTCAAAAATCAGATCATCAACATGCCAAGAGCCAGCCGGAAATTTTATTTGTTCGAAGAACTGGCAAGATTTTTGGCGATGATACCCGGTTCCGCGGAAATCGTCAAACAATTTTATGCGCAGTTCCGTAAGTTTAATTGCGTAGTGGCTTCGATTACGCAGTCGATCGCGCAGATGGCGGAGTCGGGCGTCGGACAGATTATTATGACGCAGAGCAAGATGTTCATCTTTCTGAAAAATACCGACGCTGCCGAGCTGAAATTAATCAGCAATTATGTGCCGTTGTCGGATGAAGCGAAACGGAACATCATGAACTTTCCGTCGCCGGAGCATTTACCGCCGAACGACCGGTACTCCAGCTTCCTGCTGTACGCGCAACGCGCCGATTATCCGATCATCGGCGTGGGGCGGAACTACGCTTCGCCGGCAATATTAGCGGCGGCGGCGACATTGGGCGACCTGCATGGAAAGCTCCAGCGGATTATGAAACGCAAGCGGAACATACCCTATGCGCAACGAATCATTGAGGCCAGCGAACTGCTTTACGAGACTCACTCGACTTTCAAAATCCTGAATGAAATCGAAGACCAGGGCAACCAGCGCATCAAGGATCTTGCCCTGAACTTAAAAATTGAAATCAAAGAACTTTTGAAAGGAGGATGTATTACATGTTTATAAGAATTTTATGCGTGGCCGCGGCCACATTTTTCTGCGGCAGTCTGCCGGCGTCGAAAATCATTTTCTCGGCGGTAAACCAAACCAATGCGACGACCATCATCCCGGTCGAGGAATGCTGTGCGGGGCATCAGGCGTCGTTGTGGGGCCTTGCTTACAAACAGGGCGAAAATATTACCGTTCAACTTACTTTTTACGATGTGGACGGCGGGATTCTGCGGCAGTCCCAGGTGCATTACAACAACCAGTACAGTTCCAACGACAAAAAGGAACAGTGTTCGCTGGAATATACCCTGACGCTGAAAAAAGGCAACTATCAGTTGGTCCGCGGCGGCAACAGCGAACAGGAACTTGTTTCGGTAACGGAAAGCGTTATTCTGGTCTGCTGGGATTGCGCCGGGGGAGATACCGCCGTGCTGAAGGACGAGCTTCAGGAACAGTTGGACGACCTGATCAGCGAGCTTGAGGGGACGGTCAATACCAAGACCAAGGCGTTGCAGGATGAAATCGGCACTCTAAAAAAACAGCTTCAGGACGCCATCACTCAGAATGCGGAGGATCAGGCGGTATTGATCCGGCGGATTGAAGAATATGAGAGCCAGATTAACAATCTTATCTCGGACTTGCAGTACAATTTATCCCGACTTGAGCGTGAACAGGCGGAATATCTGTCGCAGCTTCAGGTAATAAAGGTCCAGTACGAAAAAGATGCACAAATGTTAGAGTTGAAAATCAGCAACCTGGACAGCAAGTATGCTGCGGAAGTAACCAATATCAAGTCGGACGTCACGAAAATCGAGCAGGAATTGAGCACACTGGAATCAAAATTCCTGAGCGGCGACCAGGCGTTGAAAACGCAAATTGACTCTCTGACCAGCCAGCATAATTCCTTGCAGAACCAGGTAAATATTGCCGAAACGCAGCATCGCAACGACATTTCCGCGATTCAGTCGCAGATTGACGCCAAGACCTTGCAGATTCAGACCGAGCACCAGGCGGATGTGAAACGGTTGGAGCAAAGCATCGGCAATGTCGATTCGAAGTATGCGACGGAAGTTTCGCACATCAACACCGAAATCGGCAGGATCAACAGTCAGATTTCGCAGGTCATCAGCGATTACAAATCCGGCGACGCGGCGCTGCAGACCAAGGTCGATTCCCTGCAGCAGAAACAAACCACGTTGCAGAGCCAGCTTGATGTTCTCGGCAGCACCCATGCCGCCGATATCGCGGAAGTGAAAAATCTGATTGATGCGAAAACAACGCAGCTTCAAAGCAATCTCGACGCCGAAGTAAAGCTCCTGGAACAGGAGCTGAAAGCAATCAATGACACTTACCGGACTGCGGTAAATAATATCACTACAGAAATTAGCGATATCAATAAAGAGCTCAATCAAATCGTAAGTGATTATGCCGCCGCCGACAAGGATTTGCAGAGCCAGATTACTACATTGAATAACCAATATCAGGCACAGCAGAACCAGCTCAGCAATTTGTCTTCCACCCACGACCGCGACGTGGCGGATTTGCAGAAGCAGATCACGGAAAAAAATGCGGCGCTGACGGAAAAAATCAATACGGCGGTATCTGATTTGCAGAAAGAAATTTCGGCATTGGAGGTTAAACACCGGGAAGATACGCAGGAACTGAAAAATAAGCTGGTCACTGTGGAAGCCAAGCTCGAAGCGGAAGTCAATAAGCTCGAACAGACGGACAAGGATCTCTATGACAAGATTTCCGATCTCAAAGAAAAACAGGCGGATTATTACGCCCGGCTGGAAGTGATGAAGGTCACGCACGAGAAGGATATGGAGGCGTTGCAGAAAGAGCTTGCGACTTTGGAAAAGGCTCATAAAGATGATGTTGCGGCCATCAATGCCGACATCGACCAAATCAACGCAGAGGCCGACAAACTGAAGGCGCAGCACGAAAAAGATGTCGCCGCTATTCGCGGGGAAATCGACGCGGTGGTGGATAAGCTGGATGCCGAGGTCCAAAAGATTTATCTGGAGCTCGAAGCCCGCAAGACGGAATTTGCCGAATATCAGGCAAAAGTGACGGAATCCATCGACAGTCTTCAGTTGCAGATTACCATGCTGGACAAAGCCGTCACCGAGCGGTTAAAGAACCTGGAAAACCGGATTCGCTATGCGGTGTATTCGGATGAAAAATTGGCCGACCTGGTCAAAGAATATACGCAGGCGATTCAGGACAAGGAACGCGAAATCGCCGACCTGGATTTGGAAATCCGCGAGATGGAGGAACTGGGCCGCGATACCACCGCCAAGCAGGAAACCCGCGACCGGAAACTGAGCGAATTGCTGGCCTTGCGCAATGAATTGACCGACATCCAGTTCGCCATTCAGATCCGCAACGACGATTCCGAATTTGCCGTGCACGAGGCGGAAATCGAGAAGCTCAAGGCGGAATTGGCGGCACTCCGGCAGTCATCGGAACTGCTGCTTCAGCAGCTCGAAGAAAAGCTGATTGCCACCGAAAACCGTTTGCTGGCGTTGCTGGATGAAATCCAGGCTGAAGCGGCGGCGGAGAATGCCGTGTTACGCAAAGATCTGGAGGATTTTAAAGCACTGGTCCAAGTATTTATCGATACCCTGCGTGAAGAGCAGCTTTCCGGCGATGAAATCCTGCGGAAACTGATTGCGGAAATGGATGAATCGCACCGGGCGTTACTGTCGCAGTTGGACAGCGACTTTGTCGACAGGCTGGAGAAGTTGAAATTCGAGCAGGACGTGCAGTTTGAAAACCTGCGGAGCACGATCAATAACATCGCGTACCAGCAGCGCTTCAACAGCGGTTCCAGCGGGAGTTACGGCCTGCCGCAAGTTCGAGATGAGGAAGTGCCGTCCGACAATCGCGACCTGCGCGTCAGTCCCACAGAAAGTTTAACAATTTATTAACCCGCGTTTCGCCGCGGACCACGCCCGGGCAGCGGCCGGCGGCAAGTTTCTTTAAAAATAAACATGGAGGATATATATGAGGAAAACAGTCAAATTATTTGCAATTATCGGGATGGGAGCGGCGCTTTGCGGTTGCTCGTCGAGTCAGCTTAACCGGACCTCGGCAACGGATTTGTTGTCGCCGGCGATGGGGCTGGCGGGCGGTTTGATCGGTATGTATGCGGCGGATGGCGAAAGCCTCGGTACCCAAATGACGGTGGCCGGAGCCGGTACGGTCGGGGCGTTTCTGCTCGGGCAGTTTATCGAAAACAATTTTAAGGATGAACGCGCCAAGGAATACCGTGCCGGTTATGACCTCGGACGCTCGAATTCGGCCAAGGAATTGTACTGGACCTACCAGAAGCTCCATCAGGCAAAGGACGGCGAAAATCAGCCGCAAATCCGGCTGTTTGATTTGCCGGTACAGTATCCGAATGACGGCGTTAAATACATGCCGGACCACATCACATTGGCGGTTGTGCAATGACGGGAGGGCATATGCGAAAATATGTAATCATATTGGCATTGATTTGCAGTTCATCGGCCTGGGCGCAGTTTGCGGTGCATGACAGCGTGTTGTACATCCACAATACGATCAAGTCCATTCAGGACGAATTGTACCAGCAACTCGACCTGGATTTCCAGATGGACCAGCTCGGCAAGACCGGCGAAATCCTGCGGACCTCGGTGGATACGCTGAAGGTGGCGAAAGACACTTATCAGACTGTATCCGATGTGTACGATACCGCCATGAATATCTCGAATTATATCGGTGATCCGGCGAAGCTCATTTCGTACATGAACAGCCGGTTCTGGAACGAGCACGAGATCACGGCGGCGCTGAATGTCACGAAAACCATCATGAATATGAGTGATGGCGCGGTGGCCAGTACGAATGACATCGAATACCTGCTGCGGCAAGCGGATTACGCTTCAACGGAAATTGATGTCAACAGTTCGCGTGATCTGGCGCATACCCAGAAGGGCGCGCTTGCGGTCAAGAAATTCATGGGTGAATGGGGCCCAAAAGCCCTGTTACAGTTGCAGGAGTTGAACCGGGAGGACCAGAAGTACAATGCCAGGAATTCCAACATGAACGAGATGCAGTATGCCACCTACAAGAATGGCATCTGGCAGTCGAATACCCTCGGACAGATGTTCGCGGCGCAGACTGCGCATTCGGCGATGGTGGCGCAGCAGATGTATCTGGAAAACTCCGTTCGCGACCAGGAAATGCTGGAGCGTGCACAGGCCATCTATGACGCTCAGAAAGTGAACGAAGCCGGAGCCAAAGCCCGCGAAACCACCGGATCATTTTCCGGAAATTTCATCGACACATTTATCACGAGGTAGGTCCATATGTCAGGTTCAATAACGTTCAACAATATATCACAGGTAATTTTGTCCACATTGGACACGATGTACCTGGCCTGCATGGGGTTTGCCTTTTTGATTATCATGCTGTCGGTCTACCGGAATTATACGCAGTTCGGTGAGCATTTCGGCCTGAAATACATGGTGAGCGTCCTGCTGACGGTGGTGTTCATCATCGTGTTTCCGAAAATGGCCGATTACCTGTTCAAAGCCATGCTCGAATGGGGCCGCGACGCCGGAAAACGGGTCGAAGAAATCGTTAAGGTCCTGCTGGTTATTCAGGCGAAGGGCGGCTTCCTGGATTCAGTGGTCACCGGCATCGCCAACTTGTTTTACAATTGCGCGATCTGGCTCGGCAGTTTCATCCGCGATATCATGGTGCTGGTGCTCTGCGGATTGTTCCTGATCTTGAAAACACTGTCGCCGATATTCATCGCATTCCTGACGGTCCCCGAAACCAAAAGCATCGCGGTGAATTCCCTGACGATGGCGTTCGGACTGATCATGATGCCATTGTGTATGCTGTTCGGGGACTTGTGCATGGTCTGGGTAATCTGCCAGATTTGGGAACACACCGGACTGGCCGCAGCCGCAACCATTGCATTAGGCGGTGCCGGGGCGGTCGGCGGGGCGGTCGGCGGGGCACTGGCGGTGCTGGCGGCAAACCCGCCGGGAGCCGTGATTGTCGCGGCTGGCGTGGTAGGGGCGCTGTTTGCCTTCGGATGCGTCTTCACGCTGCTGTGTATCGTCATGTACGTTGGGATTCCCTGGGCGTGCCTGTCGCTGTTCCGAGGCGCCGGCATCGGCAATGCGCTGGCGATGTCCCTGAGCACAGCAGCCAACATCATGCAGCTCGGCAAAGCCGGTCACGGTGTGGAAAAAGGACTCGGGAATACTTTGGGCAACATAAGCAGAAAGAGCTCAAAAAAAGGAGATAATTAATTATGAAACAGCAATCTTCAGAAAACAGAGGTAATAGGGAATTCCATGCGAAAAATTTTTTCCTTGCCTCTCCGCCTTGGAATGAAATCTTGTGCATTTTCTTTATTGTCCTTATTGTGGAAAGTCTCGTCGTTTTTTATTGGGTCTGCTATGGTTGTGTATCGCTTTTTCGATTTGTTACCTTCCGCCCAAAGCCAGAATTGCTGGAGGATGAGCTGACGGGGTATATGTCAATACGCACTGCTTTTTACTTTTATTTCCTTACGACAGTTTATTTGGGAATGATTGTCGGCGATAATAAAAAGGCGGTGAAACATGAGTAAAAATGTCACTGTTTACGATCTGGTTATGTATCAGCGGAACCTGATTTTCCTGTGGCTGATCTATCATATCGTGGTATTGCTCGCAGTCGGCATCGGGGCCTATTTTGCCTATCGATATATGCTGATGCCGGATCGGGTGTTGGTGCTCGGGCGCGACCGCAATATCTACATCGGCAATTCCGCTCCGGTGGAGTCGGGGCTGGTGCTGGAGGATATCGCATTGCGGGCGGCGTATTCAGTGCTGTCGCGGAGATATGACTATCAGAATGATCGTCCGTTAGAGATGGTTTTCACCAAACGCGGCCAGGGTCAGGCCAAATCCTATTTGAGTGGGACGCAGGAGCTTTTCAAGGAGCGCCAGCTCTTTCAGGAAATCGATTCTTGCGAGGTCCAGTATTCGAAAAAGGACGGGCAGTATTTCGCACTGGTAAAGGGTGTTTTACAACGTAACGGCATGTATTTTGGGCATCCGTATACGCAGATGCGGGACTTCGCGCTGATCATGCGCCTGGAGCGTTCGCAAAGCAACTACGAGCTGCCGTTCAAGGTAGCCGGAATGAAATATTATGAGGAGGAAGCAGAGAATGAATAATGACCCCAGCTACAAAAGCAAAAACAAGCTGTTGTCGAGGGTGATGATGGCGTATATCCCGCTGTCATTTTTGACGCCGGTGATGATGTATCAGCTTCGCGACAACAATCGCCTGATCGTCATCGACGGACGGCATTCGTACCACATTACGGAGTATGCCGACAAGGAAAAGTTGATTCAGCTTTACGAGTACACGGCGCGCCTGGCGACCGATGCCTTTCTGATGCGGAACCCGAACGGCCTCGACCGCGCGGTATTGTTCGACGAAATGTATGTCGGCAAGGCCCGGCAGACGGCGCTCGACCAGCTCCGGTCCGAGATTGTCCAATTCGGCAGCAACGAGATTCATCAGAAAGTCGAGATCCTGAACGTCAAGGTTTTGCAGGCCGACAGCCGTAAATCGTTCGTGCGGATTGAGGGTCAGTTGATCCGGTCGTTCACACAGGACGGCGAGCGCGGCACGTATGCGGTGAAGTTCGAGGCGGCGATGAGTCTCGCCACCAATTATGACCTGGCGAAAAATGCGGTTTACCCGTTCGTGGTCACGGAAATGACTTATCGGCAAGATGAAATAAAACAATAATCATCGCCGCGGGTCGCACCCGCACGCCGTCCAGCGCGCGGACAGCGCTGGTCGCCGTAAGGCGAAATCGGGACCGCGTTTCGCCGCGGACCACGCCCGGCCAAGCGGCCGGTGGCAAGTTTCTTTGAAATAACATTTAACACATGGAGGATTAATATGTTAAAAATTTTATTAATTGCAATAACTACCAATAGTTTGATTATTGCGAATGTTTGCGCGAAAAATATCGAAAGAATGAATCAGTTCCGGGAGTTCCGGCTGACCCAGGGCGAGATTTATACGATCAAAGTCAAAAAAGGCGACGGCGTTACGACCGTGACGTTTCCATCGGAAATTTCCAAGGTGGCCGGGGCAAATGTTTCGACCGATAATTCCGGCGATTTTCTGATCGCGGCCAAGGCTGGCAGTTATTATTTCAACCTGGTCGCCTTGAAGCCCAAAGCATCCGGTACATTGACCGTGGTTTTCAACCGCAAAACCTATATTCTGCATCTCGTTCATGACGAAACCGAGGCGTATTCAGCGGTGAATTTCATCGGCGCCGGTGGCGGCGGCCGCACCATTTCAGGCGGCGGCAAAGTCACTCCGGCTCGGTTACTGTCGCTGATCGACCTGTCAAAAGCCTACGATTTGATGCTCCAACGTTATCCGCATGAACTGCGGGATTCCATCCGGGCGAAGAATCACCGGATTTTTGACTTCGAAAAGTTCAAAATCGAGCTCTTGGAAGTCATCCGCTACAATGCCGATGACACGCTGGTTTTCAAACTGTTGATGCACAATGCCACGGAAGAAGAAATTCCTTACGACAAGTTCAGTTTTTCGGTCCGGGTTGCCGGTAAACCCTACCACATGAGTGCCGCCGATGCGAGCGGCGTCATGCCCCCAAAATCGGCGACCTGGGCTTTTTTCGCTGTCACTGGCACAACCACCGGTGGCCGGAACAACCTCGCGCCAGACAATGATTTCATCATCGGAGTCACCGCCAAATACATGGAAAATGAACTGATTTTAAGGACAAACGAACAGCATGAGAAAACTGCCGCACCGACCGCCGAAAACAACTCCGGACCGGAGGAAATCGTGGAGACTTCCACCGATGAAGTCTCCGAAGAAATAGCAGGAGAATGACTATGAATTTACGCGAAGTAACCAAAAAACTGCGAAGCCCGATGGGCAAAGCCATCGCCTTCCTGATTGTGGTCATCATAATGACGCTGGCGGCGATACCATTTCTGATGCGGGATGACGCCGGTAAATTGGAGGCGGGTGATACCGAAACCCGCGCGGAAGGCACCTACGAAATACCGGGTACGGTCAAGCCGATTCAGAGCGGCAAGCGCTCTGGAGGCAACAAAGCCGTCGAAAAGAAAAATCCGGGCGTGATTACCGAGGGTAAATCGGTACGTCCGCCGACAACCCCACGCCCGCCGGTTGACCGCTCGCGAAGTTCGGATTTCCGGACTACGGTACGCAATACGGCGCCGCCATCCGGTCCAACGATCACCGTCATTGACGGCGAGAATTCCAGCAACAACAATGTATTTGTTTCGGAGAGATTCGCGCCGTATGGGCGGATGATTTCCTGCAAAATGATCAATACGGTCGAGTCCGGCAATACCCAGACGCCGCTGATTGCAGTCGTGACCGAGGATCTCTGGTGGACCAACACCAGCGGCGAAAAGAAACTGATCATTCCTGCCGGTACAGAAGTGCACGGTTCCATCGACGGATCGAAGCCGGTGCGCAACCGTCTGGTGACCGGCAATAACTTCGTCCTGGTCTGGCAGGCCAGCAGTAATATGGTCGGTTTTGAGCTCCAGCTCAAAGGAATTGCCCTTGAAAAATCGACATATCCGGACAATCCGGTGCTGGCGACAATCAGCGATATGTCGGCGGGAATTCCCGGCCAGGTGGTTTCGAACGAAAACCTGAGCAAATTCATGATGTATACGCTGGCGTTTGCACAAGGCGTGGCGCAAGGGTATCAGACCACCGAAGTCTATACTGATTCAGGCGTAACGATTTCCACGCAGGACGGCACCACGAAAAGCGCCATCGCCCGTGGCACCGAAACGTTAGCGCAAGTCATGCTGCAAGATGTGTCGCAGATGATCGCCAAAGAATCGTATTACATCCGGGTGGCTGCCGGTACGGAATTCTATCTGTTTGTTCAACAGGTGATCAATCTGGACGACGCCAAAGTCGCGGATACGCTGTTGAACCAGCTCGAAGAAAAGAAGAGCCAGAGCGAACAACCCCGGCAATCCCATCGCAACGTACTCAACTCGTTTTCACAAAAATAAACCCGCCACCGGGTGCTACCCGGACGCAGTCCAGCGCGCGGACAGCGCTGGTCGCCTGCAGGCGAAACCAAGGAGAAAAAAATTATGTCTAAAAAGAAAATCATTGCCATCTTATCCGTAACATCCATTATCGGCGCAACCTTGACCGGCTGCTGGACCAAAACAGAGCCACCACCACCCAAACCGCAGGAATTCGCGCATGTCCCGGTATTCGTCGCGGCCAGCGCTATCCCCGGCGACAGCCAGGAAAAAGTTTTGTACGACAGCCAACTCAAAGCCTATGCGGTAGGCCGTTACATCGACCCCGCCAACGGCACGGTCATGCACGAACAGCACACCATCTACCGCATTGAACAAATGCCGCGCTGGAACCTGATGCCTCAACCTGACGCCGACCCCGTGATGCGAGCCCAGCGCGAACAGCGGGAACGCTACGCCAATGCCTTGTCCGGCCAGCTCTCGCTTGCCGTCCGCGACATGCAGACTGCCAAAGACCAGGTCGAACAACTCATTGCCAGGCAGTCCGGCGACCAGGAACGCGCCGCCGAACTTCAGGTCAAACTGGACGACATGACCAAAAAATTCGGCACGGTCTCCGACAATGTCCTGAAATCATCCGAAACCATCCGCAAGCTCGAATCCGAACTCCGCAAGCTCCAAAAGGAAAGCGAAGTCATGAAGCTCCAACTCAAACGCAACCGGGAGTTCACCAATGAAAAATAACTGGTACAAATGGCTCCTTCTGGTCTGGCTGTTTCTACTCTCCCTGGTGATACTCGCCCTGATCGTCAAAACCCAGGAAACAATAGACGAGCAACAAGCCCAAAAAGAAATTCTGATCCACCAGACCGAGATCATCGCCCTGAACACCGTAATATTACGGGCCTTGGCCATCCCTGATCAAGCTTCAATAGAGGAAAGCGAATGATAAAACTCCGGAAAATCAGAGGCCCGCCGATTATCAGCCGTTCCCCATCGGAAAACTCTAATAATTCCAGATTTTATCACAATAAGTGAGGTTACAATGAATAAGATCAATCATAATCAGCTCGAAAAAATTGAAAAGTTGTATAAAAACGGTCAGGTGGAAATTCCTTCCAGAAAGTTTCTTGAGGCGATGAGTTCCGTGGAATTGGAGGAATTTATCCAGAAGGCTGAACGGACGCCGAAACGGACTTACCAGCCTCTCGGCAGGGAACTTCGCAATACGCTGACCGGCATGATCAAAAAAGGGATTTTGGATATTCCGTTGGAAGATTTGGAATTTATGAGCAAGAGCGTGGGAGAAAATTATTATACCATGGGGATGATGGTAAATGAAAACAGTGTCATCTCGTGTACGAGAATGCAATGCAAACGGATGCGGTCGATGATGAAGGAAGGGCTCATTGAGCCGATTCCGGAAAACATGCTTAAAATTCTTTCCTACAATACGGCGAAAGCCATCATTCGGGAAGGCGAAAACCAGGCAGCCAGAAGAAGGGTGTCGGCCAAATAATTAAGAAGATTTGTGCAGGCATTTTCGAGTGTGTCGGCTCCGGTGAGCTTTGGATTAAGGCTCCATTCTCACCGGAGCAAAAAATATAAGTACAGACTATGAAAATTCTGTTAAAAGCAGAAGAAAAATAAGGAAATCGTAAATATGTCATTGCTATTCATTACGGCCGGAACCAAGGGTGGAATCGGCAAGACCTTGACCGCCACCTTGTTGACCGACTTCGCGCTGTTCAAAGAATCGCCGGTTGTCCTGTACGACTGCGACAACGAGAATGAATCCCTGAAAAAAGCCTATATTCATCCGCCAAAAAACTGCCGGGTGGAGTTGGTGAAAATGGATTGCAACGAGGCGGACATGGATTATCCGCTGGACTTTATCGTGAACGATATCGCGCAAACTGAAAGCGCTTCGAAGGGTGAGGCACAAAATGTTTATATCGTGGACATGAAAGCCGGCACCTCTCATTACACGTTGGACTGGCTGAAGGCATTTCCGTTTGATTTTATTCGGGGACAAGGAATCGGCATCCATATCGTCGGCTGCGTTACCGCCGACCTTGACAGTGTATATACTTTATCCCGCTGGGTTGCTTATTTCATCAAAGATATCAAAGAAGAAAAGCTCCGCTTTCTGATTGTCAAGAACACATTTCTCGGAGAAAATTTCGTCAGCTACGACCAAACTCTGGGGAGCAGTCTGGAAACGGAATCCGGCACGAACATGGTGATTGAGCTGCCGGATTTCGGATGCCGCTGCATGAAAAAAGTGAAAGACAGCCATACGTCGCTGGGGCAGATTGCGATGGGGATGACGAAAGCCGGAAATTTTAGTCTTATGGACGAAAGCCGGATTAAAGACGCTTTCGATGAAATCAAGAAATTGCTTGAACCGGTCTGGCGGACGCCGACCGTCGAAAATAAAGAATCGTGAGGCGATAATGGAAAATCCCGGATTGAATTATTATGAACAGGATTTGCTGCTGCGCCTGGTGGCGATGGGAGCGGCGCCACCGGTTGAACTTGATTCGATGAATCAGGAGAAACTGGAGGATATTGTCGTCAAGCTTCCCTCGATCCATGTATATCAGTTCGAGGGTAATGACAGAGACGGGCAGTTTAGAGATACAGTCTGCTGCGATCTGTCGGCAAAGGGATTGCGGCAGCAGGTGTTCAACGAGCTGAAACATTATGATATCAAGGATGATTTCGAATCCCGGGCCGGCCTGGAGTATTCTCCGGAGGCATGGATGGTTTATCTGCGGAAGGATTTTTCTTCGGTGGACGCGAATGAAGTATGCGATGTATTTGCCAGGTGGGGAATATCACTGGAACCGGAGCAGGTTGCAAAAGGTTTCTCCGCAGATTTTGCAGAAAATCTGGAATTCAACAGCAATGTATTAAAGAAGCAACAAATTGATCTGCTGTCCAGGCTGAGCGCCGCCGGGTTTATCGAGCCTGTGGATCTGGAAAATATTTCGCTGCGGGATGCGGATCAGATTATTAAGGGTTTGCCGTCTTTAACGGAAGCGACCTTGATTTTCAATGACGACGGGGAGTATATCCGGCAGAAGTTTATCAATGTCGATGAATTTTATATCAAGGACGTGTACATGGGGGTGGCGGATGAATATAATTCGTCACTGCAGCAGGAAAACGCCTTGAACGATAATTTCGAGGAGGAATTTTCGGTTGATGAGCGATTATCGACAACAGGTTACGAGAAGACCCGGAAAGTCATCGGCGCCGGGACCTCCACGCTCGACAAACAGGTACGGCAGTTTTTCGATGAAAACCCGGCTCTGGAGGATAAACTGGTCCATAAAACCATCGAAACGGTCGGCGGTATGGCGTGGCTGGATTATTTCAAGCAGGATGTCCGGCACGCATGCCCTGGCGATACCGACAAGGAATTTGCCTCGCTGAAGCGGGCCTTCAAAAACTGGGATTTGGAAATATCCAAGGTTAAACCGCAGCTTGCTTTCCGGGATGATGGCGAGGCGAATTTCCGTGACGGGCAGCTGTCGTTTTATAGGAAATTGATTCAGAAGGTTTTTCATGCGGGAATCGTACAGCCGATGCCGCTGGAAGACTGGCACAATCTGAACATGGATATCGCCACGGAATTTGTCCGGAAAATCCCGCTGCTGCCGGGACAGGAAACGCCAGGCGAATGGATGGAAATATTCCGCAATAATTTCCCTTCCGCAACCGAATTGAATGAACTTAAAAATCAATTCGAGACGGCGGGGATTATATACGACGAAGATCGGGTAAAATCTTCGTTCAGGCAATCGCCACAGACCCCTAAACAACAAAAAGGAGACCGAAAAATGTCAGAACTCACAGTGGACGACTACAAAAAAATGATGGGACGGCTCGGCAACAAAGGTATGCCGCGTCTGGAAAAAGATGAATGGAAAAACATCACGCTGGAGGAGGCCAGAAACAAGGTCCGGATGTATGACGACGCGCCCTCGGACAAGCAGATCGCCGTGATCACGGATATGCTCTCGGAAAACAGGCTGGACGGCGGCAAAATCGACTTGGGCGCCATTTCCAAGATGGAAGCGATCGTGATTATCGACAATGCGCCCAAGCTGGAAATTCCGAAGGAGCCGCCCGCCAATCCGATGACGGAGGACACCAAAAAGGAACTTCTGCGCTTCGTGAAGCAGGAAAAAATTCCCTATATTCCGCAGGCCAGGTTGAACGTCATGTCGGAAGAGGAAGGCCGGATGAAAATCGACAATGTCCGCGCCCGGATGCCCGCGACGGATAAGCAGGTTGCTTTGATCAAGTCGGAAATTGATGCCGGCCACATCACGGTCAAGGATTTGTCGCCGTTCATCAATTCGAAAACCATCGGCGACACCGAGATTAAGGGTTTGAATATGCTGCAGGCCAGCAAAATTCTTGAGGCTCGTCCGGCAACGGAGCCCCAGAAGGAACAACTCAATAAGCTTTTTGCAGAAAAACGGCTGGAACCTTTCGATATGAAGGGGCTCACCAGCGGGGAAGCCAGCAAGATTCTCGACAAGGTCTTCAATGTCGAACGCGATCCCAACGGTCCGGCGACCGAAAACCAGAAAAACGCCTTGAAGGAACTTTCGGCGAATAAGGAAATTCCGGAAATCAAGCCGGCTGAACTGGAAAAGATGACCTTCGAACAGGCTGCTGAACGCCTCGAAGCGGCGCCGGCGACCAGGGCGCAGAAGCGGATCATTTCCCAGTTTGTCAGCGAAGAAAAGCTCGATTATGTCCCGACCGATGCCTTTGCCAATCTGACGCGCGGCGAGGCCTCACATCTGGTGCAAATCGGCAAGGGGGAGATTCCGCGTGACCAGCAGCCGGATTTTTCCAAACGGGAATATCCCGCTTCGAATTCGCAAATGAAAGCCCTGGAAGAATTGCGCGAAAAGGGCAAGATTCAGGAAATTCCGCAGAATATCACCAGCAGACAGGCCGACGCCATGATCAAGGATGCCAGCAACAGCGACCCGATCGGCACCAACCAGATCCGGATACTGGACAACAAAATTGCCCAGGGATTTCTCCCGGCAATGAGCGATGAGGAAAAGAAAAATTTGAATCGCGGCGGCTTTCTGGAACTGATGGAAAAAGCCCAGGAAAACGAAAAATCCCGTCCTCAGGAGCAAAAGCCGCCTGTGGCGGATAAAGCAAAAGGAAAGAGCAAAGAACCGACAATGTCCCGATAGTCCAATGGTGCAGGGCAACCGCCCTGCCGGAGGAGCGCGAGGGCGACGCCAGCCCTCGCTTTTATTTCGTCCTGCGGACGACCAGCGTGTTCGCCGCTGGACCGCGCCCGGCCGGTGGCATGTTTCTATTAATTACAGGTGATTATGAGTGATAAATGTGAAAATTTAAGAGATGCGGCGATGGCCGCGGTGATTACATCGAATGGTTCACGGAGCGAAGTTCTTAAACTTCTGACGGCCTACCAGAACGACAGTCGCGCCAATGACATCGTTTATGCCTTGATATTCGAAATGGAGATTCTTCATCAGGTCCAGGAGAAAGTCCATTTCCAGAATCAGCAGTTGAATGAAATGATGCTGGCGCGCCTGGAGAAATTGATGAACCGGCACTGCGAAAGAATGCAGGAGATCGTCAACCGGCAGCAGATGATTAGTCGCTCCCAGTTCAGGAGACTCGTATCGTTCCACCGGGAACGCCTCCTGACTCGGTTGATCATGATCTGCGCCCTGGGCTGCCTGTCAATTTTTGCCGGACTTGGGGTGTTTTACTTTTACATACTGGTGGTACTCTAATGTCGGTTCTCGATACTGAAATCATGAATTTCGAAGGCAACTCCTGGACTACGCGCGATGCTTCGACTGGGCTGATCTGCTTCGGTATGACCGGCAGCGGTAAGTCCTCCGGACCGCTGCGGAGCATCGCCATCCGTTTCCTGAAACTCGGCTACGGCGGAATCGTATTTTGTGCCAAACCCGACGAATGTGAGACATGGGAGGCATATGCCAGAGAGACCGGGCGAGAGAAAGATATCATCAAATTAAGCAACGAGACGTTCAGTTTTCTAGATTATGAATTCTCGCGTCCGGCCGAAGAAGGCGGTGGACAGGTGGAAAACGTGGTCGCCATTTTTTGGGAAGTCGTCAAAATTACCAAAGATAAGAAATCAGGCGGCACCAACGACGAATACTGGCAGAATGCCATCAAGCAGTTTCTGCGTAATACGATTTCCCTGCTGGTGTTGGCAAAGGAACCGGTGACTTTGCCGAATATCAAGGCAACCATTGATACGGCGTTGCGTTCCAATGATATGGCGGAAAATCTCAAGGAATATTACAGCAAATTCGAAAGTTTTTGCGAACAGGAATTTATGCTTTCTGAGCGACAGGAAGCCAATGAGGATGATCTTGAAGGCGCGCTCATGACCTTTGAAGTGGTATATCGTAAAGTAAAGGGTGAGGCTTTGAATAAACAGGTCATCCAGACCGCCCGGCAATATTGCAATAAGTTGATGCTGAAAAGTATCTTTTATGATCATATCCATTGCCCGGATTTTGAGTTGGCGCAGAACTATTTCATGATTGAATTCCCGCAACTCGACGAGCGTACCCGCAGCAACACGATTTCATCGTTCACAGTGCTGGCCGACTCCATGCTTCGCGGCGAATTTTTGCGCTGCTTCGGGTCGGATACTAGTTCGCTGGTTATGGAGGATATGTATCGGCAAGGTAAAATCCTGTTCGTGGACCAGGATGTAAAACGTCATGGCATGGTCGGCCAAATGACCGCCGCCATCATTAAGTTGTGTTTTGAAAAAATGATTGAACGCCGTGAAGACATCACCGATTCCAATGCCCGCCCGGTATTCCTGTGGGGGGACGAATGCCAGTTCTTTGCGCTGGATTACGACCAGAAGTTCCAGACCACGGCTCGTTCCAGCCGAACGCTGACCGTATATGCCACGCAGAACCTCGACAATCTGTACGATGGTTACGGCAAAGAGAAAGCCAACTCCCTGATCGGCAATCTCGGTACGAAAATCTTTTGTCAAAACGGCGATCATACCACTAACAAATGGGCCGCCGATTCCATTGGTCAGGAGGTGCTCCGCCGCCATAGCCAGAACATCGGCGACAGTAAATCCGGCTCCATGAAAGGCGATTACAACAAATCCGATAACTTTACCGAAGGCTGGTCCGAGCAGAAAGACTACAAGGTCGATATCGTCAATTTCACGACTCTGCAAACGGGCGGTCCGCGCGGACAATGCA
>ENA-UOOH01001430-UOOH01001430.1-fermentation-metagenome-genome-assembly--contig:-NODE-1430-length-23365-cov-4.294251_pt1 | contig 23365 bp, 17 predicted proteins | sample MGYA00245778_ERZ724025 | MGnify/ENA primary metagenome ERZ724025 (study PRJEB28704, sample SAMN03018313) | fermentation metagenome | biome: anthropogenic terrestrial biome; feature: soil; material... | reverse complement strand
CATATCATTTTGACCTCTGACGCAACGGACAAAAAGAGCCTGACGGTGAATGTTGCCGCAACCAATGTATATAATGCATCTAATCCCGCCAGCTCCACGTTTGCATTATCTTTTACCGGCCCCACCACTTTTGATTGCTTGAATGTGGTCTATCAAGTCGATCGAAACAACTACGTGAAGTTTACATCCGACAAAAGAACAACCAAAACCATCACCAATGCAAACGGTGCATCGGGTACGTGGGTGTTCCCGACGGGCGAAGTTGCCTACTCTGCTTATGATTATACCTGGTCGGATTCTACTGCATCCGCCACAATTACGGCAGCAACGCCAAAAGCTGACGCGTTTCCTCTTTACCGTATTTTATATCAATTCCGTATATTCACCAGTCCCGCTCAATATTTTGAAGTGACCCCAAATTGCAATATGGGTACTACAACCGCCAGTGAAACGGCGTTGAAGGATCATGATGTATATAACTACACCTCAAATTACAAAGATATCAACCAGTTTTATCTCCATCCCGGCAAGACGAACGTGATCCATGGCGGTCGATGGGAAATTGTTTCTCCTATGGGAACTGGTTCTGTTCCAGATGGATCCATTGTTTACATCGGTGGCAATGCCACCGCCACCTCATTCCGCGGGCCGTACGATAACGCTGTGAATACCGGCAACCTGACTTTCGTATTTGATGATACTTGCACGGTGCCCTACGTTGCAGGCGACCCCTTCGGATGGAGATGGACCAATAAATATCCCTGGCCTACCACCAATATGAACACCGAAATTGTTATGTTGTCTAACCAATTTTCCTTTGGAACGGGCATCAGCTTAACCGCAACTTCGGGTATTGTTACTATTTCCAGTGTAGACTATTTGATGACGGGTGAATATACCTTGACATTATCCGGTTTGCTGAGTGATGAAAAAAAGACATCCTTCTTGGCAAACGGATTCACCACCCTCAAATTGATCAACAACTGTTCCTTGACAATCAATCCTGATTTAATCAACTCGGTATCGAAACCCCAAGACGTGGGGTATACCGTATTAGCTGTGGAGGATGGGTCATCTTTTACATTTTCCCAAGCTTTGTCTTCTACCAAAACGTTGAAGATTTTGAAAAACGGTACTGCCTGGTCGTCCTTATCGATTCCTGTGATTTATACGTCTCAAGCCAATATTCTCAATTATATCACGCTGGACAGCTCCAATGCATCCATCGGCGTTCTTCGCTATGATGCTGCTAAAGGAATTGTTTTTTATGATATCATCTCCACGGCAACGGTAAGTTATTTCAAAGGGGAGACGGCAGAAAATGTATCTGTTCCTGTGGATACCCGTGTGTATGCGGCAGGTGACTTGTATGGTCTTTCCGGTGCTCTGGCAAACTATACCCTGCTTGAAGGAAAATCCTTCGGAGGCTGGACATTCAACCAAAACCCCGGCATTGATCAAGCCGACAGTACGGTTACCCTGGCAGCCGGTGTGAATACAGCTACTGCCAACTGGAGCTATAAAGTATTCCTGGAGAGCGGATATGCGCAGGTCGATGGAGATTCCTTCACAGCCGTTCCCGGAGAAGAAGCGGTGCTTCCCAACACATTCCGCGATGTGACCGTGAATAACGGTACGTATAACATGGCGTTTTATGGCTGGATCATCGATGACATTTTCTATCTGCCGGGTGATCGGTATACCATGCCTTCCTCTCATGTAACGGCAAATGCAGTCTGGATTCCCACGATTTATGTACAACCGTCCGCCACCGGAACCGGTTCCGGCTTGACACCGCAAGATGCCTATACATCCTTTGCATCGGCGTATGCCGCGCTGATGACATTGACGGCAGAAGAAAGCTTTGCTTCTTACCGCGGCGTCGCCATCACCTTTGTGGGGGATCAGATTGTTCCCTTCGGCTATTCTGCACCGGGCAACAGTGATATTATGACCACTATGTCCAATGATAGATACACCAACTATAGTTCCATTCTGCAACCTTTGGCCAAACCGTTGCTGATGGTTGCCGATAGCCCGGAAACTAAAGTTGTGTTTGACAAAGGTAGTGACAATTGGTTCTATTGGCAATTCAGCCATGACATCATGCTGGACAATATGATGTTTAGCGTATGCGCACATACACAAATGCGTATCATGCCCAATGGCTGTACCTTTGTAACGGGTCTAAATTTGACGGGCGGTGATTATTCCAACGATTATTCGGTAAATATTGGGGGCCAATCACTGTCCGCAAAACCCTTTGGCGTATCCTTTGAAGCTTCTTTAACGTCAGATGCAAGCTGCAAACTCTACGGCGGAACTATCAGCTTTGTTTACGGCTCGATAAATTCTACCAAGCGCATTGCAGCAGCCTATGTAGACAACAATGTGAATATCTATCAGATCGTATTGAACAACACCGGTAACTGGGCAGATTTCAGCGTGTATATTTTGGGCGGCCGTGTTGAGAACCTGAAATTCGGGTTCAATGGCAGCATCTATCGCGTTGCAGGTACATTCACCGCCTATATCAAGGGTGGCGTGGTTGCCAATATTATGGACTACGGCAACAGCGCATATACCCTCGCCGGATATACCCATTTGCAGGAATGTACCCGTAACCTGGTATTTGACGGTTTCCGGGGAACAACCACCTATTACCATCTGGATATTGGCAATACCGCCGAAAATGTAAAGGCTTCCAACGGTTTGGATAACCTTTCCTTTATCAACGGATCCAGCGTGAATTTTACCAACCATGCGGTACACATGAGAAGCAAGATCGGCAGCTATGTGTATTTCGATTCTACGTCTTCTTTGCAGGAAGGTAGCAAAGGCATTGCAGGTTCATTTGTTGCAAACGATACCTATTTATCCACCCCTTTGAACCTTCGCGCTTTTGGGGCAGAAGAAAAATATGTATGGGCTAATCATCTGTGGTCCTCTGTTTACGAGATTACTTTGACATCCTCTTTGGGTGCTCTGACTCCCATTATCATAGAAGCTGCGGTGGGACAGAGTGTATTTCTCCCCAACGATTGGGTGCATGAAATTGTAACCGATGACAACGGACAGGAAATGGGCTTTTACGGCTGGAGCTACGGCGGTGTCTTCTATCATGCCGGCGACAGAATCGAAACGCCTGAAAACGGATTCACCGCAGAAGCTGTATGGGTACCTGCTGTCTTTGTGGATCCCACTTTTGAGGGTATAAGCATCGGTTCTTCCACAGCTCCTTATACCAATCCCGGCGATGCCTATTTGGCATTGGAAACTGTGTGGGCTTCCTATCCGGATGCATCCGGCGGCATCGTGCATTTGATGCAGGATACCACCTGGGATGTGATGGCAGAAGGCGGCGTGTTTACCTGGACTTCCAACGCCAGCGGCAAATACCAACCCAATTTGCAAGCCGCATCCAAACCGGTGGTATTCCACGGGGAAACCGATGCAACCGTTTTGAAACTTTGGGATTCTCAGGAAACAAAAACGGTGTTCTATTTCAGCTTCAAAGGTGATGTCGGATTCGATGGTTTGACGTTGAACATGGACAGCAAACAAAGTACCCGCTTCACCCCGACGCGTGACATATATTTCGGTCCAAACTATTCGAGAGACAGCAGCGGGCAGACGTTAGGCATGGAATCTAACATCGCCGCACTTCCTTCCGTCACATATAAAATTTACGGTGGTTCCTGGGCGTTCTTATACTGCGGTCAAAATACGCTTGGCAATAGCCACACCATGTACATCGGCGGCAGCGCATCCTTGGCCACGGTTAGTTTGAACAACATCCATTCCCAAAGTACGGATATTATACATATCCAGGGCGGGTCTATATCTAAATTGTATTTAGCCCCGGTAGATGGGATGAATGATAAGAGCGGCCCCGGCGGGATCAATATTGGTAAAAGCGTGATAGGTACGTTGAAAGTCATCATCAGCGGCGGTACCATCGATACTCTCTATGATAACTATGGCGTAAACACCAATGCCCTAACCAGAACCGTTCGTTTCTGCGAGGATTTGAATCGCATTCTTATCTTTGACGGATACATAGGCTCCATCGCCTTTGATCACTTAACCGCTTATCTCACGGTGGATGGAAATCCCGTATATTACGCCAATGGACTTGATGCTTTGATTCTGAAAAACCGTTCTGCCGTAACATCGAGGAACAGCAAATCCATCTATTTGAAAGCCAACTCCACCGCACTGTTCCAGATAGATGCTACTTCTTCCTTCATGGGCGGCTCCATATACGGCATTGCAAAAGAAACCATTGCCAATGATGAAAACGCCACTCTCCTCGCTCCAATTTCAGGCAGTTATGTGGCTTGGAACGGCGAAGTGCACAACCAGGGTATGATGATTACCTTGGGCGCACAAATTCGTACCGAATCCCCTTACGGCATTCGCTTTGGCTACGAAGCCGATGTGGAGTTGATTGAAACCATCACAGATCAGGCGGTGATCCGCAAGGGCGCTTTGATCATCCCCACAACATTGTTGGGTGAAAACGAACTGACTCGCGGTTTAGCCAATGTACTGGATGTCGAATGTACCGTTGCCTTGTCCGAAAGCACACCGGATCGGTATACCATCATGTTGGTTGACAGTCGCGTCAACAGCGATGAAACCTGGCTGACACGCTGGAAAGATGTATCCTTTACCAGCTGTACGTATGTGGTATTGGCGGATGGATCGGTGATTTATTCATCCTATATCGACAGGTCTATTCAGCAAGTCGTGGATGCTTTGAACGGCTCCTATACGTTACCACCGGTTTGATGCAAACGACAAAACAGGCAGCACTTACATGTGCTGCCTGTTTTTATGTTGTGTGTGATTGTTTTCTAAAAGAGCGGGGGGAATGATTTTTATATTTTTTAAACGTTTTGGTAAAATAGCTCAAATCATTGAAACCGCATGAAAAAGCAACTTCTGTCACCGATTGTTCGGTACGCAGCAATTGAAAGGCAGCGCATTCCACCCGATAACGGGATACATATTCCATGGGGGATTGTCCTGTGATTTTTTTAAAAAGGCGACAAAAATAAGGAGGCGACATGGACGCCGCTTGTGCCAGTTGTGACAGGGTAATGGGATGGGCATAGGAGGTTTTGATCAGTTCCAGGGAGTTTTTCAGATTTGTATATGGAGGGGTTTTTTCCTGGGCATGGGAAGTGAATTTTATAACTAGATCATGTTCGGCGATGGATCCCATGAGAAGAAAAATCAATCCTTTGACTGTCAGCATATATCCTTCTTTTTGCTCTGCCATGGCATCAAATAACGCGTTGGCGTAGGAAAGATACAAACTGTCATCGTGGGTATAGTGGTACGGAATGACCCGTCCCGAGAACATTTCCTGCATATAAATCTGACAGGCTTCATGGTCACGGCATAAACGGGTTGGATTGAACACCAGACATTCATATACACATTGATTGGGTTCTGCCCGTAGAAGGGTGCCTCCCGGGGCAAAAATATGTTCGCCCTTTTTTACTGTATAAACCGTTTCATTGAGTGTCACCTGTAATGAACCTTTCAAAACCCGGATCATTTCATGCTCCGGATGCCAGTGGCAATTCATATGGTAACGAATATGCTTTTCGTCCACATGGTACAATTCCACCGGAAAAGCCAAGGTTCCGTGCTGTTTATTTTCTCTGCGCTGCATAGGCTCCTCGATAAGATAATATGGGACAACTTTACGTCATTATAACACAAGAATTTGCAATGTACAAGCAGTATAATACAAATAGAGCCCATTGATTACGATGTATCGGAGGAAGAATGTTATGTCCAAAAGCAGACTGATTGGTGATTATCCCGTCATAGGTATTCGTCCCACCATCGATGGACGACGCGGGCCCTTGCAGGTGCGCGAATCGTTGGAAGAACAGACCATGCATATGGCCAAAGCCGTATCCAATCTCTTCACGACCCATTTGAAGTATTCCAATGGCGAACCCGTGAAGGTTGTCATGGCAGATACGACCATCGGTCGTGTGGCAGAAGCGGCTGCCTGTGCAGCCAAGTTTAAGAAAGAAGGCGTGGACATTACAGTAACGGTTACGCCTTGCTGGTGCTATGGTTCCGAAACCATGGACATGGATCCCATGACCATTAAGGGCGTATGGGGTTTTAACGGCACGGAAAGACCTGGTGCGGTTTATTTGGCAGCGGTTCTGGCGGGGTATGCCCAGAAAGGTTTACCCGCATTCGGTATTTACGGACAGGATGTGAAATCCGCCACGGATACCTCCATTCCTCAAGATGTGAAAGAAAAATTGCTCCGCTTTGGCAGGGCCGCTATAGCGGTTGCCACCATGCGGGGGAAATCGTATTTGCAGATTGGTTCCATTTGCATGGGAATTGCGGGGTCTATCATCAATCCCGATTTCTTTGAGGAATATTTGGGTATGCGGGTGGAGTCGGTGGATGAGGTGGAAATCATCCGCAGGATGACCCAAAATATATACAATGAAGAAGTATATCAGAAAGCCTTGACCTGGACAAAAAAGAATTGCCCCGAAGGCTTTGATAAGAATCCTTCCTCGGTAGGAAAGACCAGAGAAGAAAAAGACAAGGATTGGGAATTTGTCGTCAAAATGATGTGTATCATCAAAGATTTATACAATGGCAATCCCAATCTTCCCACGGGCTGTCAAGAAGAAATGGTGGGTCATAATGCCATTGCGGGCGGTTTCCAGGGGCAAAGACAGTGGACCGACTTTTATCCCAATTGTGACTTCGCCGAATCCCTTTTAAATGCTTCCTTTGATTGGGAAGGGCCCCGGGAGCCTTATGTGCTTGCCACTGAAAATGATACCCTCAACGCGGTATGCATGGTTTTTGGCAAACTTCTGACCAACACACCCCAAATTTTTGCTGACGTACGTACCTATTGGAGTCCAACAGCGGTGAAAGAAGCCACCGGCTATACACTGGAAGGCATGGCAAAAGAATCTGACGGGTTTTTGCATCTGATCAATTCGGGTGCTGCTTGTATCGACGCTTGTGGTGAAATGAAGGACAAAAACGGTCGTGGGGTCATGAAACCCTTTTGGGAAATCACCGAACAGGATATGGAGGCCTGCTTGAAAGCTACCCAATGGTGTCCTGCCGATGGCGGTTATTTCCGCGGCGGCGGATTCTCTTCCAGGTTTATCACCCGTAGTGAAATGCCCGTGACCATGATGCGGTTGAATCTGGTGAAAAATCTGGGCCCCGTGATGCAGCTTGCCGAAGGATATACCGTTTGCCTACCGGATGACGTATCCGACATTTTGTGGAAACGGACGGACTATACTTGGCCTTGCACCTGGTTTTCTCCCAGACTGACCGGAAAAGGTGCCTTCACGTCCGCCTATGAAGTGATGAATCAATGGGGAGCCAATCACGGTGCCATTACCTATGGTCATGTGGGTGCTGATTTGATCACGTTGTGCTCCATGCTGCGGATTCCCGTATGCATGCACAACGTCGCCGAACATATGATCTTCCGTCCTGCCAGCTGGAACGCGTTCGGCATGGATAAAGAGGGGCAGGATTATCGGGCTTGTGCTGCGTACGGACCTTTGTATCAATAAGATGCTTTTTGTTAAACGCCCCGTTTCCGGGGCGTTTTTTCCTGTATTCCCCTTGACGAAACCTCTGTTTCGGGCTATACTGGTCAAATGGAGGTGTTAGCGTGAAAGACAATATTTATCATGGTATTCACATTGGAGAACATTCTTTTGAACCCGCAGCTGTCATGGATGAAATTCAAAAACGGTGTATCGAACCCGGCATGAATTTTGTCACCATTCGCACCCGTAAAGTTGATGTGCCCGAAGAATATTTTTACGCTTGGGCAAAATACTTGGCAGAGCATCAAATCTATTTTATATTTTTATATACCATGCAAAACGCCCCGGAGGGAACATACAGCCATTTGAATGCCAAAATTGTGAAGGGCATTCAAAAAATCGCCGGAAAATACTTTTTGGGAGATATGATCGGCGAAACGGGTAGCAGCTTTGCCTGCAAACAGGCGGGCTACTATTCGCATGTGAAACATACCTCCATGCCTCCCCAAAATTTGCCCGATATGGAAGTGGCTGCCCGTACCTATATATCCCGTGTGAAAGAAATGGTGGAATATGACCATTCCATCGGGATTGAAGACGTAATTACAGTGGAAGCCACTGCATTGAATAACTACAACATGGAAGCAGGGGTGACCATGCCCATGTTGGAATTGATGTGCGGAAACCCCGAAATTCTGGTGCCTGCTTTGCGAGGTACTGCCAGAATGTATCATGCCAAGCTGTGGGGTACCTACATTGCGCATGAATGGTATGGCGGCATGCGCCATGGGGATATTCTTAAACAAAAACGGTTGGAGTTGGCGTATAAATATGCCTATTTGGCCGGTTCCCAGGCCTTTTGTCTGGAAAGCGGCGACGAATCCCTGGAATCTTACGGGCAAAAACATGAAATGGATCATCCCTATTGTCAACAATACCGCCAGGTGCTGCAATCCTTCAACGAGTGGATCCAAAAAGACGAGCGTCCTGCCGGTGGCCCCAAAGCCAAGGTTGCCTTTGTACAAGGAAATTTAGATGCTTTTGGAGGTTGGGGCGGTTCTTCCTTGTGGAGTCAGTTTGAAGGCGAATCTTGGGGACATAGTGTGCCGGAATATTCCTGGCATATTTTCAATGAGATCGGGAAAACCCGTCATTGGAGCGATCCTGCTTTGTTCGGCGAGGAAGATGTCAGCGCGTTCCCTGCCTACGGGCAATTCGATATTGTTCCTGCCAAAGCCAAAGCCAAGGATCTGGCAAGATATGACTATATAATCTTTGCCGGTTGGAATACCATGACGAATGAAATATACCAAGAGCTTCTTACCTATGTACAAGACGGCGGCCATCTATTCATGGCAACACCCCATTTAAATACCAATCCCCGGCGCGGGGGAGAGGCGATGCTCATCCATGACGGGCATATGGAAGACTTGTTCGGCTGTGTGCTGCAGCCCGGGGGAAAACGCATGAACGTGGGGTATCATTTCAAACGGGAAAGTATGATGGAAGGGGTACAATATCCCTATTCCTCCAGCCCCATGGCTGATCCGATCTATTCCGCAGGCTATGTCACCTATACCCATGTCACGCCAAAAGGATGTGAAGTCATTGCCCGTGCTTCCAACACCTTTTTTGAAGACAAACCGGATATGCCCATTGCCCTCATCGAACACCGATGCGGCAAAGGAATCGCCTCTCTCTTGACCGTGGATGCTTATCCGGGGGACGGGGCTGTGTATCCTTTGTACCGTACCATTGTCCGGGAACTGCTGCAAGCTTCTCATCGAAACTGTGACATCAAAGTGGTTGGCAGCGACAGCGTCCGTTTTGCCGTGTATCCCAACAATCAGTTGTATCTACTCAATACATCCTATGATGTACCTTCTACTGTAACCATCAAATACGAAGGGAAAGAGGAAATCATATCCTTGGATCCTTTGGCATTGAAGGCTTGGAATCTATAAATAAAGAGGTTTTTCATGATTTCGTTATTGGCCAAAATATTGATCCCCAACCACCGTCAAACGGCATTGCCTGCCGTGCGCCATGCCTATGGCATGCTTTGCGGCATGATAGGCATTGTCTTAAACATCGTATTGTTTGGCATTAAGTTGTTTGCCGGTATTCTCAGCGGATCCGTTGCCATCATTGCGGATGCATTCAATAACCTATCCGATGCAGGTTCCTCTGTCATCGTGTTGATTGGATTTCGTCTGGCGCGATCGAAACCCGATCCCGACCATCCTTTCGGACATGGCAGAATGGAATACATTTCGGGTTTGGTTGTTTCCATGCTGATCTTTCTAATGGGATTTGAATTGTTAAAAAGCGCGGCGGAAAAGATTTTTTCTCCTTCTGCGCCCATTGAAAGCAGTCCCGCAGTGATCGTCATTTTATTGGTTTCCGTGTTAATCAAATTGTATATGGTCATGTATAACCACATCATCGGGAAACGAATCGAATCTGCCGCTATGCGTGCCATCGCTACCGACAGTTTGGGGGATGTGGTTGCCACGTCCGTGGTACTCATCGCCACCCTGGTTGCTAAGTATACGGGATTGCAAATCGATGGATACTGCGGTGTTCTCGTTTCGATTTTCATATTGTTGTCTGGATATGCTGCTGCCAAAGAGACCATCGGTCCATTGCTGGGGCAGCCGCCCCAGGGTTCTTTTGTGAATGAAATCAAGCGCATTGTCATGGAACCGGAAGAAATCATCGGCATTCACGATTTGGTGGTTCATGACTACGGACCGGGAAGACGCATGATTTCCATACACGCAGAAGTGCCTCATGATTGTGATTTGTTTGCCATTCATGATGTGATCGATAATCTGGAATGCAAATTGCGGGATGAATTGGGTTGTGAAGCGGTGATTCATATGGATCCCATTGAAACCGATGATGACATCACCGAAAGCACCAAACAAATGGTGGAACAGGTGGTTAAGGGTTTTGACCCCGTGATGAGTATCCATGATTTTCGTATGGTCAAGGGTCCATCCCATACCAATTTGATTTTTGATTTGGTCATTCCCTATTGTCTGGAAAAAAATGAAGGCGATATCCGGCGGGAGATTATCAAAAAAATCAAATCCACAAAAACGAATACCCTGTATCAAGTGGTTATGCGCATTGACCGAAATAGCATCTGAAAAAAGCCCCGCACCTCAATGGGTGCGGGGCATGATGGTTTTTGTTCAATCTATGGGTTCGATCAAACCGTAGTCATTTTTGTTGCGCCGATAAACCACACAAATAGCATCGTCCTCTTCGTTCTTAAATACATAAAACTGGTGTCCCAGCAAATTCATCTGGAGTATGGCTTCTTCCAAGCTTTCCGGTTTATATAAGAACCGTTTGGTTTTGATAATTTTGAAGTCGGTTTCCTCCTCCTCCACATCGTCCGCATAGTCTGCAAAGGCACCTTCACGCAACCGTTTTTCCAGCTTGGTTTTGTATTTGCGTATCTGTCCGTCAATGACTTCCACCGCCAGATCCATCGATGTTAGAACATCGGATGAATATTGTTCCGCCCGATAGAACGTTCCTTTGTCATAAATGGTCAGTTCCACGACTTCATCAATGCCTTCCTTGAACAGTGTTATCACGACCTGGGTGTCATCCGGGAAAAAGCGATCAAAATGTGAAAGTTTTTTCTCGATCTTCTCTTTAATGTCATCGGTTAATGTGAATTTACGCAATACGAATTCCGCCTTCATAACACTTTCAACTCCTTATAATATGTTTTGCCTTTGGGTGTGCGGGGCTAATTTTGCCCTCCTTTCTCTTCTTCTGTTTATAGTATATCATAATGAACCGAATTTGAAAATAGTTTTATGTTAAAATGTAGGAAAAATTTCACCTGCCCAAGAGGCAGGTGAAATTTTTATTTTCCGTATAAAATATGATAATAGTTCAAATCGATGATTTTGGATGCGGCACTGCGTTTTGCCGATACGATCGCCCCAATGGTTTTGATATATTCCTCTTGGTTGAATTCATCGGTAACGGTGACGTCCTTATTGAGGGTGAAAAGCTTGTCGGTTTTACTATAGTAGCCCACCGAGGTAATAAAGCTGTTGTCTTTGAAAACCACCAGGGGAGAGGAATTTGACAGGATATCCTGGCCGGACAGAATTCTGGAATCATATTCAATGCCCATCAGGTTGTAAACAGTGGGAAGAATGTCTACACTGGAACAGGGTTTTGTCACCGTGACAGGTTTCATGCCCGGTACATACATAATCAGCGCAGAGCGGAACAAATCCCGGTCGTTGTTGATTTTGTATCCCACCAATTCTTCCAGGTAGGCATATTTATCCGGGCCGTTTTGATCCAAACCATAGGGATAATGGTCGCCGGAAATGACAATGAGGGTTTTGTCCGCGACGCCGGCTTCCTCCAGTTTTCGAAGCAAATATTCCATGGCTTTATCCAGTTCTACTTGGGTTGCCAGATATGCCAAGGGGAAATCGTCCCCGGTGTCGGTGGTCAAATTTAAATGAGCTACTTCATTTTTGTTCTTTCTTGCCATGGCGTTGCCGCCCCAGTTATAATGAAGATGTCCGCTGACAGTCATATAATAATTGTGGAAGGGGGCATCCTGGGTCAAAAACGGGTCTATGGTAATTTGAATCATTTCCAGGTCGCTGTTGGTCCACCTGATTTTTTCCATACGCTTTTCCAAACCGTTTCCCACGCCTTGATAGGTATAACCCATGTTGGGATGGGTGATGTTCCGTTCATAATAGGAATAGGTATGGTTGTGATAGGCGTTGGTGGTATAACCGTATCGTTTTAGGGTATTACCCAGACACAGATACATGTTTTTGGATCCGGAGGATCTAAAACTATGAGATCCGGACGGGAACAGCCCGGTGCAGGCGGCAAATTCTCCGTCGGAAGTGGAGGTGTTCCAGATGGGGTTGTAAAATTCGGTGAAATAAAATCCCTCATGTGCCATCTTATATAAGGTGGGGGTTACTTCCTCATGGAGTGATGCCAAATGGAAACTTTCCGCCACGATATAGATCAAATTGTATCCTTCGCACATACCGGTATAGGCATTTTTCTGGGTCGGCTGTTGAGAAGAAAAATATTCGTGGAGGGATTTTACGGAATCTTTGCCGGCGGAGGCGATCAATTTGTCAAAATCAATCTCCGTCACATTGTATCCGTATTCAATGGGAACTTGTTTATCGGGATCATTATCCTGATCGTTACCCGGTTTTGGTTTCACGACGCCGCTATCTGCGTCATCCACTTTCCCTTTGCCTTTGTCATCTTCCAAAGCATCGGTCACATCTTTTTCGGGGATGATGCTTCGCAGTACGTCTGTTTCCAGAGAGCGGATCACGCCCAGGGAATAATACCCCATTTCATAGGGGTCTTCCTGATTGAAATAAGCCGAGTAGGACGAGGTTGTATCCCGTACACAGGGGAGAAGAACCAGAAAGATCATAAATTCAATGACCAGAAAACAGGTGGTCTCAAATGAACGGTTGTAGCGAAGGAGTTTTCTCTTTAAAAATACTTTTTTGCTCAAAAAGTAATATCCCCAGGGTATCAATGCATACAGCAAAATGTAAGGAGTGGCACGGAAAATACCAAGCAGGGTGCTTTTAAAAAAACCGGTGATGGCATCTCCCGCCATGCTCACGGAAGCAAAGGAGAAAAATACCCCGAAAATCGAATAGTAAATGATTTGGGATACGTAAAAAATGGCGATGACCGCCAGCAACAGGGTGGTAACAACCAATCCGGTTCTCTTTTTAAACAAATCGGTCAATAAAAAAACAGAGGTGGCGGTGAGAACAGCGCAGAGGAGCGGGAACCAAAATCCCTTGAAAATCGATTCCATACAGGCTAAACGGAAGAGAACTTCAAAATATACGAAGGAGAAAAGTAAATAAGTATACCGGTTAATTAATTTTGGACAACGCATTTTATTCCTCACATTCATATATAATTACCCCAAATGTTTTCCTGCAAACGGAATCTTTTTCAGCATAAGGGAAGCAAACAAAGACAAACAGAATACCAAACCGCTGCATAAGGGTACCGTCAAAAAGGGAGTGAAAGATACGGCGGTGATGCCGATGGCATCGAGTAACAGATAGAAAAATCGATGGACGATATAGGCACCAAAAGAAACGGCGGACAGGTTATAGAAAATCCGCTCTGTGTTTTGGGAAATCAGACCGAAATTCAAATGATAAAAAAAGAGATACACGCCTACCGAATAAACAGCAACGGCGGGGGAAAATAAATTGTAAAAATAGGGGATGGAATATCCGTAATAGTCGGAATTGGCGGAGGTCAGGAAAATGGTGATGAACAGTGCGATGCCGCCCATGACATACAACAGGATGCGCTTGGCGCGGTCGGGAGTATACTGCCGCAAATAATACCCTGCCACAAAATAACCCAAATAGCCGCCAACAGCTCTTAATTTCATGTTGTTGAGCAGAGAGGACAATCCGTCCCACTCCAGATACCACGCCACATAGGGCAAAAGAAAGGCGAAAAGAAAAGAGAGCAGCAAGAAATATAAAATCAATTCCTGATTCGCCGCCTGCAGAAAAGCCCGGAGAACCGGGGTGATCAAATACAAACCGATGACCGCCAAAATAAACCACAAATGATCATAACCGGTAAATAAGCTATCCATAAAGGAAACGGATTCTCCGTCGAAAATCGCATGCATCAAAGCATAAAACAAAGACCAGATCACAAATACGATCACAAGGCGCAACACATAGTGCTTCAGGATGCCCTTGACATCGGGTTTGGATTGGTTATCCAGCATAAAAGCACCGCTTAACATCAATAAAACCGGGAAGCCAAAGCGGGAAACAGACATAAAAATGTTGAGAAGATCCCAATTGAAAGAAGAAACCTCAGCACTTGCAAACCCCAAAGAAACAAATGTTCCCATGACAATGGCGAATAAAGCAACGATTCGCAAAAAATCGAAGTTAGCAAGACGATTTTCGTTCATAACAGGCTCCTCTCTCATGGATCAGGTTCGTAAAAAAATTATAGCAGATTGTGCTGAAAAAGGCAATAGCATTAGAAAGAAAAGGAAAAAAACCAGAGGAAATCTTGCAATTGATCCTAGATTCTGCTATAATAAAATGAATCATATTCTTATTGGTGCCACAACAAGCACCGGAAGGTGAAAACATGCAGACATTAAAGAAATTCATTTGTGAAAAAATTATCGGCGTACTGGGAGAAATCTCTCCTTCTGCAGCGGAGCTGGAAACGTATTTTGAATATCCTCCGAATCCCGAAATGGGCGATTTGGCTTTAGCTTGCTTCAAATTATCCAAAACTATGCGGAAAGCGCCCGCTGTAATTGCTACCGGGCTGGCAGAAGCACTGCAAGGTAAAACGGACGGATATTTTGATGATATGCAAGCTGTTTCCGGGTATTTGAATTTTTTTATCGCGGATTCTTATCGGGTTAATGTCGTTTTGACTTCTATTTTGAATCACGGGGATGAATACGGCAGAGGACATGAGGGCGACGGTAAAACCATGTGCATCGACTTTTCCTCCCCCAACATCGCAAAGCCTTTTCACATCGGCCATTTGGGGACCACCGCTATCGGTCATTCGTTGCGTCGAATTTATGCGTTTTCCGGCTACCATTGTGTGGGGATCAACCATTTGGGTGACTGGGGCACCCAGTTCGGCCGGTTGATCGTTGCCTATAAAGGCTGGGGCAGCAAAGAAGATGTGGAACTTGGCGGCGTTGCCGAATTGTCTCGGATTTATAAAGAGTTTTATATCAAAGCGGAAGAAGATCCTTCCTTGCATGATCAGGCCAAAGCCTGGTTTACCGCCATGGAAAACGGCAATCGGGAAGCGCTGGAATTGTGGAACTGGTTTAAGGAAATTTCCCTGAGCGAGTTTAAAAAGACGTATGATTTGTTGGGAATAGAGTTTGAAAGCTGGGCAGGGGAAAGCTTTTACAACGATCAAATGCAGGCCGTTGTGGACGAGTTGACGGAGAAACGCCTTTTGGAAAAAAGCGATGGTGCCATGCTGGTGAATCTGGAAGAGGACGGCATGCCTCCTTGTCTGATTTTGAAAAATGACGGCAGCACCTTATATGCTACCCGCGATATTGCCGCCGCTATTTATCGCTATCATACCTATGGGTTTGATACCAGCTTATATGTGACCGATGCGGGACAAAGTCTCCATTTTGCCCAATTTTTCAAAGTCATTGAGAAAATGGGTTATCCGTGGGCAAGCAGACTTCGCCATGTGCCTTACGGCAAAATCAGTGTAGGCGGACAAAAACTGGCTACCCGTACCGGTAACGTGGTCTTACTCAGCGAATTGTTTGACGATGCCATCAAGCGGGTATACGCCATCATCGACGCTAAAAATCCGCAGCTTGCAAACAAGGATGAAGTGGCGAGAAAAGTGGGTGTGGGTGCAGTCATATTCAATCAGTTGTCGACGGGACGAATCAAAGACGTGAATTTTGTTTGGGAAGATGCGCTGAACTTTGATGGGAATACGGGTCCCTATGTCCAGTATACCTATGCCAGAAGCTGTTCCGTTCTTGCCAAAGCGGGCGAGAGACTTTCTTCGTCTTTATCTTGGTCGTTGAGCCGGGAAGAAAAAGAACTGCTCAATCTGCTGGTTTTGTTTCCCCAAAAAGTGGAGCAAGCCAAAAACGAGTGTGAACCTTCGGTCATCACCCGTTATATTTTGGACATTTGTGCTTGCTATAACCGCTTTTATCACAATTGTCCCATTCTCAAAGCCGAAGGGGACACCAAAGAGCTGCGGCTGCGTTTGTGCGAAGCGTTCAAAGCTATCGCAGGACGGGCATTGTGGCTCATTGGTTTGGAAAAAACCGAGGCCGTTTAATCCAATCAGAATACAATGAACCATCGATAAAACCGTATAAAAAGGGGTAGAATAGTATGTCAGGTCATTCCAAATGGAAAAACATTATGCACAAGAAAGGGAAAACCGATGCACAAAGAGCAAAGACATTTACCAAAATCGGGAAAGAAATTGCCATGTGCGTAAAAGCGGGGGGGCCCGATCCTGATACCAACAGCAAGTTGAAAGATTTGATCGCCAAAGCCAAGGCCAACAACGTGCCCGGTGATAATATAGACCGTGTTATTCATAAAGCTGCCAGCAGTGATAGCGAAAATTATGAATCCATCACCTATGAAGGCTATGGCCCTTCCGGCGTGGCTGTAATCGTGGAGACAGCTACCGATAACCGCAACCGTACCGGCTCGGATTTAAGACACTATTTTGATAAGTTCGGCGGTAATTTGGGTACGACCGGGTGTGTATCCTATATGTTTGAAACCAAAGGCATTATTTTGATTGCTGCTGAAGGTATCGACGAAGATACCATTATGGAAGACGCTTTGGAAAGCGGCGCCGATGACATTTTGGTGGAAGATGATTTGTTTGAAATTCAGACCCAACCCTATACGTTGCATGCCGTGAAGGAAGCCCTGGAAAAAGCAGGGTATAATATCGAAAACGCGGAAGAAGAAAAAGTACCTTCTAATTATATTACTTTGACCAATGAAGACGACGTGATCAAAATGAATCGCCTTTTGGAAATGCTGGAAGACAACGACGATGTCCAGAATGTCTGGCACAATTGGGATTGCTGAAGTATGAAAAAAGAAGCCGAAAAAGTGTGTGATTCTTCCCTGGTGGAAGGTGCCCTGTCGGTATTTTCCATCCTGAACCACGGTTCGCGGAAAATTGAATGTGTTTATCTGAGGCAGGATGTGGATGAAAGTGACCGGAAAATAAGTGCTTTGATCCGCAAATGTCAAAAAGCCAATGTGCCGATCACCCGTAGGGATGAGAAGTTTTTTGCAGACAAAGCCATTGGGATAACCCATGGCGGCGTGTTGGCTGCCGTGGGGGATCGGAGCATGCAAGCGCCGGAGGCTTTGTTAAAAAAGAAAAACGGTTTTTTTGTCTATCTGTGTGGCATGGAAGATCCTTATAATTTCGGATATGCCATTCGCAGCTTGTATGCCGCTGGTGTAGATGGCATTTTTGTAACGCCCCGCAACTGGTTATCGGCGGCAGGGATCAGCGTTCGTGCTTCCGCAGGAGCAACAGAGAAAATTCCCTTTGCCGTGGCAGAAGACAACGAGCAGTTTTGCCTGCTGGCGAAAAAACAGGGGTATCGTGTGGTGGCGGCAGATGAAAACGATGCCACGCCCCACACCAAAGCGGATTTGCGTCGCCCGTTGATTCTCATCATCGGGGGAGAAAAGAGAGGGATCCCCTCTCATGTGCTCTCGGTCTGTCATGAAAAAGTGGTCATTGCATATGGCAGAGCAGCGGATCATTCGTTGTCTGCGGCAGCCGCTGCGGCGGTGCTGGGTTTTGAGGTCCTACGGCAAAATCCTATTTCGGAGGTTGTGCGATGTATGCATTATTAGCCAACATAGTATCCAAAGAGGGGATCATCGATCTTCTTTTTATGTTGCCGGTGATTTTTATCACCCTGAGTCTCCATGAACTTTCTCATGGGTATGTGGCATATAAATTGGGTGACCCCACCGCAAAAATGTTCGGCCGTTTAACCATGAATCCACTCAAACATATCGATCCCATCGGTTTTATCGCCATGTTACTGATCGGATTCGGATGGGCAAGACCTGTCCCCGTGGATTCCCGGTATTTTAAAAAACCCCGTCGGGATTTGGCCCTGGTAGCGGCGGCAGGTCCCGGAGCCAACCTGCTTCTTGGCATTTTCTGTGCCTTTTTATTGGCATTGGTGACCGTTATGCAGGGAGATTCTTTTCAGGGGGGCATGGGTGGCGGATTCACGTTGATGAAGTCCTTGACTATTCTTTTGTATTTCTTTGTTGTGTATAACGTTTTTTTAGCGGTTTTCAACTTGATTCCCATTCCTCCTTTGGATGGAAGCAAGATATTATATCGCTTTTTGCCCTATCAGTGGGTATACAAATTCCAACCGTATGAGAAATATGTTCAGCTGACATTGATTCTGTTGTTACTGTTTTCCGATTCGGTGTTTGGAATTTCTTTTCTTTCTGTTCCGGCTTTTTGGTTGATCGAAAAAATTATGGGTTTCTGGTATTGGGTGCTTACATGACGGAACTGGTACAATTGAAAATGGAAATGGATGCGGATGAACCGATGAAAATCGAAGCCGACGAGGGTTTGATCTTTCGTTTATCGGTGTATGACGGACCGCTTGATTTATTGCTGGCACTGATTAAAAAAAACAAGGTGAATATTTACGATATTCCCATTATCTTGATTCTGGAGCAATATCTGGATTTTATGGCGACCATGAATGAACAGAACTTTGAATGGTCATCCGAGTTTATTGTCATGGCGGCAGAACTGATCTACATAAAATCCCGTATGCTTTTACCCCAGGATGAAAATGAGCCTGACCCCAGAGAAGAGCTCATGCAGGCTTTGATTGCCTACAGCAAAATCAAGGAAACCGCTTCGTTTTTGTTCAATCGACACGAAAGGTATTTTAATCGTTTTTCCGCCCCGGCTCAAATGCCCGTGATCGTGACGGAAATTCCTTTATACGATGCCAATGAACTGGTGTTTTCCATGAAAAATATGCGTCTTGCCCTAAAAGACGCCATGGAAAAGAAGCGGAGAAACACCATCAACCAAACCTTCGGGCATACGGTGGTTTCTATAGAAGCCGGGGTGGTGTATTTGCTTCGGAAACTGATGGAAAGCATCAAACGGGCAGAACCTTTATCCTTCCAACGATTGTTTTCCTATACGCCTTCCCGTAGTAAGCGGGTAGCGACTTTTTTGGCACTGCTTGAATTGTCCAAGTCGGGTCGTATTGTCTATCAAAAAAAGGGAAGCGATTATATCATTTCTCTTCAAAACCGGAAACAAAAGAACAATAAAACCTGCACGGATTTATGGAAAGGCTGAAAATAAAATGGATCAAACGCATTTAAATCTGTGCGGTATGGATGCCTCCGCGGCTTTGGAAGCGGTCTTGTTTGCCGCAGGGACCCCTTTATCCGTGGAACGACTGGGACATATTCTGGTTGCCGGCGATGAAGATGTTCGGTTGGCTGCCAATACATTGAAAAAACGTCTCGATCATGAGGGCGGCATTGAGCTGGTCATGCTGGGCGACCAGCTACAGCTTTGCACCAAAATTGCGTATAAGGATCCGGTGACGCGGCTGTTGGAAATTCGTCGTACCGCACCCCTCTCCCGCCCCGCTTTGGAAGCGTTGGCGGTGATTGCATATAAACAGCCTGTTACCCGCAGTTATATTGAACAAATCCGCGGCGTGGATTGCAGCGGTATTATCAATACATTGGTTGAGCGGGGGCTTGTGGAAGAAGTGGGGCGGCTGGATGCTCCCGGAAAACCCATATTGTACGCAACCACATCTTTGTTTCTCCGTTCTTTCGGGTTGGAAAGCCTCCAAGAGCTGCCCAGCCTGGAAGAGGAACAACTGGAAATGCACCTCGATGAATCACACGGAGAGGAAAAAACAGAGGGGACTTTACCCGTACAAGGAGAGAATTGATCCATGATCATTTTGTACAGTGTGCTGGGAATTTTCCTGTTGGTTTTCCTTGCTTTGATGACTCACATTCACCTCACCGTGTCATATACAGACACCCTGAAATTGGAATTGCGTGTTTTGTTTGTGCGGGTGGATATGACCGAACGTATGCTTGCTTCAAAGGGAAAAAAAGAAAAGGAACGTCACGATGTCCCGAAACAGCAAACCGAAAAAGACAAGATTTCGGATGTGCTGGAATACATTGAGGTGATGAAACGTACAGTCTATGAAACCTTTCAAGCCGTGAAAAAGCACGTGAAAATCAAGGTAAAAACTTTTCACTTATGCGTTGCCTGCCCGGATGCCGCCGAAACGGCTTTGGTCTGGGGCGGGTTGAAACCTGCCGTGGATATCTTGTTTGACATTCTGCGACAAACCATGCCGTTTCAAGAGCAAGATACCGTGGTTTATCCCGATTTTACAGGAAAATCATTTTCTTTCACTGCTCAAATTTCGTTTTCCGCCAGGCTGATCCATGTGATTAAAATCATATTTACCGTCATCAATCAATTTACAGGATAGAAAGGAATCTAACCATGAACGAAATACCTTTAAAGCAAATCATTGACGCATCCCTGGAAAACTTAAAGAAAATCGTCAGCGTGGATACCGTCATCGGCACACCGATTACCCTTCCCAATGATACCACCGTTGTACCAGTGTCCAAAGTTTCTGTTGGATTTACCTCGGCAGGCGCGGATTACGGCAGCAAAGTGAACCCCGCCAAAGACCGTTTCGGCGGCGGAAATGCCGGCGGTGTTTCCGTCACGCCGGTGGGATTTTTAGTTATTTCCGGCGGTAACGTGCAGCTTCTTTGCGTGAACAAAAACGGCGGTGCCATTTCCGACGGTAATGGCAGCGTGATTGGTGCCATTACCGATTTTATCGATCGTTCTCCTGATTTGTTCGAACGATTTAAGGCAGTTTTCGGAAAAAAAGATAAATCCGCCAAAAAATCAGACGAAGAATAAGCATACCAATCATATTCACCCGCTTCTCATAATAAAATGGAGCGAAGGGGTGAATAATGGTATGAAAACACAAAAGGTTGTTTCATTTTTTTTGATACTCGCATGCCTGTGCAGTTTATCGATGGCCGCTCTGGCAGATACTTCACTTACATCCACAGATTATCTGGATGTGGCTTCCCATGTATCTGCACAGTCCTTTGTTTTGATGGATGCCAACACGTTGGAAGTGTTGGGAAGCGCCAAAGAGGAAGTGCGGCTTCCTATGGCCAGCACCACCAAGCTCATGACGGCACTGGTTGCGTTGAAATACGGCGATTTGGAGTCCACGGTGACCATAACCAACGAAGCGGTCGGCGTGGAAGGTTCCTCTATTTACTTATATGCAGGGGAAAAACTGACCTTATCCGAGCTGCTGTATGGGCTTTTGTTGGAATCTGCCAACGATGCTGCCGTGGCTATTGCCATTCATGTTGGCGGGTCGATGGAAAAATTTGTAGAACTCATGAATCAAGAAGCTGTGGTAATGGGGCTCAAAAACACCCATTTCACGAATCCCCATGGCCTGCATAACGATGAACATTATTCCACTGCCTATGAAATGGGGGTTATCATCGCCATTGGGCTGAATAATGAAGAATTTGTCCGCATTATCTCCACTAAAAACTGCAAAATCACCCAAAAGGATGATGGATATCGTTACCTATCCAACCACAATCGGCTGCTGGGTAGTTATGATGGCTATGTGGGGGGAAAAACGGGATATACCACCACTGCTGGCCGGTGTCTGGTTTCTGCGGCTTACCGGAACGGCGCCACTTTGATTGCGGTGACTTTAAACGACCCCAACGATTGGGCGGATCATCGTTCTTTACTGGACTACGGTTTTTCCCAGTACGAAACGTTTGTATTGGCCGAAGAAAAATCGATTCAAATTGAAGTACCGGTGGTGGGCGGCGTGATTTCCCAAACCGTGTTGACTAACCGCGACAGCATAAAGGCGACCTTGCGCGATGATGAAGGGATTGTCTGTGTTATTGAAGCCCAACCCTTTTTATATGCTCCCATCATCGGAACCGATGGCGGGAGTCAGTCGGTGAACGGGGAAGCGATTGTGGTAAATCCTGTTTACGGCGAAGCAGTCTATTATCAAAACAACCGGGAAGTTACCCGTGTATCCCTGTATGTCGCCAGCAGTGTGGATCGGTATGAAGAAGTCATTGAGTTGACTTTCTGGCAAAAATTATGGAATGCCATCAAATCAATTTTTTAATAAGGACGAACTATGGAAGTAAGAATACAAAAATATCTCTCTGACTGCGGTGTTTTATCCCGCAGAAAAGCAGAGGAGGAAATCAAAGCCGGTCATGTGCTGGTCAACGGACAGTCTGCGATGATCGGTCAAAAAATCAATCCCCATAACGATGCCGTGCAATATCGGGGCCAATTGGTGGAAAAGACCGGCAAGAAACTTTATTTGATGCTCAACAAACCTCGTGGGTACGTATCCACTTTATCCGATGAGAAAAATCGCAAGTGTATCACCGATTTGCTTACCGATGTAGAAGAACGGGTGTACCCCATCGGGCGGCTGGATCTGGATTCGGAAGGGCTTTTGCTTTTAACCAACGACGGTGAACTTGCCAATCGTTTGATGCATCCCTCCCAAGGGGTGGAAAAGTGCTACCACGTGAAAATCAAAGAGCCGGTGACTCCCGAACAGTTGATCAAACTCAACGAAAGAATGGTTATTGACGGGTATACCATTCGTCCTTGCAAGGTACGTCCTTTGAACAACGATCCCACCAAATTGTATTTTATCCTCAGGGAAGGCAGAAACCGCCAGATTCGTAAGATGTGCGATCAAGTGGGCGTACAGGTTGCTAGATTGACCCGCGTCAGCATCGGTGCCATCCAATTGGGCGGTTTGCGATCGGGGACTTGGGTCAAACTTTCCAAAGAACAGGTGGATTATTTGAAATCAATCTAAATCAAAAGGGATTTGGTCATTGACCAAATCCCTTTAATAGTCTGGCTTCAAAACAAATTTTATGATTGGATAATGTGCCACGCACGTATTCATCCCCCACATCCAATCGGAGGGTATCCCCCAATACCGCTTCCGCCAAATAGTGGATTTCAATCCCTTTGATATTCTCATCTCCCAAACAAGCCGTGACAAAATCTCCATAGACGGCATTGTT
>ENA-UOOH01001428-UOOH01001428.1-fermentation-metagenome-genome-assembly--contig:-NODE-1428-length-23376-cov-35.500064_pt1 | contig 23376 bp, 18 predicted proteins | sample MGYA00245778_ERZ724025 | MGnify/ENA primary metagenome ERZ724025 (study PRJEB28704, sample SAMN03018313) | fermentation metagenome | biome: anthropogenic terrestrial biome; feature: soil... | reverse complement strand
CCACCGGGCGGCGGGTGAACATCGAGCACCTTCTGGATCACCCCCGGGTGACGTTCATCGAGGGGAGCATCACTGACCTTGATGAAGTCACGATCTTATCCAGCCGCCTCCTCCACCTCTTTCTCTGGCAGCGGCAGCCCCTCAGCGGTATAATCGAGATATTTTCCTGAATACCCAAGGAGTTTTAGCATGACACGGTGAAAGAGGGTGCGATATGCAAAGGAGAGTCGGACGAGGTCTTTGATCTGTTCCTGCCCGGATGCTGTGACCCTGCTGTGGATCATTTTATTCCGTGCTCTCATTGCTTTCTTCTCCGCCGCACCGATATTGAGTCCTAACTTTTTGAAGAAGTCTTCCACCGTCTCGCCGGAGCCCCTATTGTTGGCGCTTTGTATTTTCCTGAGTATCCGGTCTTTATTGGGATTATCTCCGAGTTTATCGGCAATGCTTGCAAGTTCCTCTTCAATCAGCGCAGAAAACTTTTTCTTTGGCAGATAGGTTCTCCTCTCCTTCGAACCTTCAGACTTAAACCATGCCTTCGCGAGAATTTCTATACCGCTGGCTATGATAGGCACGTCGGTGCTGAGCGGCGACTTCCCTCCGATCCAGTATCTCAGTAGTGCTCCATCAAGGTCGAGGGGTTCCCGCATCTCAAGGTACTTCGGGACGAGATCCTGGAGCAGGGTTTCGAACTTATTGGTCCCGACGCGGAATAGTATTGGGGGGAACGCCGCGGCCTTGCAGAGAGAGGTTATACTGTCTCCCCAGGACTTGATGGCAAAGAGTTCCAGAGGAATCCCAAACTCATCGTAGACAGAATAGCCAACGTTGAAGAGACGCTTTCCCATGATGAATCCAACAATCTCGCTGACCGCCTCACGTTCGAGGGGATCGGGAATCCGGCCAAACTCTTCCCGGTACTCTATCCCGATGCTCTCGGACCAGGCCGGACCCAAGCCTTCGGGCACTTCGTGGACGATGAACCCAAAGTCAGGGCACTGGATATATGCATAATCCCAGGAATTCGAATGGAGTCTGCCCGCCTCAAAGCGCTGCTCCGGTTCTCTATAAACCTCCCGTTCCCGGGTATACTCGCTGGTGTGGAGTCTTATGGTATGGCGATTGAAGATCTCCCTGCTGTGATAGCCGTTCAGGTACCACTCAGTCAGCCACGAGGGGTGGGATCCTGGATTCTCTTTGGTCCACAGGATCTTCCAGATATCCAGATTTGCCTGGAATTTAGGCGAATTCGCGAATTCACACTGAGTTTTGTTGATAAAGCATCCGCTGAGTTCGTAGGTTCCATCCCAGCCCGCCCCTTTGATCTCAAATGGCCGGATAAACCTTCCAGAGTGCGTTCCCTCTTTAGAGTAACGATCTTTATCGATGGTGCCGGTGATCGTCGCTTTCAAGGAATATTGGTCGTCCCTCGTGACTTTCAGCAGTCGTGGGGTGCCGGGGAGATCAACTCCCTCTGGGAGTTCCGGGTTTTTGATGCTCAGTTCACTGTGGAGGAACTCCCATTCGAGGTGTGGGGGATACTGTGTTGATGACATAGGGTTGCTCCGTTTATCGCTGGAGGAGACATTTGACTCCTGTTGTTTTAATAGGCACCAGATGGCCTAAGGCAAAGTTTTCTCTAGAGGTTGTGTGGAAGTTCGTAGGTTGAAATTGTGCAGGTTTTTCAGTCATAGGCCCCTAAAAATTGATGCAGTACTACCTCGCCAGTTTCTGCTCCATTCAGAAAAGATGTTCAATCAATACCCATCGCTTCTTTGAACACCTTTTCCGTCTCTCGAATGGTCTCCAGTGGCGGGGCATCTCCATCAAATGCTTCACCCCATGCGACTGTGAACTCCTCCTCACCCATTTGATCGAGAATCAATGCGAGATCAAGGAGTATCCAAAAAGATGACTCGCGCATTTGATCCTGTAAGGCGATGGGGAGAGCTTTGCCAAAGGAGCGGATGGATTCGTTAAATCGGGATGTTGTCATGAAGTGGTGGCCAGTTTGAGCAAGTGTTAGCACCTCGCCCTCACGATTACCAATTTCCCGTGAGATTGCCAGACTCTGGTTGTAGTAATCCAGTGCTTTATCAGTCTGGATTAACTCGTATACCATCCCCATCTGGTGGAGGGCGTTCGCCTCATTGACTCTGTTCCCAGTTTCCCGTGAGATCGCCAGACTCTGGTTATAGCAATCCAATGCCTCATCGAACTTTTCTATTTTTCGATAAACCATACCCATCTGATTGAGAGCAGCAGACCTGGCTGCCCGGTTCCCGGTTTCTTGTGAGATCGCCAGACATTGATTGTAATAGTTCAGCGCATTGTCATATTGCTGCATCCTTACATATACTGACCCCATCTGATGCAGGGTTCTGGCCTCACCTGCTCGTTCTTTGATGTCCTGCGAGATCGTCAGGCTCTGCCTATAGTATTCTAGTGCCTTATCATATTGGCGGATTATTTCGTGCACCATTCCTATCTGATGGAGGGTTCCGGCTTCGCAAAATCGGAAACCGATCGCCCGCGATACCTCCTGGCTCTGGTTGTAGTATTCTAGCGCAATCTTATACTGGCGCTCCTCTGCATGTACTATCCCTATCTGATGGAGGGTTGCCGCCTCACCATCGCGAATATTGAATTCCCGTGAGATCGCCAGACACTGTTCATAGTAATCCAGCGCCTTAGAGCCCTCATACAGCGCCTGATAGATCATGCCGATGTGGTGGTAGGCCGCAGCCATGCCTTCCCAGTTGTTCAAGGTTTCTGCCGACATTTTTGCTCTGGTCATCAATTTGAGAGCATCAGTGTAATTGTAACGATCAGAGAGCATATCCCCTAATTCAAAATTGAGAGCGAACGCCGTCTGATAATCCCTTCCGTAGAATGCATGCTCGGCAAGAGAGAGGTTCACATACAGTTTGTCTGGCAGTATCCCTATGCGATCTTTAAAGCACTTCGCTGCATTCTCGTGAAAAACTACCAGATCTTCCTCCGGTAATCGATCCTTGCGATACTCACGAAGCGAGGGATGAGCGAATTCGTATAACCCCCTTTCAGTCTCTATAAAGGCATAACTCCTCTTTAACTCATCCTGCAGACGGCAGACTTGACCTGGAGGGTACTGTAACATACAGGCCATGATCGTCAGCGGCATCGGCGGGTTGAGAACACAGAGGCGGGTGGTCCATTCTGCCTGTTTCTCATCTAAGCACCGATAAACGACCTCAACAGGGTTGGCTATCGCCTCCCGCATATTCTCCTGGATGTTATCGATATTTAGAGCCAGATTCTTCATTTGCAGCAAATTCAGACATGCAATGAGAGAGGATGGGTCACCGATGTTGTCTTTGAGAAATTCGAGAGCAGCTTCATCAGGTTCCTGGTGGTACCGATTCACCAGGAGATCTCTGATGCATCGCGATTGCATCCCTCCAAGGAAGACCTCCTGATGATTATACCGCTTCAGTTCCATCTGAAGTTCTTCGTAGTTCGACCGAGTTGCCTCCTCCAATCGGTACGTGAATATGAGCGCGATGTTTGGCGGGATGCTCCGTATCAGGTCTTTTAGTAGCAGATAATCGATGTCTGAGGACCATTGTGCCTCATCCAATAGGAGAGTTACACAACCGTCCTCCTGCGAGAGTTCTTCACTCAATCTCTTGAGAACATCAAGGAATGTTCTGAGAAGTTGATGGTGCTCAACTGGAGCTGATGGAAAGGCCTTGAGGAATTCTCCGCCCGCTCTTGCAAGAATACCTGCTGGATCAATTGGGGTTGTACACTCTTTTAGAGTGTTAAAGAAGACAGTAAACCCTTTCTGCACCGGATCGCTATTCACAATGTATTTGAACCATCTAAACCCTGTATGACCCTGGAGATCCTTCAATAACTCCTGATAACTGACAAATATCATTCCCGGAGTCTCAAAAAACTTCTTTTTTACAGCCGGGCTTTCCAGCTCCCCATCGGTTCTCTGGATTTCGTGCTCGACCCAATCTAAAAGAGAGCTCTTCCCGGCCCCCCGGGCGCCGGATATCATTACCACCTGCCCCCGGTCTTTCACCCGAGATAGAGCCCCCAGTATTATCTCACGCTCTTTATGCCTGCCCGAAAATTCTTCAGGGGGACAGGGGCTTGGCGGGACGAAGATATTTTCCTTTACTGCTGTTGTCATGGGATATCACCGATTCAATGCAAAGTGGTACCGAAAAATGAATTTATCACTGCAGGCCTGAGCCCCCATCAGCCTGCCCCCTGAGAGCCACAATCTGCCCAACAGTCTCTTCGAGGAAGGTGAGGGATATGCCTCTTGGCTCTGTTGATAAGTTCAGCAACAACCAGAGGGTTCTTTTTAACGCTATCCTTGTTGCCCAGATCGAACTCCCGCTGGATCTCGGCGAGGGTTCTGTCATAGAACTCCTCCCCCAGTTCATGACGAAGAACTTTGGTGAGGTTGGCTCTAAAGCAGGCATAACAATCGAACACTCCCGCTGGCCAGTCTTCTTCGGGCTGGCCGCACAACCTGAGCAACCGGTGATTAGTTGTTGTGCTTCCTTTATCCTTGTCACTGTCCCACACAACGTACAGCGGGATCCCGAGTTGTCTAAATACAGTCCCTACTTTAGGGAGGTTGCCTTTCCCATTGCAGGGGATAACTGAGATACCATAGGCGTTTAAATCGATCTCCATGATCTTTGCGACGCCGACCAGGGCAGCCCGATCCTCCTCTCCTTCGACCAGAACAACAACATCCGAGAAAAACCCCTCGTTAACCATAGGTGTCATGGCGGTTCTGAGCCTGGACTCAAGAGGGCGGGCTGCACGGGAACTTCCTCCCCCTCTCTCAACCTCGTCCAGAGCGGTCTGGACGGCTTCGGGAGTGGTCGATGTGATCATAGTCTCCTTTGGAAGATCGGGAGATTTTTGAACCTTCCTTACGATTTTTATCCGCTCGAAGTGGCCGATATCGACGAACAACGGCGAGTGGGTAGTGTAAATTACCTGAACCGAGCGGGTCGTTCCCGGAATCCCTCCAGAGCAGAGTTGGTCCAGGATCGATGCGAGGTGCCGCTGCCGGTTCGGGTGCTGGTAGAGTTCTGGTTCCTCAATGCCAAGGATAATATTTTGTTCCCGCTCAGGAGTAACAGCAGGGTCCGCCTCATCGGCACCAGCCTGCACCAGAGCCAGGTGCTGCAGGAGCGTGATGATGAATGCGCGCTGTAATCCATGGCCAGTATTCTCGACAGGCGCAGGATAGCCATCCTCAATAAGTTTGACCCTGCCCTCAGGTATCGGGAGCGTGATCTCCTGCCCCCTTGACCAGTCTATCGAGACACTGGTGCCCGGAGCATACTGCCCGAGTGTTTGGGTGAGCTGGTCGCCAAGGGACGTCAGTTCCGGCAGGTGCTCGGGATCGACGATCGCATCGTATCGGCTCTGTGCCGCTCTCTGTAGTGTCTGCAGATCCTCCCTGCTCATCAGGGACTTCCTGACAACGAGATCCAAGAGTTCGGACATGACTGAGTTCTTCCCGTCAGCGGCGTCCTTCGCGGCCTCACGAACCGGCGGGACATAGATGAACCGGGTGAACCGTTCGAGATGCGCTCCTCCTACTTCATTGAACCCAAAGAACTGCCCTTCGTCTCTCTGTCTGGTACATCGCTCAGGGTGGGCTTCTTCCTGCTCCTGCAGGGCTGCTTCAGCGGCCTCTTTGTTTGAATATGATGGGAGGTCGGGATAGGCGCCGTCTCGCAACTGGTTGTAGGTTCTCCAGAGTTCAGCGGCACCACTCGCACTGCGGAAGGTGTCGAAGTCCGGGTTCTTAAGCCGGCTCCCGTGGTATTTCTGGCTGTTGCGAGAAGCCGGCCATGTCATCACTTTTTCCACTGTGAGGGTGTCGCCCTCGATGTATTTCATGAAGAGCTCTTTCTCTTCGTCACTCAGGCCTGCAAAGGTGACGGCGATGACGATCTCTTTGGATGTGTCCTGGTTATAGAAATCTTCCGTATTATATGGGGCTCCCGGCTGGTAGAAGAGGTAGAGAGCGTGTAAAAACGAAGATTTTCCTGCGCCGTTCGCACCGGTGAGGGCGGTCAGCCGGTCACAGGGAAGGGTTTCATCCCGGATGGAACGGAAGTTCCTGATATGGAGGGAAGAGATGTACACCGGCTCGCCTTCTAACTGATTCTTTTGTAGGGGTACTGCGTCCGGATGTACTGGGCGAAGTATGTGCCATGGGATGGGGCTGCCATCAGTTCCTGGTAAATTGCTGCAGGAACACCTGTGTACTGGTAGATAGAGCCATTCGTGAATTCAGCCTCCAAGATGCGGGAAGCGGGATCGTATCCGACAGATTGGAGATGGCTGGAGGTAACCGGTTGTCTTAACATATAACGTTGCTGTAATCTATAGTCATATATGGTTTCTCTTTTGCTTTTTTGAGGCAAGTCTCAAGCCTCTTGTGCTGGGCGCCAATCCCTCAGCTAAATGGCGGATACGACCAAAATTCCTGATGAAAGAAAGTGCATAGATCTCTCAGCACCAGTCGCTCGATGGCTTCTGGAGGGGAGTGAACCTACTGTTCCCCATCGGGAAACTTGAGGTCTTACTAGGACTCTCGAGGCTGACGAGAGGCTACTGCCTCCAGAGATGAGAGTAGAATATAGGAGTTAGATATACCCTCCAATTTTAAAAGAGATGGATTTTGATTGAGGATATCCATTAAGAGTGACTCAGACACGGCGGTATGCAAAATAGAATCAGATAGCGTTATATCGTTGTGACATTATAGGAAAGTGTAAAGCGTTCAGAGGAGCTGGCACATGGAGAATTTACATTACGAAATGGTAAAATATCATAGCCGGCAGAAGCACAAATTTATTGAATGCTACCTAAAAATCTGGACAGATAATGTTGGCAATAAGAAGAAAGGGGGTATGCCATCGTTAGATATCATAGATCTGTATGCTGCGAGCGGCTGGGCCGAATGTGAAGAGACAAAAAGATACGGTACGGGTGAGGATAAATGGGAAGGGTCCGCGGTACTTGCAGCACGATGCCTTGATAGCTATCCATTCCCTCGAAGTCTGATTTTAAATTCATATCATCCTGACCCTGAGAAACGGGAAGCGCAATTGACGACACTGAAGAAGAATATCGGGCCATTTAAAAGACTACGTAGTAAGGTAGAGTATGAATCGCTACCCATCGAAGATGCAGTTCAGTGGGCGCTGCCAAAAGTGAATCCCTGTTATCCAAGCATCTGGATACTGGATCCCTATGCTCCAGATCAGTTACCATGGCATGTTATCGAGGCGATCGGGAATCACAGAGGCACATACCCAAAAGGTGGAAGATTAGTAGAGAGAAAGCCGGAGATGATTATCAACCTCATGACATCGTCTTTGCAGAGGAATATTGAAATTAACCCCAGAATCATCTCCGATGCAGTAGGACTTAAAGAATCTGAGTGGCTTCCTGAATACCAGGAGACGATAAAAGGGCATGGCGAGATGAATGCCCGTCAATATATTCTTAAACTGTTCGCAGAACGGCTCTCAGAGTACTACAAGAAGCCTCCAATTGTCGCTGAAATACAAAGTACGGCTCAAACGAATATCGTCTACTGTATGCTGCTCTGCACGGATCATGATGCAGGCCATTACATGATGAAACTGAAAGGCATACCTGAATTAAAGAACTGGGAGATTTACCAATGGAGAGGGACTGCGGAAAGGATCACCACCAAGAAGAAACTAGAGAAAAAGGGGCAAAAAGACCTTTTCGATTTCTACTGAAATTTAAGTAGGTCCTTTTTAATATAGTAATCTTTATCGTATCTTTCCAACCTTGCCACTATATCTTTATGGCACTTACTCCAATCAACAGAGCGTTGCTGAGCGTTGTAGTTCAACTTTCCGACTTTATAGTGATCCACGAACTCGTGAGTGCGATCGATGATCTCCAGGCTTTGCTCTGGAACCCAAACTGGTTCAAGAGATACATACGTGAAGATTCCCATATCATGAGCCTTTTTAAGCGCCTCAATACGTTCCTCCGTCGGTGCCGCGTTCGGCTCGATAGTTTTTCTCATTTCCTCATCGGTAAAAACGAGAGTCGCCCCATACATTGTCCTGTCTGGCTGAGATGCTAAGAGATCGAAATCCCTTTCCGATCTATGTCCACCTTTTGTTAATATAGAGACACGGAGGTTGTGAGTAAGGAGAATCTTTATTGCTTCTCGCGTTAACTGAACCTTCTCATCAAGGTGCATATAGGGATCTGTCGTAAAAGAAAGCAAAATAAAGCGCTTCTCGTTTTTCTTCTCTAACTCCATCGCATCGCTAAGGAATCGATCGAGAACACCCTCTCGGACCGAGGGCTTGACAAATGCAGCTCTTGCTTGTCTCGTTGCAAGTGGGGCATAACAGTAAGTACATCCGTGATCGCACCCTCTATAGAGGTTTGCAGCCAGCTCAGAGTACTCACGCGCTCTCCCACGGCTCTCGTAGATGATTACTGTCATTGTTTCCCTGCAGACAACTGATGTAATGGGTATTGCTCTTTCTCTATAATTCTCTCTATATCTAATATTCCCACGCGTTGTGAAAGTGGACGCTTCACAGATGAAGCCAGAATCTACTCCGAGGCTGGAACAAAAGCACCGTCTGGTGCACCTTCTTCCCGGGCGCGGACGGCATCTTCCACCAGGCGGCCATCCCGTCGGTGCCCCGGTCGGTGAAGGACCCCCTCGCCTCGAACAAGTCAAATGTCAGGGCAATAGAGAACTTCGCCTAATAAGTTTCAACGTTTCTACCTCAAACCGTAATTGTCTGCTTCACCGGCAACAAACTTGCTCCAGATTGTTCTCATTTTCAAAGACACTCTTTTTGATCTAACAATTGCACCTCAGCCCAGTAGCCTAGAGAAGAAGGCACCGGAATCAGATCGCGTAAATTATCACCGGCCACAGCAGAACATGAATTAATGAACAGCTACTGGCCCGGCCCCCTCCCTGAACCCTCCGTCCGGACCCTCGACGATATGCGATGTGTGCTCGCCAACCCGGATCAGTCCGGCAACACACCCCTGTACTACATGTACCGCGACCTCGCCCTCACTGCCGGGGATCGTGCGTATCTTCGCGAGCAGAACGTCCGGTTCGACATCATCACCGTCATTCCTCCGGGGACCGTGGGCGGGGAGTACGTCAAGACCAAAGGGCACTACCACCCGCTCAGCCCCTCGGGCATCGATTACCCCGAAGCTCTACCAGGTGCTCGCGGGGGAGGCGCTCTACCTTCTCCAGCGAAGCGATCTTGGTGATATCGTCGCTGTCACGGCAAAGGCGGGGGAGTTCGTCCTCATACCGCCCGGCTACGGGCACGTGACTATCAACGCCGGCAAGGAGGAACTCGCGATGGCGAACCTGGTCTCGGCCGGCTTCGCGAGCGAATACACGTTCTACGAGCAAATGCAGGGCGGGGCGTACTTTCTGACGGAGGGAGGGGGGTGGGTGCGGAACCCACGCTACCCAGCGGTTCCGCAACTGAGGGTAATCCCTATCACTCCGCTAATTTGAGGACTAACATACTCCCTACCCAACTAGGAAGCTACCTCAAAAGCGAAATCTGTATAAAAATTGCAGACATCCCTCATGCTTTTCACCCAAAGGAAGAGGACAAACTGCAGTAAGAATAGTCGTCTGAAACCCAAAGAATGCTGTTTTGCACGGTTGCGGCACTGGATCACCACCAGCCCACCTCGATCTAGGGCAAGCTCACCCAAACGGGTCTGTTTCGGATCCAGGTGAAATTGCCGCAATGAACCAATCCGTTTGCTCAATCATCAGGCCATTTAACGAGAAGCGGGTCACAGCGGAAGGTATTTGGCCATGGAGGGGACTGATCAGGTTAGGCGACAGGGCTCAGGCAAATTGCAGGGGATCGAAAAACACTACCGTTTTTAACGGCCATAATCGAAAGTGATAATTAACTTATCCAGCGAAAATTAGGGTGGCAATGATCCCTAGTCTCATATCAAAAATTAATTCCTACTGGCTATACGGGATACCCATATTTTTACTCATATTCATGATCTGCGGGATATATTTCAAAATATACACATACTTAGCGCTAATTATATTTGCTTTCATTGGTTCGATCCTGTATATCCTGATTGTCAAAAAAAACGGGGATGCTGGCGGGTTTGAGCCATTAAATGCTGAATATGATCTAGATCGACCATTGGCATATTTGATGAATTCTGCATTTTTAATTCTTGTATCCTGTGGGACAATCTCGTTGAGGTATGGTTTTTATGAGAAAAATATCTACTTTTATCTGTCTATATCTCTGTGTGGGATACTAATTTTATACGATATCTTCAGGGTATCTAATAGCATACGAGCGGCTGTATTTGTGCTAATAAAAATTATGATACTGGGATTATTATTGGGATGGAGCAACCAGTTTGTATTTTTAGGGATCGGTGGCGCTGATTCATACTACCACATTTACAATTTATTGATGCCATTATTACACGAGGGGCATGTGCCAGTTACGAATGGCGTATATAGTTATTTCCCGGGACATGTTTTGCTCGTATCTAGTGCAAGTATTGTGTCTTCGATAGATCCATTCGTTGTTTATTATTACTTGGGGGGAGCAGTGGGCACAATTTGTGGTATATTTGCATTTCTGTTAGGGTATAAGTATATTAATGTCCAGTTCGGGTTATTAGCTGCATTCTTTTCACAGACATGTGATTTTCTTTTATTCTGGCGGTCTCACCCCTTTCAGCCATCATACGCACTTATATTTGCAGTGATTATCACTTACATCGCTTTGATCTTATTTATCACTCGAAATAAAGTTGGATATTATTTAGCGCTATTTTTAGTAATTTTAGCTCTAATTTTTTCTCATCATCACACCGCGATCATCGTATTTATGCTAGTGGTCCTAATTTATTTAATATATATTGGTGAAAAACTCCTACTGCATAATGGACATGATTCTTTGAATAAACTGGTATTCATACCAATAATATTCTTCATGTTGCTTGCATGCCAATGGATTTACTTTTCGGAGATTTTTGGAAAGTTCATAACAATCGTCGATGACTATACCGATTCAATCTCAAATTTTCACGTATCCAACAATTTATCGTTCGATGCACTGCCACTAGACACAATTTTCCTAAATACCTTAGGTCTATCTATGTTTTCGTTTTTTGCGATGCTCGGTGCAATGGTCTTCATTAAGGATCAGTCATTCATTAAAAGATATTTTTTACTATTGTCGGTCATATTTTTTGGGGCCATAGGAATAGGGATGGCTTCTAAAGCGGAATTTCTCATGCCGCAAAGGCTGTTTACATTCGCACAACAATTTGGGCTTATTTTCCTAGCTGCATCAGGCGTTCTGTTTATCATGAATAACCTAAGAGGTTCTAACATCGCAATTAAAATTGGCAAGCTTATTCTAACACTCGGAATCGCATTTTTTGTGTTTTTTTCTTCAACAAGTACAATTTCGGGTTTCGAATCAAGTTTATTTATCCAAGATCAACCGTATCTAAAATTATATGACACCCCTCAAGAAACATGCGCAGAAAACTGGGCCATATCTTTTATCCAGGAAGACACTGTAATATATAAGAGTTTGAGTTATTACTCCTATATTCACCCCTTTGCCAATATTCCCCAACCGTTGAAAAATTCCGAGAAAATGCCCATGAATATAGATGGCTCTATTAATACGAGTGCATTTTCACTAAATTCGTTTATCATGTTCAGTAGATTTGATTTGGATCCTGGATTTGTCACAACTCTGGCTTCAGGCAAATTTGGACAAACTAATTATCAGAAGTTTGATAATTGCAACAATGTTTTATTCGCCTATTCTGATGTATTGTATGATAATGACATCGTTTCCATTCTGGAACCGAAACGGGAGAGGTAATGTCCTGTCCCCTTTACTTTCTGATAGTCGTATGCGTTCAGGCCGTCGACGAGGTCCTGGAGGTGTCAACGGTGGTGCGAAAGTATACAGATTTGAGCAGAATAAAAGTGTGCATCTGATCACGTGATGATATCGAAACTCACCCTGCGGCGTGTGGAAGGAGAACCCTGCCATCATCGTTCTTTTAGCCCGAATCTGGAGAGGATCTAGGGCTAATTTAATTTTACAGAGCTTTCGCCACGTTACCCACGAGCGCGCCTAAATGTGCGAAATTTAAGGTCCAACAAAATGAAAATTCCACCGAGGCCGTAAACAAATAACCACGCGTACCCTATTCCTATAAGGCCAAACGAAAGCATCCCTAAATAACTAGCAGCCAGCAAAGAGATTAACAAGATACTTGAAAATATCAATATGAACTGTGTATCGTTTTTAATTCTTTTTACAGATAGGGCAACATATACCACAGAAATAAATATTGTCGAGGTTAGCAGTAATCTTAGCAGATGAACTCCATTAATATAATCTTCCCCAAAAAAGCCTAAAGCAATATCTGCAAGAACAAATAGTATAATGACTGCTGGCAATAGTAGCACACAAAGTAACCTTACAGATCTATATGTGCATTCTTTTATTGATTCTCCGTGACTTCCCTCAACAAATAGTGAGGTACTAATCGAATTTGGAATCATAAATAATAGAGATGCAATAGTATAAGTTATAAAGAAAACTGCAGCGGTCGTAGCTCCTAGAATATTTAATACTAATATCGGCAATATAAAATTTGGAGCTGTCATTAAAAGCGATATAAGATAACTCCCTGATGAAAATTCAAGTGACGATTTTAAAAATTTCACACTAAACGCTGGTTTCCCAAAGCCCATCTTAATTAACATGACTAATGCGAACATAAGTGATAATATACACGATAATGCGTACGATACAAGTATTCCTATTGTGCCTAAGCCAGTTAGTGGGATTAAGAATATTAATCTAGAGCCTCCAAAAACATTCTGGAAGAAAAATAATCTTGATTTTCTTAACGCCACAAAAGATATCCCTGTTATTGATAGTATAGAATTTATCATAACAACTAAGAAAAATACGAATGGAATCTCCATTATAATAACGAGATCTGGCGACAATCTCAACAGATTTAGATACCAAATCGCACTAAAAATGAATGCTGAAACTGCCGTAACTATCAGGGAGGTGTAGAATATATCACATTTATTGCGTTCCTGAAAGTACTTTATTAAGGACTGATCAAACCCAAATCGGGATATTAATACTAATAGCGAAACAAGTGATATGAATGCAGATGCGATTCCAATTGCTTCATTTGTATACGATCTTGCTGCTATGATCCAAAACATGAATCCAAATGCAGCGTTTGAAAAGGACGAAAAAAGGATAAATATGGAGTTTTTAATCAAATGACTATTTAAATCAAACGTGATCTCTTTTTTGTTAATCGCAGCAAAAACACTGTTTTTAAGATCCATAAGTTATACTTCCATTTAAGTGAAATATTTGGTTTGTCATCCTTTTCGAATCGTGCATCAGTCATTCCATAGGTAAGTAATGCCCGACTCACCTACGATTTCTCCAAGTCCTAATCGCCATATAATTGTTCTTATCCATTGTCAAATATATGTTGCTCGATCGTTGACTTCGGCGATACAGACAATGCTGAAGATATAAAACTCCAATAAAAATCCAAAGGCAGCGTAACGAACTTTATGTAATGGTAAATGGCCCTGAATCCAACCTAGATTTGGACAAAGGAGAAACAGGGCCATGGACCCCTTAGCGTTTATCGAAGATTACCTTTCCGAAGAACGGCATGAAGAACCTCATCACCAAGTTCCTCAACCAGGCGATGCTCCAAGAGGCACTCCAGCAGGTCGGAGCCGGTGCATACGAGCGAACCGATGCGCCTTCCGCGCATCGAAACGGGTACAAGGACCGATCCCTCAAGACCCGGTATGGCGAGACGATCCTCCGGAAACCCCAGTTCCGGGAGCTCCCGTTCGAGACGGAGGTCTTTGGGAGGTATGTCCGGATAGAGAAGGCTCTGGTGAGCTCAATCGCCAAATCCTACCCCCACGGTGACTCGAAGAGAAGGTTCCGGGTTCTCAAGGACCCCGCCCCGGGTGGCGGAGATCTTACCTGAAGAAACCATCGTGGATCCGGGCGCTGGCGATGATCATGGCCCTCTGCCTGTTTGTGTATGCGATGACCGAGTTCCGGCGGAGCCAGAACCTGCAGGAAACCAGTGAAACGGTGGCCAGCCAGACGAAGCAGCAGACCCAGAACCCGACCCTGAAGTGGATGTGAGTCCGGGAACTGCGGTTCCGGGCAGAGGAAGCGGTGACGGTGATTGTCACGAACATGACCCTGGAACTCTGGTAGATCCTTCAGTTGCTTGGAAAGAGCATGAAAATTATTACTTATAAAAAGACCTGCGGAATGTGGGCTCAAGGAAACTGACGCTCAGATCGAGATCATCATGCGTCAGTATATTAGAAACAGCGGATAACGAGCAATATCCCCGTTAGCAGAAAAGCGACAAGATATCTAAAATTACGGAGGAACGCTCTGGCTCGATCGGGAACTCCCCAATAAGCAAAGTTTCATTGAACGGTTTTTCAGGGAGATTGAGGCGTTCGAGAAAATTAGTCCCGGTTTGAGCGCTATGAGCACTCACTTTCCAGGTTGATCCACTTGACATATGCCGTCGTGAGCTGGGGGCTTATGCAACGAACTCAATTTTATACAAAAGGTTAGCCATCTATCAATAACCGCAGACATATAATAAACTAAAATTATTCCTCCAATTGTCAAAATTCCCACTTTATATATAGATGGAATGTTAACTGATTTTAGGATCTCTGAAAGTATCGAAAATACAAGGATGTGAAATAAGTATATAGTGTATGAGTGATTGGATAATTTTACTATACGTTGATCCAACTTCAAAGAAGCAAAATTTGCTCCTTTTCCTAAAAACAGATTGTCCTTCAGGATGGAGTCATACTTCGAGAGTAGGTTCTCTACTAAACAATTAGATAGCCAAAAAGTTAGGATACAAATCAGCGTTCCGAAAACTGCTAGATAAACGATTGAGAAGGCAGATTGAGATGCCAAAATTGGGTCGTTATAACGAAGAATGTTTTGAAAATCGGGCTTTGTGAACAGGGAGACTATTATGCACAAAAGAGCAGCGCAAATGACAGTACTTTTTGTCAGAATGTTATGAATGTGAAAAAAACCAGTAATGTGAGCAACAACCCCAGCAATAAAAATCCAATAATATATAAATAGCTCGTTCGAGATCATACCGAAAAATACATTTAAAGCTACAAATATTAGAAAAATGAATGTAGCTCGGATAAGTAGATCCTCTATATTTTTATGTCGATATGTAATCAGTATGTATGTTATGTACGCTAAAAGGATAAAACCCACAAACCAAAATGGGATGAATGTGTTTGAGTTTAATAAGACGTTAGCACCTAAAGAATTTATAACGATATCGATATAACCAAACTCCACATGATACACCACTCCAATGCAGGTAAAAAAGACGTACGAGAGTAACAATGCTACCCAAAATTGAGGGTAGATCTTAAGTACGCGCTTTTGTAAGTATACTCTCATAGTATGGAATGAATTTAGTTCAGGGTAACGCATTGTGTTGACGTAACCAGAGAGAAATACAAAAATACTGAGCCCAAAAAACGCCAAGTACTGCCCAATATCTACAATAAGAGGGCTTCTAACAACTGAAACAAGGTCGGAGGCATTAGAGAGAATATACTTTATAAAAAAGGGCAAATGTACGAGTATAACTATAATAAATAGCGCTAAAACCCTCATTACATCAAGTTGTAAATATCTCTGATTCATACCACTCGTCCCCACAGTTTCAGTTCCTTTTTTTGATTTTGTTGCATATCTCACTGTGCCATCACCGAGATCCTCGTCACATACTAGATAATATCTCGGATCATTGTAATTTGGTGGATCACTATCTCCTTGCCTGATCACTCCTTCTTTATGGTCAGTTTTGACGTTATTTATATGATTTTGTATCACCCCTTCCTATTTTGACGATTGTAGATGCAGAGTTGACAAAACGCCGTAATTCTTGTCGGGACTTTACGAAGTGATGTAGATCTGTACCCACAAGTGCCAGGAGCAATCGATCCTGCATAAGTGTAAGATGGATGAAAAATCTTTGCCTAAAACTCATATCATGGTATCCTATGTCAGATACACATCGCATGACAAGAGGCTTATTGAATATATATGGAAAAGAGACCCTAAAATCTAGGTCTGAATAAAGTCGCGTTTCAATATCAATCATCACCTTTAGCAAGGCCTCAAATGTTGCTTTCCATCCTTTTGACTCTGCATAATCTTTGCACTCACTTACATCAGCACTTTGTAACAGTAGTTTGATATGCAGAAAATCTAGTAAAGTCATACTCCTATGTCCAAATAAACCATGGACTAAAAGTAAAAGCAAGTTCACATCGTCGCTTAGGTTATTATATTCAATGTCAAACTGATAATCTCTTCGTTTAGATGCAAGTAAGTAATCACCATCGATAAATTCCTTCCCCATATAGCAGATTTCTGTGTAAATATCCACTTTTATATGTCTGTAGATCAGTGAAGTTTCTGCTACACTCTCATGGACAAGATTTAGGTGATTGTCCTTTAGGATTTCAATGACAGAGTCTCTGTCATGTGCTCGAACAAATATATCAATATCTCTTGGAATATGCGGGATCTTGTTGCTTGCTTTGATGACTACATATTCTATGGAATGTTCATTTTCCAACTTGTCAATAATCTGTAGTAGTTCTATATATTCAGAGTAGTTTGCCATCTCTGCACGCATTCTTGCTTCATGAACACCCGATAAATTAAAACCATTTTTTCGTAGGTTTTGAACGAATATATAGTACAAACCATTTGTTTCTGCAAGTTTAACTGAATTGTGTAGTAGTTTGTCGTTATTAACAATCCTTTCAGTTGATACCTTAAATGGGTATTCCGGGTCAGTTGCCGATAAAACCGCTCCCAATGTATCTAATCTTTGCTGCATCGAAAAGACCCCCGAATTTTTTCATGGATATTCTCCGCAAGTAAGTCATGAATCACCTGCTTTTCTAAATTGCCATCTATTTTTATGAACCTACAGAGGGTCGAAATACTTTCATAATACCTCATCACTTTAAGGTAATACTTTTTATCGACTGCCGCGTCCTTCTCATCCACTCTACCGTATAAAGAATCGATACCGATGTCAAGCCAAAGAGTGAGATCGGGTTTTGGAAAGTATTTTACGTAGACGGGTGCCCTTTCACCGAATAAGTCATAGAAGTACTGATAGAAATACCTATCACATACAACAATTCTACCAGTCGAATATATTTTGATAGCAAGTATCGATAGATAAGCATAAAACAATCCAATAATCTTCAAAAAAGCCGGATTCGCGCCATTCCCTTTTGTCTGCATTTTTCTGGGACTAACTGATAGGCCTTTTTCAGACATGAAAAACCCTAAGAGAAAGAATACTGGCCGAATATAACTGGTGCTAAAGCCTTCTGATTTGAGTTTTTCGTATATCATTCTCGATTGCGTAGTTTTTCCACTACCATCGACTCCTTCTATCACGATGATTATATTAATCACCTATTACCTGATGATAGATCTTCTCCAGTCTGCTGGTAACTTTATCTGCTCTAAAAGAACCATTGATTATTGACGCTGAAGTCATTCCCATTTTTTCAGCCTCTTTGGGGTTGTCAATAAGACGGACAATTGAACGTTCTAATTGTCCACAATTGTGCGGTTCAATGAGCAGCCCGTTTACTCCGTCCTCTAGCCACTCAGGAATACTCCCAACACTCGTAGCAACAACGGGTTTACCTACAGCCATTGCCTCCAGCAGCGAAAGTGGTGGATCTGCAACCCCCTCAAGCGTCCGGAATGGCATAATGAATACATCGCTTGCTGCCAAGATCTCTGGCATCCGCTCAGTTAAACCAATAGGTCTAACATTTTTCTCTAATTTGTGTTCTCGAATCCTAGCTTTAATCGTCCTAAGTAAATCCATATCGGCATCTTGCCGTGTTTCGCTATTGTACGTCTCAATAGGCATATTTAAGATCATGAGGAGGATAACATCAGGGTATCTTTCCTTGATACCGGCTAAACAATCAAGCGCAAGATCAAGACCTTTGTTATTGGAGAGGTTCCCCATATAGGATATGACAGGTGCATCCTTCTCGATACGAAGTTCGTCTCTAATTTCAGGGTTTCCTACGTTTATATTGAAAGAACTCTTTATAATCGGCGGAATAACTTCAATACTCGACTTTTGCAAACCAGCATCAATGAGAGAATTTTTTACCGCCGTACTTGATGCAACCGTCTTCTTTATCCCAAAGAAATAGTGCCGAGAGAGTGTATTATTTGAAAGAGATTTTAGTACTCCAGCATTGTTTGAATAAATTGGGCTATAGATGCTCTGGACACAAGGCACCTGCGAAATTGAGCCAGCAATCGATGTTATCAGAGCTGGCATCGTAAATCCAGAATGCCCATGGATAACATCGATATCTTCGGCTACAGAAAGGCCCTTAATCTCTCGAATAGACTTCGCTGCAAATTCAGCACCTTGTATTGCTGATATAAAATTACCCTTAGTATCGAGACATCTAACCGTTGCCCATTCAAAACTGTCGATAACGTTAGTATCTCCATATCTATGTGGTGTTGTAACAATCGTTATCTCATGACCCGCTTCGGACAGGCTTTTAGATAGAGATAAAACATTGTTGGTATGACCACCAATAAACGCTTTAGTCTTCGCGTTTCCGATTTCGGGACAAATCATACATATATGCATCTAATTCTCTCCGACATACCCCAGAAACATCTTCGCTGAATGATATAGTCTCTTCAATTCACTGAGCCCATTTTTACGAACGATCTGCCGCATCACGAGGGGCACATAATTTAGAGATAAATAATATTCTTTTAATGTGGTATTCGCTACTTGAACCATTTCCTCTTGGCTTAATCCTGGGAGCGATATTACCGGCTTTTGGTAGCCATTTTCGTCAATGTATTTATTGGGGTCATCACATGTGAGACAGGCGTTATCCTTATACCACTCATATAACTCTGTTCCTGGAATAGGTTGAGGTATTAATACCTGCAAGAGTTCGGGCTTCAATTCCCGAATTAGCTTTCTTGTCAGTTCAATAGTTTCCTCTGTTTCACCAGGTAAACCAATTATAAAATCACCATGAACCATCAGTCTAGCTTTTTTAGCATTAGATGCAAATTTTTGCATTTGTTCAACAGTAACACCTTTTCGGATGTTTTTAAGGATTTCATCGCTTCCAGATTCATATCCTGTGATTAACAGCCTACAATTTGACCTTCTCATCTCGTGCATGGTTTCAAGATCCAAAGTGTTTGCACGAGCATTACATGACCACGCAATTTTGAGGCCTCGGTTCTTATACTCTTGGCAAAACTCTATTACCCTCTTCTTATTCACCGTAAAAGTGTCATCCTCAAAAAATATCTCTTTAACTTGAAGATTATTTTGTATCCATTCTAATTCATCTAATAGATTGGAAGTGCTGCGGTATCGATATGTCCTTCCAGTTAACGTTTGTGGCCACGAACAGAACGTGCATTTATTTGGGCATCCTCTACCTGTAAAAATTTGGACCATCGGATAGAGTGAAGAACTTAAAAAATAATCGTTGATATTGAGATGTTTCTTATATACCTTAGATACAAAAGGTATCTTATCAAGATCTTCGTTTGTTGTGAAGTCACGCACCGGATTGTGTATGATTTTTGATCCTTCCCTGTACGATATACCTCTTACCTTCTCGATCGCTTTGCCGCTCTCCAGCGCACTTGCGATTTCAAGTAACGTATAGTCATACTCATATTTTGCAACTATATCAACGCCTTTGCTAGCAAGCATTACATCGGTATACTGAGAAGCTGGTGGCCCAACCACTACTGTAGTCGTATCAGGTAACTGTTCTTTAATGAGACTCACAGTATTGATATCGTGGTTCAAACTCGAGAAATTTGTATCGACTATAACGAGATCGGGATCTTTTAGTGTTAAATCTCTTACAAGAGTATCATGACTCCACTGTTTTGCTTGGGCATCAGTTAAATGTACTTCATGTTCTTCCTCAAGCAATCCTGCTGCATAAGATAACCATATTGGATAATAGAGGGTCCCCCCCCTTGCTGCCTCCCCACTTCCGCGTACACTGCGATTAAAACCCTGAATAAACGGAGGATTAATTAAACTGATCTTCACTGAGTCCACCCCTTTTTAATAAAACCTACAAGAAAGCCTGTGCTATAACCAAAATGTTCGAGAATAAATAAAAATGGCATATATTTGAGATAACGGAATGCTCTTCGTTGGACGATGTGCACCCCCGAAGTAACAAGTATTACCAAGACATATGCTGATAGGACAAATGTCGGAACCACAAGCAATGTCCGATTAAGCATAAGACTTGCAATAATTATGAGAACCATAAATAGCAATACCAAACTCGGCATAACATGCACGATACTCAGTGAACTTGGATACCGTTTTGCTATAATCGCTTTTGTAACACCATAATTATACATTTGTTTAAAGAATGCAAGAAGCGACCTCCGTTTATAATAATATACAATTGCTTTTGGATTTACCAATAACTTATACCCTTTCGCCCTCAGTTTATAATTCAAGGAGTAGTCTTCCCCGTACCTGAGATCTTCATCATAATAGTTTACTTCTTCCAGTGCTTTTCGCCGATATAAAACAAATGGCACCGTCCTTACATCTTTAACTTGTTTTTGCGGCCTATACGACGATCCCATTCCCCCCAAACTCGTTGAGAAAATTAAATCGATCGCTTTTCCAATAAGTACTTCATCTTTAGGACTTGCAAGGACCGATCCCACCCCTGCAATGTTGCCTCCGCATTCGCGCATTAAATCATATAATGATGCTAACCAGTCTTCGTCTGCAAGGCAATGACCGTCAATATAAGCAATATAGTCGCTATTTCTTTCGTTGATAATTCCAAGATTCCTACCAGCTGATTGCCATCTGTCGGGATTTTCCAACAATATTATGTTCTGGGGATAAATCTTCATTAATTCTTTAACTATATCCCTAGTTTTATCATCTGACATGCCATCAACTATGACAATCCGATATTGGTCTTTGGGAAATTTTTGGCACATCAATGCATGTATACAGCTGGAAATAAACTGTTCTTCATTTCTCACTGCCACAATAACAGATATAAAATCTTTCTTATATTCCACCCTTATTCCACACTCCTGCAACCCCACAACTATCTCTAAATTGTATTCCTGGCGTTGTAGATTGCTGTAATTTTGATCCGCGAATTCCACTACAAACTATCATTATCATCCTGCCAGCCATGCCGTCCCCATAGGGGTTCTGCCAAATCCTGGGCTGAGCGAGCATCTGCCGGACAGACGCCAGGATCTCATCGGCCCCCGTCCCGGCCAGAACATTCGCCCCCACCTCAATCGTCTCCGGCCGCTCGGTGTTCTCCCGGAGGGTGACGCAGGGCACACCCAGGATGCAGGTCTCCTCCTGGACGCCGCCGGAGTCGGTCAGGACGAGGCGGGCGTTGGACTCGAGCTGGAGGAATTCAAGAAACCCGACAGGGTTCATGACAGAGATCCCGTCGAGCGAGACCCCGAACTGCTCGACCATCTTCCTGGTGCGGGGGTGCATCGGGAAGATGATGGGGAGCGAGTACTCCCGGTGGACCGCCTCAAGCCCCGCGATGATGCTCCGGAGTTTCTCGGGGTTGTCGACGTTCTCCTGCCGGTGAGCGGTGACGAGGAAGTAGCCCTGCGGCGCGAGGCCGAGGGTGTCAAGGATGTTCGCCCTCTTCTTCGATATCTCCCGGTTCTGGAAGACCGCGTCGACGATGGTGTTCCCGGTGACGCAGATCTTGTTCTCCTCGATCCCCTCGTTCTGGAGGTAGCGCCGGGCCGTCTCCGTGGGGGCGAAGAGGTAGTCGGAGATGTGGTCCGCGACCACCCGGTTGATCTCCTCGGGCATCGTCCGGTCGAAGCTCCGGAGGCCGGCCTCGACGTGCCCGACCCGGATGCGGAGCTTCGCGGCCGCGAGAGCCCCGGCCATGACGGTGTTGGTGTCACCCTGGACAAGGACGATATCCGGGGACTCCTTCATGAGAACGTCCTCGATGCCGGTCATGATCTTTGCGGTCTGCCCGGCCTGGGTCCCGGAGCCGATGTCGAGGTTGTACTTCGGCTCGGGCAATTCGAGGTCCTCGAAGAACGCCCGATCCATCTCATAGGAGTAGTGCTGTCCGGAATGGAGGATGAAGTAGTCGAGGTTTCTTGCTTCGCACTCCCGGATGATCGGGGACATCTTGATGATCTCCGGCCGGGTTCCAAGCACAATTGCAATCATTTGTAGGTCCTCTCTAGTGGGAAGTCCTCTGCTCAGCCTTTCCGGCTCCCTTTCCAGCCACCGGGCTCCCCTGCATGAGCTGCACGAGCGAGTACAGAATAATCCCCACCGTCGCGAGCAGTAGCCCGAGGATCAGCACCGAGAACCCGCCGGTGAAGATGATATAGTGGAACTGACCGCTCCGGTAGTACTCAGAGAAGGTGTAGATCTCCGCAGCAATCCCAATGAGCGCAAAGAGCGCCCCCGGGATCCCGAAGAAGGTGAGCGGCCGGCGGAAGCTGATCAGCTTGACGATGTTCATCAGCACCCCGACGCCGTGGGAGACCGGGTTCTCGCTCGAGGTCCCCTCGATGTCGTAGCGGACCCGGATCGGCACCTCGGCGACCTTCAGGCGGTGGTCGCTGATCTGGATCAGGATCTCCGAGCCGGCGCTCATCCCCTCGCCGCTGATGTGGATGGCCTCGATCGCCTTCCGCCCGTAGGCCCGAAAGCCGCTCTGCGAGTCGGTGATCGCGAGGTTGTTCCCCGCCATCGTGGTCGCGGTGTCGAGGACCTTCATCCCGACCTTGCGGTAGGCGGGGATCTCGCCGGCCGAGCCCTCGACGAACCGGGAGCCGATAACGACATCATTTCCTCTCCGGAGCTCCGCAAGCAGCCGGGGGATATCCCCCGGGTCGTGCTGACCGTCAGAATCAATAATAACGAGCTCCTCCGCACCGAGGTCGCGGGCGGTGGCGAAGATCGTCTGGAGCGCCCCGCCGTAGCCTTTGTTGACCTTGTGACAAACAACGATCGCCCCCAGCGCCTCCGCGATCGCGACGGTCTCGTCCACCGAGCCGTCGTCGACGACGAGCACCGCAT
>ENA-UOOH01001425-UOOH01001425.1-fermentation-metagenome-genome-assembly--contig:-NODE-1425-length-23398-cov-411.801739_pt1 | contig 23398 bp, 11 predicted proteins | sample MGYA00245778_ERZ724025 | MGnify/ENA primary metagenome ERZ724025 (study PRJEB28704, sample SAMN03018313) | fermentation metagenome | biome: anthropogenic terrestrial biome; feature: soil... | reverse complement strand
CTTCAGTGTGAAGGAAGTTGACGCAGATGGCAATGACTTTGTCCCAGAAGATTACAGCAAGGTAGAAGAAGGCCTGACTGTCAACAACACCTATGTACCACCCACCTATCCTGATGGAATTAAAGTTACTAAGGAATGGGCTCCTGAAGGATTGCTGGAATCACTCTATGAAGACCTGACGATAACAGCAGAGCTGTATCGTTACACAACTGATCCCGATGACCCTGAACTAGCAGGCACCGCTGAACTTAAGAAGGACAATAGCTGGACCCATACCTGGACGCCAATGCCCATCACGGATGAGAATGGCGTTGCATACACCTATTATGTACGGGAAAATCCAGTACCGACCTACTTTAATGAAAGCTACAGTGGTGATGTAACGACAGGATTTGTTATCACCAACACTTACGACAACGAACATGAAGACCTTGTTGAGGACCTGACTGCAACCAAGACTTGGATGCCCGAAGGTTTGCTCGATAGCATGAAGTTCCCGGTCACCTTCCAACTGTATCGCCACATTGGTGATCCTGCCGCAGCAGTAGCCGTGGGAGATCCTGTGGTACTCAATGCAGCTGGTGGATGGACCTACACCTGGGCAGACATGCTTACAACAGATGCCGTCGGTAATCCTTACACCTACTTTGTGCTTGAGACGACCGAACTGCCTGATGGCTTCAGCAAGGATGAAGAAGGACTGAACGTCACTAACACTTACGACCATGAACACGAAGATGTTCTGGAAGATGTTACGGCGACTAAGACCTGGATGCCTGAGGGATTGATTGAAGACATGAAGTTCCCGGTCACCTTCCAACTGTATCGCCACATTGGTGATCCTGCCGCAGCAGTAGCCGTGGGAGATCCTGTGGTACTCAATGCAGCTGGTGGATGGACCTACACCTGGGCAGACATGCTTACAACAGATGCCGTCGGTAATCCTTACACCTACTTTGTGCTTGAGACGACCGAACTGCCTGATGGCTTCAGCAAGGATGAAGAAGGACTGAACGTCACTAACACTTACGACCATGAACACGAAGATGTTCTGGAAGATGTTACGGCGACTAAGACCTGGATGCCTGAGGGATTGATTGAAGACATGAAGTTCCCGGTCACCTTCCAACTGTATCGCCACATTGGTGATCCTGCCGCAGCAGTAGCCGTGGGAGATCCTGTGGTACTCAATGCAGCTGGTGGATGGACCTACACCTGGGCAGACATGCTTACAACAGATGCCGTCGGTAATCCTTACACCTACTTTGTGCTTGAGACGACCGAACTGCCTGATGGCTTCAGCAAGGATGAAGAAGGACTGAACGTCACTAACACTTACGACCATGAACACGAAGATGTTCTGGAAGATGTTATCGAAGACATCACTGCAACCAAGACCTGGATGCCAGATGGCTTGCTTGATAGCATGAAGTTCCCAGTGACCTATCAGCTGTATCGCTACACCACCGATCCTGACACACCTGAGATGGTTGGCGAGGAAGTTGTCCTGAATGCACCTGACTGGGCACATACCTGGGAAGGCATGCCCACGACTGACGAAGTTGGCAACCCATACACCTATTATGTGCTTGAGATGACCGAACTACCGGCTGGTTTTAGCAAGCTTGAAGAAGGTCTGAACGTCACCAATACATACGACAATATGGCTGATGATGTTGTTGAAGACTTGACTGGTAAGAAAATCTGGATGCCTGAAGGCTTGCTTGATGAGCTTAAGGTCCCGGTTAGCTTCCAACTCTGGCGCCACATTGGTGATCCTGAAGCTGCTGAAAAAGTTGGCGACCCCGTTGTACTTAACGCAGATGGCGGTTGGGAATATATTTGGAAAGGCATGCCCAAGACTGACGAAGTTGGTAACCCCTACACCTACTTCCTTGAAGAACTTGAAACCCCTGAAGGCTTTGAAAAGCTTGAAGAAGGCATGTTTGTCACCAACACCTATGTCATTCCTAACGACGCAATCACTGCTGAAAAGGTTTGGGTTGGTGGTAAGGCACCTCGACCGACTGTCTGGTTCCAACTCTGGCGCACCTGGACTCGTGCAGGCACGACACATCACGAAATTGTACCTGGTGCAGAAATCAAGGCATTACCTGATGGAACCTTGACCGTATTCTGGACAGATATTGAAGCTGAAACCATCATTGGCATTCCCTATACCTTCTACGTGAAGGAGGTGGATGAGGATGGTAACGACTTTACACCTGAAAATTACACCAAGCTTGAAGCTGGCCTTAAGGTCACGAACGTTTATGTCCCACCAACCATGGTAGATCCACTCTACATGAATAAAATCTGGCAGGGTGGTCAAGCACCTTATCCTGCGATTTATCTCCACCTCTACCGCAACATTCCAGGTGGAACGTCTGAAGCAGTGGGTGCGCCAATTATGTTGGATGGTGTGGCTGATGCTGGTTGTGTAACCGGTTGTGAAATCACGCCATGGCAAGCCGCAGTGACTGGTTTACCTCTCACCGATGGCGATGGCAACACTTACACCTACACGATGAAGGAAACCGATGCCGATGGTAACGACTTTACACCTGAAGGCTACGTCAAGTCATACGAGGGTTTGACCGTAACTAACACCTACGTTATCACCAAGATTGACGTTACCGCGACCAAGGTTTGGAAAGGTGGCTCAGGTACTAGACCGACCATCCGCTTACAACTCTACCGAGATGGCGTGGCTTATGGCAGTCCAGTTGATCTTGTCCATCCCAACACAACCTACACCTGGAAAGATTTGGACAAAACTGACCTCTATGGCAAAGCTTACACCTACACGGTTGACGAAGTGGATGTCCCAGCTAACTACTCGAAGAGTGTAGTCGGACTAACCATTACCAACACCTATGTTGGTGGCACCAAACCTCCAGAGGTACCTTATACAGGTGACGCTAGCAACGCCTTACTTTACGGTGTGCTGGCACTCAGTTCACTGGCAGGCTTTGGCGCTGTAACTGTCGCAAAGCGACGCAAGAAGAAATAAGGTTGATTGAATGTAAAGCTGGGGCATTTGCCCCAGCTTTATGCTTTAAGATAGAATTCTTTTTATAAAAGACCGTTATTAGAAAAGTGAATTTTCCATGAAAAATGAAACAGAAGATACCAAGCTAGAAAACGAAAACGAATCATTACCAGAAGCTAAACCAAAAGCGAAACGCAATCACTTTTTAACCATTATTGCCTTTGCTTTATTGGCTAGTTTTATTGTGTTTGGATCCCTTTTCTTTAAAGAATCCATTCCTTATTGGAAAGGAAACAGAGCTTATGCGGACATGAACAAAATGGCTGTTGTGGTGAAAGATGTTGAGCCAGTATCCATAACAGCGATTGCAGAAAACTATATGCAGACACAAGTTTCTATTCCGGTTCAAACGAACGCGCCAGGAATGCCAAAAACGACCGCAACGCCGGTGCCAACCTTAACCGCAGATCAGTTGGACCTTTTGCGCGTCCAACAGCTCATCGAGATCGATTTTGATTACCTCAAGGGCGTTAATCCAGACATTGTGGGCTGGATTTTTATGGAACGTGAAAACATCAACTATCCTATTGTGCTTGGACCAGATAATTACTTTTATCTAACTCGCTTGCCCGATAAAACCCCAAATCGCCTGGGTTCGATTTTTATGGAACACAAGAACAAGCCTGATTTTAGTGATGATACAACCGTGCTTTTTGGTCACAATATGTTGGATGATTCCATGTTCGCGCCTTTAGAAAATTACCGGCAACAATGGTATTACGATGAACATCCATTTCTGTACATTTTTACGCCCGATGACACTTTTCGCTTGGACGTATTTGCTGGCTATGTCGTAGAAGCGCACGATATTGATTCTTTGCATCAAACCATGAACAGCATAGAAGAAAAACGGGAATTTGTGGCAAATTCGATCATGCGCTCGACATTCGAGAGTAATGTGCGAATCAATGACGATGACCGGTTTGTTAGCCTTTTTACTTGCGCTTATGATTATTCAGACGCGCGCTATGTGGTTCAAGCCAAATTGGTAAAGCTAACGCCTTAATTAAAACAATATGTTACAAAATGGAAAGACTGATCAAAAAATCAGTCTTTTTTCATGCCCACTGCAAAAAATGAAAAGCCTAATTTCTCATAAAATGGAATGAGATGCTCCTCGCAGAAGAATTGAGGCTTTAAACCTTCATCCTCACAGGCTTTGACAACCATTCGAGTCAACTTTGTGCCAATGCCCTGGTGGCGATAGTTAGGAAGCACGCCTAATCCACAAAGATAGGTGTTTAAATAGCCATCAGAGACTACTCTTGCCATGCCTATTAAAGCTTCTCCGTGCCAGGCACAAATCAAATATCAGCTACCTTGCATCGCTTTAAAAAGTTGCTCAGGTGTCTTCCCGAGCTCGGGTTCCCATCCTAATGCAAGATAAAATTGATAAATTTGCGTTGCATCCGGCAAATTGTTTTTATAAACAATTATTGCTTCCACAAGGTTTACGGTTGTCTTTAGCTTTTAAGCTGTTCATCCAGCCAATCGAGTCTTTCAGAAATAAATATCGCTTTATCTGGCTCATTATGGGTTTCGTGGTATGCCCCTTCGATTGTTTTGAACCTTATTGGCGCATCCACTTTGGCTTTGCCCATAAAAGTTTTTGATCCATTGTAAGGACAAATAGCATCAGCATCACCGTGGGCGAGGTAAAGGGGAAGTTGCCATTCATCGGCATGTTCCAAGATATATTCCGCGCCATCAATCAGGAAACCGCCCAAGGCAACACTCACCTGATCGTGTACCAAGGGGTCATTAACATAGGCTTTTACGATCTCTGGATCACGCGAAAGGTCATTGGTGCTTAATTGGCTGGGCACGGTGAGATTGGGCAAAAGTTTCTTCAACATGCCAACCAAAAAACGTTGCGATTTGCTCGTAGTAGCGGTGTCAAGAGGTGGGCTGGTGGCAATAACACCGGCGATGTCTGGTTTCGCTGTTAAGGAGTAATAAAGCACTTCAAGCGCGCCAAGGCTGTGTCCATAGAGGAAAACTGGTCTGTCTGGGGTAAGCGACTGCGCGTAGCCAAGCATTTCATCTAAGTCAGCCATAAAGCGTTTAGGACTTACAATAACACCTCGTTTTCCTTCGGTTTGACCATGCCCGCGTTGATCAAAACCGATTAAGCAATAGTCCCGGGCAAGTGCCGCGGCAGCCAGGTGTTCATAGCGTTCGATATGTTCGCCCAAGCCATGCACTAGCAGAATGCAAGCTTTCGCGTTTTCCGGTTTGCCCCATATTTTGGTGAAAAGTTTTTGCCCGTCTGATGCGGTATAAGTGCGGGTTTCTGCGTTTGTTTGGGTCATCATTCCTCCTGTTGGGTTGGTGCCAAAATGCTCGTTAAATAGCTGATAATGGTTTTATAGTAATCGACAATGTTTTCGACTTGCCTAAAGCCATGCCCCTCACCTTCGTAGACACGGTATAAGTGGGGCACGTTATTGGCTTGAAGTTGTTCCACCAGGCTATCGCTTTGGCTTTGCGGGACAACCGGGTCAACTGAGCCTTGGAAGATAAGTAGCGCATCCTTGATCTGATTTGCCTGGAAGATTGGTGAACGCGCTTGCCATTGCTCATGATATTCGGGAAGACCGCCTAAAAGGCTGGTGTTGTAATGGGACTCAAATTTATGAGTGTCTTCCTCAAGCATGAAAAGGTTCGAAACACCATAGCGACTGATTCCCAGTTTGAAAAAGCCGGGATGATGGATAAGCGCGTTAAGCACGGTAAAGCCACCCGCGCTGCCACCCATAATGACCAAACGCTCAGGATCAGCCATACCTGCATGCACAAGGGCTTGGGTACCTTCAAGGCAGTCTTGCAGGTCAACTATGCCCCAATTTCCTCGCAAGGCATCCCGGTAACTTTTGCCATAACCGGTGCTACCGCGGTAATTTACCCTGAAAACGGCGTATCCGCGACTGGTAAAAAAGGCGTTAGTCATGTCAAAAGAGTCATATTCTGTCGCGGTGGGGCCGCCGTGCACCATTGTAATGACCGGTGGCGCGCCAATAGCAGTAAAGTTCGGGTTGGTGGGTGGGTAATAGAGCCCATGCACATTGGCGCCATCAGAACCTTGCCATGAAAAAGCCATAGGTTTTGGGAACCATTCTTTGGGCAATTCCTCGCTTTGACTTTGCCTGATGGTTTTCAGCCCTTCATCATCCTGGGTTAGGATTTGGGCAGCTTGATAATACGATTCACCAATAAAAGCTATTTTGTTTTTGTTGGATATGGCAATTTGATCCAGGTAGGTAAAATCACCCAACTGGACGGTTTCCAGCTTGTTTTCTGGCTTATTGAGGTTGAGTAGGTCGAGTTTTTTCAGGCTCAATTTTCCCATTTCATTTTCAATAAAGTAAATGGCTAAGCTGTCTGGCGCCCATGCCAGGGTGTGTTGACCTGCAATCCAGGCAGGCTGGATGAGGCTTTTTTGGCTGATTAAGGTGACTTTTTTGCCTGATTTGATGTCCAGCAGGATTAAGTCGTCCAATTCATCTGTGTTTGCTAACCAGGCGAGATAATTGCCACAAGGTGAAAAGCAGGCTTGGTAGCAGGCATATTTTCCAAAACCATCCACGGTTTGGATGTCGCTAAGCGTTAAAGTTTTTGGGTCGAGCCTGGCGAGCTTTAGGCTGGTGCCGTCCCAGGGCATATTGGGATGATTCCACTCGATCCAAGCCAGATGTCTGTCATCCAGGCTGAGCGTTGGGTTGAGGTAAAAATCGGCGCCTTGCTCGAGGATAACCGGCCAGCTATGCCCATCCACTTTTGTTGCTGCCAAGAAGTCTTTGCCGTCATAACTATGCGCGTAGACAACAAAAGATTTGTTGTGCGAAAGAACAGGGCATGCACTTGCGCCAAAGCCGGGTGTAAGTGGAAATGCGGGTTCGTCGTCATAGCTTTTGAGGTAGAGGCGACCGTTTTTATCGGAAAATACCACAAGGTCTTCCGCGGCAAAAAACTCTCCGCCACCATAAGCGATGCCACCGCCGGGTTTGTTGGTTTCAGTAGTCAGTGGGTAAGCTGTTTTGTTTGGGTGCTTTGCATAAAGCGTGGTTTGTCCGCCAAAAGATTGAGACCATACCAAGGTTTCGCCACCACGTGCCCATTGCACATCGTTTAAGCGCACTGCGCCACTCAGCATTTCTGGTGTGATTGGCGATTGCCACAAGCCATATTCTTTTTGGGTTTTTTCTGTCATATGAAACCTCGATTTTGTTTGCCTTAATGATATCAGTAAAGGAAGCCGATGGAGGAAAGAGCTTCGGACGAAAATAGTGTTTGACTGGTGGTTTAAACCCGGGAAGAATTTAGAATTGAGCTGCAAAAAGAGGACATTTTAGTTTGTCAAGGCTAAATAGAAATGTCCTATTGCTGGCAAGATAGAAATGTCCTATTCGATAATCAAAGTAGTCAGTATCGGTCTGCCATTTAGTTTCTTACCATAAGCCCTCCACGGGTGGTTATAAGCTGGCGCAATGGGTTTAGCGTCCTCAGATTTAGTTGACACTACAGCAGCTTGTCTGGGATGTTTTTCAATCTCCCTCAGCTCCAACTCATATCCATCAAGCCATGCAGAAGCTTGTCCTGAGCTATTTAAGGTAATCAGCACTTCTTGTTTCTGATAATAACTCGCATGGTGTTTGGGAATGACCTGATAGGTTTTGTTCTCAAACTGTATCTGTAATGCTCTTGAGATGATACGAAAGCTGTGTACTGAGAATAGAAAGTCCAAATCCTCATCAAGGTCCAACTCGCGATGAAAATCAAGATGAGAGTCGGGTGTGACTGCAAAGCGCTTGTTATAGTCCTGAATAAACACTGGCAGATACGCATTCGCTTCTTCGTAGGTATTGATCCCACGCAAGCGCATCTCTTTGACCAAACGGTCCTGAAGCGTTTGGTTTGCCCGCTCCACACGTCCTTTTGCTTGTGGCGAGTTGGCACAAATCAAATCTATTCCCAGAACACTCAAAGCCCTTTGAAACTGTGTCACAGGTTCATCAACCTTGGGTCCTTTATGATTATCTCTGAATACGCTGAAGCGATCACTATAAAGGGCTTTTGGCAGCCCTTGTTCTCTGAAATAGCGCTTACACAAACTGCCATAGGCGAAGAAGCTCTCTTCAGGCTCAAATTCTCCTGCCAGTATCTCACTGGTGGCATCATCAACAAAGAGCAATAAACTCGCCTTTGGGCCTCTGTCTTCCAGCCAGTCATGTTTTGACCCGTCTATTTGCACTAATTCGCCTCTCATTTTTCGGCGGGGACGTGTCAGATGCAGGTTTGCCACTTTTTTTGCCTTGGGCTTCCATTTCCCAGCTTCTATCATGATTTGACGCACGGTCTCTTTGCTTACCCTGATCCCTTTTAGTTCAAAAAGTTTCTCGGCCATAAAAGTAGGGCCAAAACCTTCTGATTGTTTAGAGCTGATAAAATCCACCACGTCTAACCACACATTCTCTTTTAGCTTTCGGTTACTTGGTTTGCCTCGTTTACACGACACCAATCCCGAATCGCCATTTATTTGGTATCGCTTGATGATCCGCCGCATCTGCCTTTCGGTTACTCCTGCCTTGCTGGCTGCTTCTTTTTGGGTAATCCGCTTGTCTAAAACTTTTTCAACTAAAGTCTTTCTTGCTAATTCTTTACCGTTCATTTCGATAGTCCATGTCATAGCTCCTAATCTTAATTAGGACATTTCTATTTTGCTACTTTAGGACATTATCATTTTGCTGTAACAGAGGACATTTTAGTTGACGAAAAGGAGGGATAGGTGATAGAATAGCAATTCGTCCGAGATGGGCGCGTAGCTCAATGGTAGAGCAGCGGCCTTTTAAGCCGTTGGTTCAGAGTTCGATCCTCTGCGCGCTCACTTTTTCTTTTAAGTGGACCGGTGGGGACACCGGTCCGAGCAGGGTGGGTTGCGCGCTCACTCTTTCTTTTTTAAGTTGACCGGTGGGGACACCGGTCCGAGCAAGATGGGTTATGCGCTCACTCTTTCTTATAAGTTGACCGGTGGGGACACCGGTCCGAGCTGGGTGAGGTGTGCGCTCACTCTTTCTTTTAAGTGGACCGGTAGGGACACCGGCCCGAGCAGGGTGGGTTGCGCGCTCACTTTTTCTTTTAAGTGGACCGGTGGGGACACCGGTCCGAGCAAGGTGGGTGCGCGCTCACTCTTTCTTTTAAGTGGATCGGTGGGACACCGGTCCGAGCAGGGTGGATTGTGCGCTCACTTTTTATTTTAAGTGGACCGGTGGGGACACCGGTCCGAGCAAGGTGGGTTGCGCGCTCACTTTTTATTTTAAGTAGGCCGGTGGGGACACTGGTCCGATCCGGGTGGGTTGCGTGCTCACTTTTTCTTTTAAGCAGACCGGTGGGGACACCGGTCCGAGCGGGATGAGGCCATTCGTTCAGCCAGGAAGGCAATCCAAGCAGGTGGAATCGGGCAAGAGCCAAGAACCACCTATCCTAAACGCTAAAAATAAATTTTCAGTTGGTATGGTGTTATTTAACTAAATCCTTAATGATGTTGGCCACCAGCCAGACAAAAGCAGACAATCCAAGCGCGGTCATGATAAAAACCACAATCGCGCGTTCTTTTTGCTTGATGATGGCAATGAGTCCAATAATAAGAGCCGCAATAGCTGCGCCAATCGTCAGAAAAACAACAAAGCCAAGCAGGTTTTCAGGCATGGGTTTTGCCAAGCCAGTATTAATGAATGCCAGCAACATGAGTAACAAAACTAAAATACCCAGTCCAAAGGCAAATTTCCCAAGTTTGCTTTGAGGTAAAAAGTTTATCTTTTTGGTTTCAATGTCTTCCATTAAGTCTCCAATTCGTCCATCACAAATGTTTTTGTTGAACTGCCAAAATGGTGGTGACTGCTGCCATCCGGCATAATGATTGTACTATTCTTTTGATCACGCGTAATTTCAAGTCCCATGTAGCGCACTGTAACCGGCCAGGGCACGGCATTTGTTCCACCAACGCTCACTTTTGTGGGGCTATATATCTTAATACCCAACAAGTCCATAAAGAGTGAGGTTGGCAACAAGCCACGCACATCATTCGCCTTACCATAGGCTTGCCCGGTCTTGCTGTTTACCCGTTCTAAGATGGCGTGCTCTTGTCTAAGCACAGAAATTGTTGCTCGTATCATCTGATTGAACAGACGGAATGCCATTTCACGTTCGCCTAATAATAAGACGTGTTGAAGAAGCAATGCGTTCCATGCGATGTTGCTTGTTTTTTGCCTGGTATTAGGCTCATCCTGATCCAATTGCTCTGGTAAGCCATAAAGGCTGTTTTCTTCATTCGACATTAACCATTGCTCAATCACATCGTCCAAAACAGGGAAGGGTAGGTTGGGATCCCAAGCCAACAGATGACTGATGTCGGGCTGCTTGAGTTCAGCTCGGTAGATGCTAATCTCCGTATCAGCATCAAAATGACCAGCCAGAGCCTCTAAATGCGAAAAAACAGTATGGCTGCAATAAAGAAATGAACCGGGTAGCCATAGGATTTGATTTGTTTCCAAAGCCTCATCCACAGGATGCCCGTTGGCATCGTTACCAAGCAATCTTATCCCTTGTGGTTTTCTTATTTGAAGACTTGGCTTGATTTTGATATTAAGACGGCTGGCCGGTGTTAGCGCCAAGCCCTTTTTGGGCAGATCTTTGGCCAAACCTTCAAAATAAAGTTCACCAGAATGGGCTTGGTGGGAATCGCGATCGCGATTGAGGATGTCTGCGTCACGAAATTCCTTCATCCTAAGACTTAGTTTGGCTATTAGCGTGCTCAGAACTTTTTCTGTTTGTGGGTCTTCAAGAACCTTTGCCATGAGGTTTAGTGTGTGACATTCCTTGTTTAACAATGCAGCCAGACCAATGGTTTCAACGGTGGAAATAGGCGTGGCATGATTATCCAGCTTAAAAAGGTCGTAGCTCTCAAGTTCTATCATGCCTGTTTGATTAAGGTTTGACCATTCAGGTAAGCCGTCCTGGTCCCGGTCGTTTTGCTGCCAAAACCAGGCAAAGAGTGTGGATCTGAGTTGAGGATAAACCCGTTGCAAGAAGGCTTTTTCTTGCAGATGGCTGTGGATTAGCCACGCCGTTTGGCAAAGAATTGGAAACGCTAAGGCAACATCGCCGTTTTGTGGTTTGGGTTTGGGGCTTGATTCCAGATAACTTTCAAACAGATTGGCGCACGTTTCAATATTGGCGGGTAGTAAAGCCTGAATGGCTTGCCAGAGTTTAAGCGCACTCATTTTGGTAGCATCAGCAGTAGTAGAGTTATTTAGATTGAGCGGTTCTAGAAAGCGGCTGTGGGGGTTGCGCGTTGTAATGAGTCTTAGGTCCTTGTTTTCGGCACTAGTCTGGGTAATCAGCTGTTGCGCTTGAAGTTGGGACATTCGAAAAGCAATGTCCCAATCCACGTTTGGGGTGGTGATACTCACTTCCTGGGTTTGCTGTTTGAGGGCTAACCTTGCCATTTCTGCATCCCAATTGACCGGGAAAACAGTGAAGGCGCGATCGTCTTCTGGTTTGCTGCTTTCTGAAACTTTACAGCGCCAAAAAATGTTCAGGCTTTCGTTTGGACCGAGTACTTTTGTATTTTCAAGGGCTAATTCCGGACTGATGATGGGCTTGAGCATGCCGTCCATGATGACTGAAATATGCAAACCATCGCTCTCACCTTTGAGGTAAGTGAGAGATTTTCTTTTGGTGTGGTTCATCCCGTCCTTGTTGTCAAAAGCGAATAAACGCGCCGCAACCCGTGCGCCGAGCTCATTTGCCGTATTACCAGTGTTTTTTAGGCTAATGCGACCTTCAAGAACTTCTGGCGATGAAACCCACAGATCAAAACTTGCTGAACACTCAGGGCTTGGGGTTTGCCAAAGTTGAATGTGATTTTGCCAAAGTCTTCTGATTTGTGGCGGGCTTAAAAACTCGTTTATTTTACGGTAACCCACTTTGTTGATCATGAAAACAGGAAAAATCTGAAAACTTTGGGTACGTAAGCCAAAGCTTGTGTTTACTGTGATCGGTCCATTCGCCTCCAGCCTCAATTGCCAAACAGAATCAATTGCTTTTTCATCGTATTGCTGAGCCAGGTTCGCGCATAGTGTTAACCCAACAGGGTCATGAGGCAAATAAGGACCATGTATCATAGTTTAATTGTAACCTTAGTTTAGCTTTGCTTTTGGGTTTTGACCCTTTGCAAATGTGGAACCTTAGCTTTATAGGCTACGTTATATAGCCATTAGCTATTATGCTAAAATGTTATCATGCATAGAATGGGTGATGCTTTATGAATGATGATTTTGCGAATGATGAAACCTTGAACCCGGATCAGAATTTGCCGGAAAAGCCTTTAAATTCCCAGGCAGACGAGCCTCTGGAGCAAGCAAAAGGACCAGCCTATAAGCGTCCTGATTGGATGCGCCCGGGTTTGGGTTATACAGATGAAACGGAACTTGAAGGCTACACTGGCTTTAGTGCCTTGAAGGAAAGCTTTGACCAAACTGAAAACCTGTTTGACGAGCTGAGCAATTTTGATTATTTTGATGCCCCGAAGCTTGAAGCTGACCAAACACCACGCGCTTTTCAAGAAATCCCAACGACTATGTTCGCCAATGAATTTAGTGGCAGGTTTGGTTTGGAACCACAAGCGAATCAGGTGGATGAGACACTTGAAAATGTTGAGCCTGCAACGGAAGCTACACAAGAGGGCGAACCAAGCCAGAGTGATTTGGACAATATGCGCACTATTCCACCTCCAGAAGGCGCGCAAGCCTTCAAGGTTCAAAGCGAAGCATTACCACAACCGGTTACCCAGCTTGACCCATACGCCACAAGATTGACGCCAACAGCTTTTAACAGCCACTTGTCTCAATCGCGGGAAACAACCCAGCCTGTACCGGTTATCCCGTATGGTCAACAAGCCCAGGGTATACCGCCCATGCCACCCAGGCCTCCGCATAGCCAGTCTGCTAAACCAGCCCGGAAGAAAGGTCGAGCCGGTCGTGTAATTCTTGTTTTGGTCATCCTTTTTTTAGTGGCGATGATCGCGGTGGCAGCTTTTGCTTTCTATAAGTACACTCAAATTGCTAAAACTTTGCCTGATGTTAATGACCTGCAATATCGCGCTTCTCAATTTGAAACAACGCGAATTTTGGACAGGCAAGGCAATGTGCTTTATGAAATTATTGATCCCAGTGCCGGAAAACGCACTTGGGTTCCCCTGGAAAGAATCTCTCCAAATCTTATTGCAGCAACAATTGCCACCGAGGACAAAGAATACTACAACCATCCGGGTTTTGACCTGCTTGCGCTCGCCCGGGCGTTATGGACAAATTACCGTTCCAAAGAAGTTGTTTCGGGAGCCTCTACCATCACTCAGCAATTGGCACGCCTTCTGTTATTAACGGATGAACGCTATGAACAGACTTATGAACGTAAGGCGCGTGAAATCATTCTTGCGGCTGAAATTACCCGCCGTTATAGCAAAGAGCAAGTGCTCGAGCTGTATTTAAATGAGATTTATTACGGCAATATGTCTTACGGTGTGCAAGCCGCCGCGGAGACCTACTTCAACACAAACGCGTCTGATTTAGACCTTTGGCAGGCAGCATTTTTAGCAGGTTTGCCGCAAAGCCCCGCAGTTTATGATGTTTATAACAACCGGGACGTAACCCTGGGCAGGAGCAGTTCTGTTTTTCGCTTGATGTTTGAAATGAGCTCAGAAAAAGGTTGCATCAAAGTTGATGAAACCAGACCGCGGGTTTGTGTGGACGCTATGCAGGTGCTAACCGAATCTGAAGTCTTGAATGGATATGCGTTCAAACAAAACTTACTCACCATGCAATTTCCACATTGGGTGGTTTATATCCAATCTTTGCTCGAAGCCCAAATTGACGCGCAGATGATTTATCGGTCCGGGTTTACCGTTCACACAACGCTTGACCCTGTTTTCCAACGCGAAGCGGAAGCCGCGGTGCGCGATCAGTTGGCGCAGATGGAAGGTAAAAACGCAACAAATGGTGCGGTGCTTGCTTTACACCCCAAAACTGGCGAGATCCTTGCCATGGTTGGTTCGGCTGATTTTTCGAACGCCGATATCAGTGGACAAGTAAACATGGCACTAACCCAAACGCGTCAGCCTGGTTCGGCAATAAAACCTTTTACCTACCTGGCTGCGTTTGAAAAAGATTGGACCCCTTCGACTCTCTCATGGGATGTGCCAACCCGGTTTAGACCATCGCTGGATCCCAATGATACAAACCCGGATTATGAGCCTAGAAATTACGACGGCAGGTTTAGAGGTCCGGTTACAGTACGTTCAGCGCTCGCCAATTCTTATAACATTCCGGTTGTAAAAGCTTTGGAATATGTGCATATTTACGACAATCCGCAAACACCTCAGGCTGACGGTTTCATCAACCTTGCCAGACGTTTGGGTATAAGTTCCCTCAACCGACCTGATTATGGGCTTTCGCTTACTTTGGGTGGCGGCGAAGTGAGCTTGATGGAGCTTATCGGTGCTTTTCAGGTTTTGGCTAACGAAGGTCGAAAGCTTGAACCGGTGGCAATCACTAAAATTGTGGATCACACCGGCAAACTGGTTTATGAATATCAACCACATGATGGCGCACAAATTGTTCGCGCGGCACATGCTTATCTGCTTTCTTCCATTTTGTCTGATAATGTCGCCAGAGCACCGATGTTTGGCACAAATTCACCCTTAAATCTGCCTTTTAACGCGGCAGTAAAGACGGGTACGACCAATGATTTTAGAGATAACTGGACGATTGGTTACACACCTGAGCTTTTGGTAGGCGTATGGGTGGGCAATGCGGATTACACACCGATGGTCAATACCACTGGCGTGGATGGTGCGGCGCCGATTTGGAACCGATTGATGCAAGCCGGCATTAACCAGTTTTATGGTGGCATCGCCAGCAGTTTTGCCAGACCCAACGACGTTGTTGATCGTATTGTGTGTAGTTTATCTGGTGCAGAACCCAGTGAATACTGCCCAAGTCATGTTACTGAGATTTTTGCCTCTGACCAAATGCCGCTGCCCAAGGATGAAGATCTTTGGGTAAGGGCACAAATTGACTCTTGGACTAATTTGCGGTCTTCGCCGGCGTGTTCAGAATTTAACCGGGAAGCCTTAACCATTAATGTGAGCGATAAGTTTGCCATTGAATGGTTGGAAACAGATGCCGGGCGTGAGTGGGCACGAAATGCCGGTTTTCCGGATCCCTTGGTCATTTTGCCCGAAAGGGAATGCCGCGCGGATGATCCCAGACCCATTATTAACCTGGTAGGCATTCATGATGGCGGAACGGTGACTGAAAATCCGCTTCCCATTGCGGGTGTCATCGATGCCACCGCTAATTTTAAGCAATTCATTATCCATTGGGGTGTTGGCCATGACCCTGATGAATGGCATCGCTTGACAGATGATTGGCATCATGAACCGATTCGCTCCGAAGACTTGATTAAGGAATGGGACCTTTCAGAAATGGAAGAAACCCTGATTACCATCAGGGTAACCATGCATAGCACAATGAACACAGAAGTGCAAAAGTTTTATCGTTTGCGTTTGGAGCTTCCAACCCCCACACCAACGCCAACAGAAACACCAACGGAGACCCCCACACCTAGCCCAACGCCTGAAAACACGCCAACACCACCAGCTCCGCAAGAACCTACTGTTGTTTCGCCATAGGAATTTGAAATACATAAAAACGCGCGTTTTTTCAGAGCGCGCGTTTTGTTTATAATCTGGGTTTTTAAAACAATGCCAATTGAGAGGCGCGGTATTCGGGTGGGTCACCTAGTATTTGAGATGCAAAGAGCTCTGGGTTGAGCAGGGGATTATCCGAAATATTTCGCAAGAGGCGGAACTTTACAAAATGCCAATCATCGCTAAGCAATGCCTGCAAACTGGGATCGCGCCGCAATTTATAAGAAATCAGATTGGCGCGGCTGCCAGGAAGTACGATGAGTTTCTTTCCAGTAAGACCGCGATAGCGTTGAATTGTGTTCGAAAACATGGCGCTGCCGGTGACGAAGAAAGTGTAAACCTCGTGGTCATGTTCATCGAGATAGTAAATAGCTTCCTCGCTGAGTTGCCGTTTGAACTTGAGTTTTTGGGCAATTTTCTCGATGATTTCTTTGATGGACTTGATATCTTTACTGCGCGTAGCAAAACTTTCATTTTCGTTCAGGGTCCACACACGTTCACCCTCAAGGTCGCTCAAGGTGGCATAAGAGCGTAAAACCGTTTGTACCAGTTCTGGTTCTGGGGTCATCATACCAGGGTTGCCACCGTTGACCGCATGCGCGATTTCCAAGGCGCTTAGCACAGGGTTATGAAGAAACTCATGCCTTATCAGATCCTCAACATTATCTGCCAAAGCTGTGTACTGATGGGGTAGATGGCTTAGCCAATAGCTACCGGTGTCTGTTGAAACACCCGGGTTGAAACGATGCAACAATGTGGTATCCAGGAACACCGGATCAAGATCTTCTTGCACTTTGTTTATGGGCGCCTGAGGCTGCTCATTCAGGTTTTGGAAGAGTAAGCCCTGAGTTTGTAAAGCGATGATGAGCTGTGTAAAAAGGCGTGTGTAACCAGACGGTTCACCCCACGTTTCCAGGAAGCTTTTGGCGATTTCTCTGGCGTTTACACGCACATTCCCGGGAAAAGCATCGCCACTTTTGTTTGGCGCGAATTTCCAGACACTTTGCAAAATATTAACATTGCCAGAACAAGCGGCTGTGCGCAAGCTGAAGCCAGAAAGTTGTGCCGCTTTGACCGATGCCAACAGAAAGAGCGGATCCAGTTCAGAAATTTGTAGCAGGATAGGCGATGCGGGTCTGACCATCTGATTGAGACGCACTAGCACCTTTTCAAGGGCGGTTGCGTGCCATGTCCAATCATAGCGCTGTTTGAGTAAGCTGTTACGCAGGGTTTTAATGCCCTCTTTGCCCCAAAGCCAGGCACTCCATAAACCAGACAGATTCCACCAGGCTTGATTTCGACGGGGTAAATTGGCATAAACAATATCGATTTGCTTTGGGTCCAAGGCTGGGTTGAGTTCTCGTAACCTGCCTTCAAAAAGACAAACACCACCCGATTGGGGCAATTTTTGAGGGTATTCACGCAAGGTTACGGCTTCTTTTTGACTTGCCCAAATCTGGCAAGCGTCCTCAAGAGCCCGCCAAAGGTTAAACTCCTGGAACATGGGTGGTCGCGAAAGTTGACGCGGTCGATTTCGACCCAGAGGATAAGTCCAGAGTTGATTGCCTCGATCAGCCGCACTTAAGAACAAGGCTTGCATGAGTGTTTTCTGTCTTAAGGTGAATTCTGGGCTTTGTATTCGGCTGAGGATTGCTTGTAATAAGCTAAGCGAGCGCTCAGTGTAATAGCTGATGACCTCTTCCATCACAGACCGCAAGGGGTCGTCTGGAGTTGCGATTTTTTCAAGCGCCAAAGCCCGGCTCATTGCCGCAGGTGGCAATGGCGGCAAACTTTGATGGTGCTCGGCTATAAGCTCGATCTCAGTGGCAGTGCCACAAACCAGGCATTGACCGGTGGCAAGTTCGGCTTGGCTATGGTCTTCCTGCCAGATGTAACGATCCACCTCAAAACTGGGTGAAAGTTGCTTGTTTTGATGGCCACGACACTCAGGGTTTGGACAAGAAAGCTGATATTGTTTTTGAATTTGATCTTTGAGTCTTAGTCCAGAGGAAGATTTACTTGCTCCAAGGAGGTCAAGGGCAGTTTTCATTTCTTCAATGCTTGGGGCAGTGGCGAGTACTTTGATGATGAAAGCCGCGATTGGATTGTTAGCCGTGACCAGTACGCGATAGCCGGCTTTGGCTAGTTCTAAAACAGAAAAGGGTGACTGCCCGAAGGGATCGAGCACCCATGAGCCTGGCGAGGCATAGTTATTGATCCAAGTGCTAGCCATGTCGTCATAATATGGAGGTAGATAGCGGTCAAGCGGTAAGCCGGTGAGGGGCGTATCCGGCTGGAGGCAACCCGGCACGAAGGGCGTTTCAAAAGCTCTCCAATGCGGTCGGGTGTTTAGCATCTTTTTAGCTCAAAAGGTCTTTCAGTCTAGTCAGAGTGCCAATCTGGAAACCAATATTGCCATACCATAAGCAGGAAGGCTAATCCCGGTGCCGCTCATGTGACTGGTCATGGCATCGTTACCATTAAAAACCAAATCCCATTCATTAACTTCGTCGATGGGCAGTTCAAAGTGTTGAATATCAGAAGAAAAGTTCAAGACGACCAGGCTGGTATCTTCCTCCAAATGGCGTAAATAAACAAGTAAATGCTTGTTATCGCTGGGAATGAGTACCATTTTACCTGTCTGCAGACTGCGGTGTTTTTTTCGAACTTTAATCAGTTCTTTGTAGAAATTTAAGAGGGAAGCCGGGCTGGATTGTTGATTGGCTACATTACGCACGCTGTAATTGGGGTGCACCGGCAACCAGGGATCGCCTGTGCTAAAGCCGGCATTGACGTTTGCATCCCATTGCATGGGTGAGCGACAACCATCGCGGCCTTTGTAAAATGGCCAATAACGTTTTCCAACAGGGTCTTGAATATTCTTGCGGGCAACTTTGATGTCTCTCATGCCAATTTCTTCGCCGTAATAAATGAAGGGTGTACCGCGCACGGTGAGCAACATGGTTGCCAATAGCTTTAAGCGGCTGTCATCTTCGTTTTGGGTGTAGCGGGTAGCGGAACGGGGCAAATCATGGTTGTTTAAAAAGTAGTTTGGCCAGGCTTCATCACCGTGGAGGGCATCCCAATATTGAATGGCTTTTCCAAAGGCTTTGGCATTCCAAGGGCTTTGCGCAAAGGTGAAATCGAAAGCGGCGTGGAATTTATCCTCACCGACAAGCGTGCGGGCATATACCGGTCCTTCAAGGAAAGTTTCACCCACCACATAGCGATCAGGGTATTCATTAAGGATGGCACGAATTTCCTTGACCACTTCCATCATTTCAGGCTGGGAAATGTCGTAAATATGATCATAAGCCTCAAAGGGACGTCGCGCTAAGCCTTTTTTGCGAGGATTATCGCGCATCTGCTCATCTTTAAAGTAGGCATTGAAAACATCCAAGCGGAAACCGTCCACACCTTTGTCGAGCCAATACCTGAAGACTTTCATTAGCATCGCCCTTAGTTCAGGGTTGCGCCAGTTGAGATCCGGCTGGTGTTTTTCAAACATATGAAAATAGTACTTGTTTAGGTAGCGGTCATACTCCCAACCCGGTCCACCAAAAGAAGAGAGCCAATTGTTGGGTGGTCCGCCGTTTGGGGCTGGGTCGCGCCACAAATACCAGTCATGATAGGGGTTATCAACAGATTTGCGTGATTCAACGAACCAGCGGTGTTGGTCTGAAGTATGGTTTAGCACGAGATCCATAATGATATGCAAATCACGTTTGTGAGCTTCGGCGATGAGCTGATCAAAGTCTTGTAAATGCCCGAACTTTGGGTCAATGGTGAGGTAATCGGCGACATCGTAGCCAAAATCTTTATCCGGAGAGGGATAGATGGGTGAAAGCCAAATGGCATCCACGCCCAGGTCTTTGATGTAATCAAGAGATTTGATGATGCCGGTTAAGTCACCAATGCCATCAGCGTTACTGTCTTGAAATGAGCGGGGGTATATTTGGTAGATTATGCCATCTTTCCACCATAGCTTCTTTTTTTCCATGGAATCATCACCTCCGAAAGTGTATGCTCTAATTATACGAAAAATATCCGGATATATCAATTTGGCATGATGCTTGCAGTGAATTAGCTGAATAATCGGTATTTGATTTGTACTGGCACTTAATGCTCTATAAGGAGGTGCTTATTGACTGAAACAAAGTTAAAAAAGTGAGAAATGATATTGCTTTTCAAGCAAATATGATATGATTAGGTCTAATGGAATTTAAATTCCTTGTTTCAAGGCGACTTAAATACAGTCGGGGGTACATAGGACCTAGATCAAACAAAGGTATCATAGATACTGTTTGTCAGACATTTTAAAAAGGAGTAACAAGAATGCAAAAAGTTGTATCCAAAATAGTAAGTTTTCTCTTGCTCGCTGCTTTATTAGTGAGCCCAGTGGCTGCAGCCGCTCCCGAGCGCGTGTATCCACCTACTGACGAGGTCGGCATTAGTGCCGATGAAGCATTGTGGCTTGAACATGCCCGTGCTGCCGACAGTTTCACTGTTCAATTAGCTGAGCCATCACTGGCAACCTATGAGGGCAGCAATGCGCTCTTCGCCATGCCTGCTCGCACCGATAGTGGCAAATTGAACTTCGAAGCCCCAGAAACTGTTGCTTACCTTGATTACATCAACAGCAAACTGGATGCTTTTATCGCCGAAGCCGAAGCCCTCTTGGGCCGTGAACTCGAAGTGCTCTATCGCTATGATGTTCTGCTCAACGGTTTTTCTGCCAAGATGAGTGTTGAAGAAGCTGCTATGCTTCGCCAACTTCCTGAAGTTAAGGAAGTCTATGTTGACGAAATCTACCAGATCGACACGGACGTGAGCCCTGCTTACATCGGCGTTGACAAAATCTGGGACGGATCTGCTGTTCCATTGGCAGCCGGAAAAATGGGTGAAGGTACCATCGTTGGTATTATCGACACCGGTATCAATATGACCCACCCCAGCTTCCTTGATACCACACCTTTGGATCCCTATGTCTATCCTGTAACTGCCCCCAAGGGCCTTTGTGTTACCCATCCCGACACCCATCCTTGTAACAACAAGTTGATTGGTGCTTATGACATGGTTGGCGACAACAATGGCAATGATACTTTGGACCATGGTTCCCACACCGCTGGTACCACCGCTGGCAACCTAATTGAAGTTAATTACGAGGGCGCTGTGGTTACCATCTCTGGTATGGCACCCCGCGCTCAGGTCCTTTCTTACAAGGTTTGTGACGCAACAGGTTGTGCCACTTCTGCCTCTACAGCAGCCGTTAACCAAGCTGTTAAGGATGGCGCGGATTCTTTGAACTTCTCCATTGGTCCTCGCAGTGGCCCCACCCGCAGTCCATGGATGGATTCCACCGAAGTTGCCTTCCTCGAAGCTTTCAAAGTTGGCGTTTCAACCGCTACCTCTTCAGGTAACTCTGGCCCTGGTGAATCAACTGTTTTCAAGACCCCACCGTGGGCCATTGTGACTGGTAACATGAACCACGGCCGTATTTTCGGTTATCCTGTCACCGTTAATCCTGGCGCAGGTGAACTTAAATCCCTGGCATTGCCTGCTGGTGATGGTTGGACCGTTCCCTTAACTGCTGACTTAAATGGCAAAACCCTCGTATGGGGTGGCCCTGATAACAAAGATGGTTGTGCACCATGGGCTGCTGGCTCCTTGACAGGCAAGATTGGCTTTGTGCAACGGGGAACTTGTTCATTCAAGGACAAAGCTGAGAACATTCAAAATGCTGGTGGTATCTTTGCATTAGTTTACAACAATGCTCCTGGTGCCCCTATTGTCATGGGTTCTGAAACTGGTAACGTTACCATTGAAGCTGCGATGATTTCACTCGAAGATGGTCTCTTGATCGAAGCAGCAGCAGGCAGTCCCATGACCGTTAACATCAGCAAAACTTTAGGCTCAGCCACTAAACCCTCATGGGGCGAGAAAATGGCTGATTCCAGCTCCCGTGGCCCTGTGACCAACTTCGAAATCCTGCAACCTGACCTGGTTGCTCCTGGCACCAACGTTTTGGCTGCTTACGCTGATCCCGGCAAAGTTGACCTGATGTCCGGTACTTCAATGGCTGGTCCCCACAGCGCAGGTGCTACGGCTTTGATGCGCTCCCTCTATCCTGACTGGAGTCCAGCTGCTATTCGTTCCGCGATTATCATGACCGCCTTCCCCGATAATATGAAGGATCATGACGGTAGTGATGTAAATGCTCATATTATCGGTAATGGCCGCATCGAAATGAGCAAAGCCGCTTTGGCTGGCTTGGTGATGGAAGAAACCTATGCTGGTTACATGGCTGCTGATCCTGCTAATGGTGGTGATCCTCGCAATTTGAACATCCCCTCCTACCAGAACAGCAAGTGTCTTGATGGTTGTAGCTTTACCCGAACGGTTACAAACGTCACCGATGTCACAGCTGATTATGCGATTAATATCGTCAAGAGCAGCGATTTCTTGGAGATTACAACCGATCCTAAAGAGGGCTTTACGATTGCTCCTGGTGCCACGCAGGAAATTAAGGTTACTTTGTTTGTTCCCTTTGAAGCACTTGGCGCATGGCAATTTGCCCGTATCACCTTCGAAACAGACGCAGAATTTGCTAACGGCAAAAAAGTTAGTGACACGGCCTTTACTTTAGCAGCCCAAGCCAAGGTTGAAGGTTCAACCATGCCTGATCATCTGATTCGAACGATTGACAAAGCCCAAGGTACATATACCTTTGAAGGTGTTTACAACGCCACCAAGATCGAAAACTTTACTACAGTACGCTATGGCTTGACCGCAGGTACCATAGAAGAATTTGAAGTTACAGAAGATCCTACTAATGATAATCCTTACGATGATGTGACCCAAAACCATGTTATTATGACAAGCTGTCCATCAAACAGCCAACGAATGGTTGTTCAGGTGCTGGAATCTACCTCCAAGGATCTTGATGTTTATGTTGGTATTGGCCAGACTCCTCACAAGGGACTCGAGAAGGCTGTTTCAGGCGAATATGGCCCATACGAATATATGAACATCATTGAACCTGGCTTTAGCGGCACTTGTTGGATTATGGTCCAAAACTGGGAAGCTTCTGAAGAAGGAGGCACTGATCCTGTCAAGTTGGCATATGGCTTTGTTCCAAAGTCTGGTGGTCAAAACTACACCATTACTGCTCCGACAGTTGTTGAAAAATTGACTCCATTTGATGTGAAGGTTGATTGGAATCTTGCCGCTTCATTTGATGAAGCTGAGGTTTGGTATGGTTGGTTCAGCCTGGGCACCAAAGCTCCTACTGCCAAAGATGATATTGCCGAAGTGAGTTTCAACCTCTTCAAGGGAGAGGTAGATCCTGAACTGGATCAATTCATCTACCTCCCTGTCATCTTTACTATCGAAAAGTAAGGATTACAAAAACTGATAACAACAGAGAGCGAAAGCTCTCTGTTTGTTTTAAAAAAAGGCTCTAAACATAACAAAGGTTTTTGAGCCATTTTGTCGAATGTGGGACAAGAAAGTGAGCGCTAAGAAAACTGAGTAAGTTCAAATAGATGTGAGACGATAGGGCTTTACAAAAAAGCACATTG
>ENA-UOOH01001424-UOOH01001424.1-fermentation-metagenome-genome-assembly--contig:-NODE-1424-length-23432-cov-3.847756_pt1 | contig 23432 bp, 23 predicted proteins | sample MGYA00245778_ERZ724025 | MGnify/ENA primary metagenome ERZ724025 (study PRJEB28704, sample SAMN03018313) | fermentation metagenome | biome: anthropogenic terrestrial biome; feature: soil; material... | reverse complement strand
AGGGTGCGCAGTTTTTTGCCGCCTTTGTTTCCCCGGAATTCTACCATGGCAAAGCCTTGCACAGCACCATGGAAATGCTGGATCTTTTTTGGAAGTGGATGGAGGACTTTTCAGGCGATCTTGCCTTTGCCGGTATCGGAAAAGATATTCTTGAAATCCGAAAAAGCGACAGGATGTCGTGTTTGTTAGCCATTGAGGGCGGCGAAGCCTTAGAGGGGAAACTTGCCAACTTGAGATTGTTCTACCGTTTAGGTGTTAGGCTGTTAACCCTAACTTGGAATCATCGCAACGATCTGGCCTCAGGCCAATCGGAAGGGCCAGGCGGAGGCGGACTGAGCCTCTTTGGCCAGGAAGTAGTGGCGGAGATGAACAAGCTAGGGATGCTTGTGGATGTTTCTCACCTCAATGAGCAGGGCTTTTGGGATGTGCTGCGCTTGAGCGAGTCTCCTGTTTTGGCTTCCCATTCCAACGCCAGGGCTTTATGTGACCACCCACGAAACTTGACAGACGAACAAATAACCGCCCTAGCAGATAAGGGTGGTGTCATTGGTGTGAATTTCTGTACCTCCTTTCTTGCAAAAGAACGGCAGGCCACCATTGACGATGTAGCAGAGCAAATTGAGTACTTGGCTAAAGTCGGCGGGGTGGACTGTGTAGGAATTGGCTCCGATTTTGATGGCATCGACCGGACGCCCCTTGGCTTGGAACATTATGGTAAGACTCTCGAATTAGCAGATATCCTAAGTAAACGTGGATACAACCCCCGTGATGTCGAGAAGATTATGGGTGGTAATTTGCTGAGACTTTGCCAGACTGTTCTGGATTAGACAACAGCCTAAGGGGATATGCTAAGGGAAAAGGAGGCTACCCATTGGGTTCGAATGTAGTGAAGGTGATTGAACTGGTCGGAGAATCCGACCACAGCTGGGAAGACGCGGTCCAGGTCGCTGTTAAAGAGGCGGCCAAAACTCTCCGGGGAATCACGGGCGTGGAGGTTATGAACTGGACCGGTCAGGTAAATCCTGACGGAGACATCACAGGCTATCGCGCCGATGTCCAGATCGCTTTTCGAGTAGATAATTGAGTTCTTCTCACTACTTAAAGCGGCTTAGGATAACTAAGCCGTTTTCTGGTTATACTGTTTCTAGCAAACTTAGAAGTGGGGTGTTTGATCTGGATTGGATGGGAGCTGTTGTGCGCTTTGTCGTTTCAGCTTTGGTCTTAATGTTGGTGGGCTTTTTATTACCCGGTTTCAGGGCGTTGAGTTTCTTTCACGCTCTTCTTGCAGCGGTGGTCATTGCGGTGCTAGGTTGGGTAGCTGAAAGCCTCCTAGGAAAGAACGTATCGCCGTATGGGCGAGGTGTTGTGGGGTTCATTGTGTCGGCCATTACTATTTGGATCGCTCAATTTATCGTGCCTGGTATGGATGTATCAGTCATAGGGGCCTTGCTGGCAGCTTTCGTGATAGGTATAATCGACCTCTTCGTGCCAACGACTATACGCTAATCGTGTGCAACAACAAGATTCGCCCCGCATAAGAGCTCCGCTCGGGTTTGGGGCGGTTTTTTTTCAGGGAGTGATGGCATGAACAGGAACCTGGAGGAGAACTTAGCCCAACTCGAGTCTGAGCTTGGCTATGAGATAACCTTCGACCTAGTTATTCGCAGACTTAAAGTGGCTCACAAACAAGCTGCCTTGGTGTTTTTCGATGGCTTTGTCAATGATATGGCCACGATTCACATTATGCGCGCCCTGCAGACGATTCCCCGTATGGGAATAACACAGGCTACACTTGAACACTTGTTGCACGAGCACATTCCGTTCTTTGAGGTTAGCACTGCGGACAGCCTGGAAGCGGCCATAGAGGAGCTTTTATCAGGGACAATGCTCCTCCTTATTGATGGTGTCAAGGACATTGCCGTGTTGGATGTCCGCCAATATGTAACACGAGGTTCAGAAGAGCCGACATTGGAAAAAGTTACACGTGGTTCACGGGATGGTTTTGTGGAGACAGCTTTGTTCAATGTAAACCTTATTCGTAGGCGGGTTAGAGATCCCAACTTACGGTTCGAAGCGCTCAAAGTAGGTCAACGCTCCAAGACCGATGTGTTGGTGGGTTACATATCCGACATCGCCGATCCTAGTCTGGTCAATGAGGTTAAGAGTCGAATCGAAGCTATTGACAGAGATGCAATTCCCATGGGAGGCAAGAATCTTGAGGAGTACATTCTGGGAACCGTTATTAATCCCCTTCCAGTCACTCGCTACACGGAACGCCCCGATGTGGCAGCAGCCCATTTACTCGAGGGCCATATTGCCATTATCGTGGACACCACTCCCTTCGTGCTCCTCGTCCCCGTCACTGTGTGGCATTTTACACAACATGCGGAGGAGTACTTTCAAAATCCCCCTGTGGGGACCTATTTACGCTGGGTACGCACCCTAGGGATCCTAGGCTCCCTGATATTGTTACCGTTATGGTACCAATTGGCCGTGAGTGCGAACGTACCCGACTGGTTGGCCTTTATCGGACCAAAGGATCCGGGACGCCTCGCCCTATGGTTTCAGCTTCTCCTTTTGGAGCTCGGCTTAGATCTGATCCGAATGGCCTTGATTCACACCCCCGATTCATTGGCAACATCACTCGGTTTAGTGGGAGCCATTATCCTTGGTGATTTGGCTGTATCGGTTGGACTATTCACCGGCGAAGCCATCCTTTACACAGCTATTGTGGCTATCTGTGGTTTTGCCACTCCAAGCATCGAATTTGGAAATGCGATTCGTCTCTTTCGGTATCTTTTGTTTTTTGGGGCCGTGATCGGTGGCTGGTGGGGACTGGGGACAGCTGCGACTCTTACCTTGTTAGTTTTTGGACTGACTAAATCCTTTGGGATACCGTATTTATGGCCCTTGCTTCCGTTCGATGGCCCTGCTCTTTTGAGGGTTATGCTCAGGTATCCTATCCCGCAGGTCACTGTTAGGCCCCGTTTGACGCAACCTCAGGATATGCGGGCCCAGAAAAAAAGAAAAAAGGGAGGGCGTTAGTATTCGGGAAATTGGCATTCCAAGAGCGCTGTATTACTTTCACTATCATGCACTGTGGCAGGACTTCTTCAGATACTTAGGTTTTGAAGTCGTGGTCTCTCCACCGACGAACAAACAGATCCTAGAGTGGGGCCTCACCACCTGTGTGGATGGGGCCTGCTTGGCGATTAAGAGCTATGTGGGTCATTCCCAGGCCTTGGTGCGGCAAGGTACGCGACTCTTGTTCGTTCCCCAGATCATTAGCATCTCTCGAAAAGAGTATACCTGTCCCAATTTTCTCGGGCTGCCAGACTTGCTTAAGCAGTACCTACCTCCGTCCATAGAGATGCTGTCTCCAACCCTCGATGCACGTAAAAGTGAACGCGCCCTAAGGCAAAGCTACCTGCGCTTAGGGCTACAATTTACTTCGCTCGTCACTGTTAAGCAGGCGTGGAACAGGGCGGTAGAGGGTCAGCGTGCGTGGGAGCAATCCGCTTACAATGAACTCCCTTCGGAGGATATGCTTCAGATTTTGGTTCTAGGACCGCGCTATCTTACCGATGACCCCTTTCTCAGTGGCAATCTTCGAGCGCATCTAGAGAGTCTTGGAGCCCAGGTCTATACTGCATCACAAGTTCCTGATGAGATTTCCTTAGAGCTCTGCAAATCGGTGAACAAACGCCTCTTTTGGTCGGGATCCAGGCGTTCTATGGGGACCCTGGAGCACTTTCTCCATAAGCTCGATGGGGTGATTAATGTCGCTCCCTTTGGCTGTGGTGCTGAATCACTAGTTGGTGTTCTCCTTACCAGGCGTGCCCGGGAGCATCAAATTGCCATGCTAGACCTGACTGTAGATGAGCACACTAGTGAAGTGGGAATGATCACTCGTCTGGAGGCTTTTTGTGATCTATTAGAGAGGAAAAAGAGTGGATGAAAGTAACCTTTCCCCATTTAGGCAACGCTTACATATCCATAGAAGCGTTCCTCCAAGGCTTAGGTCATGAACCCATAACTCCACCACTAGGCACAAAACGCACCCTCGAATGGGGAAGTAGGCATAGCCCCGAAGAAACCTGTCTTCCTTTCAAGACCATATTGGGGAATATGCTGGAGGGGTTAGAACTCGGTGCAGACAGTGTGTACATGATCGGTGGGTGGGGTCCCTGCCGGCTTGGGTATTACGCTGAAATTCAACGAATCATTATTGAGGATTTGGGTAAGCACGTAGAATTCATCACCTTAGAGGTGCCCCAGGGCAACTACCGTCTAGCATGGGAACGGCTGCGGAGAGTTTTTGGCCCCACTAGTGCAAGAAAATTAATTCAGGGTTGTCGGCTCTCCTGGGCCAAATTGAAGGTGCTTGAGGATGTGGAAGCTCTATCATTGCACGTGCGTCCGCGAGAAAAAGGGCCAGGTTCCACGTCCCGTTTTCTTCACACCCAATTCCAGCAGCTCAGAGAGGTGCAGACTATGAGCTCCATACAACAGCTAAAGGCCCAGACCGAACAGGGGTTACGCGATTTGGTGGACCCCAGGCTATCACCTGAGATCATTAGGGTTGGGCTTATAGGCGAGATCTATACTGTTATGGAACCCTTTGTTAACTTAGGGGTAGAAGAACGCCTAGGTAACCTAGGCGTTGAAGTGGTTCGCACCATTAGTCTAAGGCAATGGATTGAAGAGCATGTGTTTAAGAATGCTCTGGGTTTATACACTCAACGTTCCCTTAGGTGTTCGGCCTCTGGGTATCTGCGCGGTTTTGTCGGTGGACATGGCCTCGAGAGTATCGCTCATAGTGTGGACTCGGCTCAAAGGGATCTGGCTGGTATCATTCACATTTTCCCCCTCTCCTGTATGCCGGAGATCATTGCCCAGGGCATCTTGCCCCAAGTGAGTGCGGATAAAAATATTCCAATTCTATCGTTGGTTGTTGATGAACACGCAGGAGAAACGGGTTTTCAAACTAGGTTGGAAGCCTTCGTTGACCTTCTGCAGAGGAGAATGCGTATATGTCATTAGGTAAAAAGGTGTATCTAGGCATTGATGTTGGAAGTGTCAGCACTAATTTCGTATTATTCGATCCAAAAAGGCCACCCACAGATGGGGTGGTATGGAAGAAGTACCTGCGGACATGCGGGGCCCCTTTAGAAACGCTCAAGGCTGGGTTAGCCGCCATCGAGGAGGAAGGACGGTGGGATATCCTCGGAGTGGGGACGACTGGAAGCGGGAGGGAGCTCGCAGGTGCCATGCTAAACGCCGATGTCGTCAAAAATGAAATCACAGCCCATGCTATGGCCGCATTATGTCAGAATCCCCATGTCTCCACGATAGTTGAAATTGGGGGCCAGGATTCCAAACTCATTGTTTTGCGCGATGGCGTTGTCGTGGACTTTGCCATGAACACTGTCTGTGCAGCCGGTACTGGTTCCTTCTTGGACCAACAGGCAAGCAGAATAGGTATTCCCGTCGAAGAGTTTGGTCCTCTAGCGCTTCAAAGCAATCATCCAGTACGAATCGCTGGGCGCTGTACGGTCTTTGCGGAATCGGATATGATTCACAAACAGCAACTAGGGCATAAAACATCGGATATCTTGGCAGGATTGTGCCAGGCTATGGTTCGTAACTATCTCAGCAATGTGGCTAAGGGAAAGGATCTGAAGCCTCCTGTGTTCTTTCAAGGTGGTGTTGCAGCTAATGTAGGAATGCAACGCTTTCTTTCCGATACTTTAGAGCTTCCCATTCATATCCCCAGAGACTACGATGTCATGGGAGCAATCGGCATTGCTCAAATAGCTAAAGAGACCCTGGAGTTGAAGGGCAAACCAAGCCGATTTGCGGGTCTTGAGATCCTACACAGCGAGTTTGTCAATGAAAGCTATGTGTGCCAGCGTTGCCCCAATCAATGTGAAATTGTGGAAATTTGGCGTGAGGGGATCTTTCTCGCTAGCTGGGGTTCGCGTTGCGGTCAGCCAGGGGGCAAAAGGTAGCAGTGACACCTACTTTGTGATATTATGGGGAGGAGTTGACTTGTGGGAGGTTTTTCTCGATGATGAGTCTTGAACAGATTATCCTGGCGGTTCCAGCCATTTTACTGGCGATCTCAGTTCACGAATACGGTCACGCTTTCATGGCCTATAAACTAGGTGATCCGACCCCAAAATATCAAGGACGGTTGAGCCTCAACCCTATGGCCCATTTAGATCCTCTAGGAACTATCATGCTGTTGTTATTTCGGGTGGGCTGGGCAAGACCGGTTATGATCAACGCCCAGTACTTTAAGAACAAGAAGCGAGGGACACTCTTGGTCTCTTTGGCTGGACCTGTGGCTAATCTCATCACCGCGTGGATTTTCTATAATATTGTTAGTATTTTTGGTCAGCACATGTTGCGCAGCGGTATGGGACAATCCCTTATTTTGTTCCTCTATATTAATGTTCAAATGAATCTGGGGTTAGCTGCCTTTAACCTCATACCCATACCTCCCTTGGATGGTTCTCACATCCTCGCTGGTCTCTTGCCGCCTCGATTGTCTTATGAGTACTCTAAACTTGCTCCCTATGGTCCTATTGTCCTAATTATGCTGCTCGTCTTCGGCGGTTCGCGATATCTTATCAACCCCATTTTCAATGTGCTATTGCGTATACTTGATAGCTTGTCCCTGTAGGTGATCATCCATGGGATACCTTATTGAGTTGGATGTGTACCAAGGCCCGTTTGATCTACTGCTTGATTTGATTGGTAAAAATGAAGTGGATCTGTGGGATATACCGATTGCAGCTATCACTGAACAATACTTACACTACCTTTATTCATTGCAGGAAAAAGATCTAGCCATTACCGGTGAGTTTTTGGTCATGGCTGCAACCTTGATTCGCATCAAGTCAAGATTGTTGTTGCCTCAAGAGCCGCTTGAGGACGATCCTGAAGATGAAAAGGGGGATCCCAGGACCGAACTGGTCGAGCAATTAGTCCGTTACAAGTTCTTCAAGAAGGCAGCTGAATTCCTGCAGCACCGTTATGAAGAGGCTGCCAGGCATTTTACTCGCGGAGATCATGTCGAGTCCTTTGATTTAACTCCCGTGTACACCGAGCCTTTTGGAAGTGTTACCTTACATGAGCTCGGCGAGCTCTACCATCATCTGTTGATGGAACTTGAAAAGGAGCCGCTAGTACATACCATTTCCGGCAAAATATCACTACAAGAGCGCCTTGCACTAGTTCGTCTTCAATTGGTAGGACAACCCCGCGCCACATTTTCCGATTTGCTAAGGGATCATTCACCTTCTGAAATTGTAGTGACTTTTCTGGCTGTGTTGGAATTGGTCCGTTTAGGGGAGATTGCCTTGGTACAAACTAAGTCTTTTGGTGAAATTGACGTAAGACCGTTAGAGCTTGAAGTGGAGGTTAGAGCATGAAGTTATCTGAGGCGCGAATTGTGGTCGAAGGTTTGATTTTCGCGTCGGAGCGTCCCTTGAGCGCCCAAGACATTGCTGCCATTATAGAACTTGACGTCCCAGTTGTAGAATCGCTTGTAGAGGAGATCCGAGGGTCTTATACTCAAGGAGCTTTGCTCATTCGTAATGTGGGCGGTGGCTACCAAGTAGTCACAAAACCGGAACTGGCTCCCTGGATTGAGAAACTAGGTCGCCCAGTGATCAGCGCACCTCTGACAGCGGCTAGCACCGAAACACTTGCCATTGTGGCCTATCAACAACCGGTAACCAAGGCTGAAATCGAGCAGATTCGTGGAGTACGCTCCGATAGTGCCTTAAATAACCTCGTAGATCGGGAGCTCGTCTGTGAACTCGGAAGAAAGGCAGGGCCAGGCCGACCCATTCTCTATGGGGTAACGGAGAAGTTCTTCGAGCACTTTGGTTTGACAAGTAAGGATGAGCTTCCTCTTAAAGGCATAAGCGAATGGAAATAATGGCAAATTAAGACTGAGTTGAGGTGGTACTATGCTCTTACTTGGTCTTTTTTTATTCTTTGTGTCCTTGCTCTGTATCCGATTCTCGGTTGAATTTCGGCTGATTGTGGCGGGCTTAGACATTAAGCCGCGCATGAGATTCGGCATAGGCCGCTATCTACTTGCTATGCCCCAAGGTTTGTTGACAAAAACAAGCCAGATGATCAGGGGGCGGAATTTTGGTACCCTTGAAGGGGCACTACGTGGCTCAAAAACGGCATTGCGGCTTCTAGACAATGTTTTACAGAAGGTTGATCTATTACATCTAGAGATATTAATTGGCACAGGCGATCCCTTTTGGACCGCCCTAGGAGTCGGTGGGACATGGGCCATCATTAGCCCTTTGCTCACAGGGCTTAGCGCTGACAATCGCCTCCACACGCATCCCGAAATCCGCATTCATCCGGACTATGGAAACGCGAATGTCCACGTTGATTTGCACTGCATATTCCGATTCAGACTTGGTCAGATTATAATCAACGAAGTTAAGAGGGTGATGGTTTGATGGGTGACAAACATCCAATAGAAGGACTTATGCAAACTGCGATGGAGAGCTTAAAGACCATGGTGGACGTTAATACCATCCTCGGTGATCCTGTAGAAACGCCGGATGGAGCAATTATTCTTCCCGTCAGTCGCGTTAGTGTAGGATTTGCAGCGGGGGGGAGTGAATTCACTGGAGCGAATGCCAAGAACGCAGAAACGGACCACCCCTTTGGTGGTGGTAGTGGGGCAGGTATTGCCCTTAATCCCGTGGCCTTTCTGGTCGTTGGGCGGGAGAGTGTTCGCCTCCTACCTGTTAACCAAAACGCTATCTACGACCGCCTCATTGATGCGGTGCCTCAGTTTATCGATCAGATTCAAGGTATGGTACAAGGACGGAGTAGTACAAACGGAGTGCTTCGCACAACTTACAAGGTATAGCAGAAAGCGATTTTTGGAAATCCCTCCAAAGAGTAGACCTCTTTGGGGGGATTCCTCTTTTTTCTTGCGGTTTAGGCTGAACTTGGGTATTATTGGACTGAAAGGGGCGTAAGGCGTGGAAGAACGACTACAAAAAGTGATGGCGCAATCTGGAGTTGCCTCTCGCCGGGCTTGTGAAGAACTAATCAAGGAAAACCGAGTACAAGTTAATGGAAAGCCAGCGCACTTGGGCCAGAAAGTGGATCCTACCCGAGATTTGATTTCCGTAGATGGGCAGCCTTTAGCTACGGAAGAAACCAGACGCTATTTCGTTCTCAACAAACCTTTTGGCTACATTACCACCAGCAAGGACCAATTTGGTCGTAAGAGTGTCCTAGACTTACTGCCTGGTGTCAAAGAGCGAGTCTATCCCGTTGGGCGTTTGGATTACGATTCTGAAGGCCTTGTTTTTTTGACAAACGATGGCGATCTGGCCTACCGGGTTACACATCCTAAGTATGAGTTGCCCAAGACATATGTAGTACGCCTCAAAGGGAGAATAACTATGGATGCAATATACCGCTTACGAACAGGTGTTATCTTGGAAGACGGGCGAACCATCCCGGCCGAGGTGGAGGCTCTAAAGCCCGAAGGGGATGACTCTATATTACGCATCACCATCACAGAGGGACGCAATCGGCAGTTGAGACGAATGTGTAATAAGGTAGGCTTTCAGGTGGTACGCTTACAGAGAACAGCGATTGGACCTTTGACCCTTGGTAAGCTGCCATCGGGTACACATCGGTCCCTGACCATGAAAGAACTTCAAAGCCTGAAAAAGGCGGTGAAGTTGTGAAGACAAAGGTAGTTGTTATCGGTGCAGGTGCGTCGGGCCTTGTGGCTGCAGGTTTTTTGGCTCAAAGGGGTGCAGAGGTTCATGTCTTGGAGAAAATGCAGCGAACGGCATCAAAAGTACGCATTTCTGGCAAAGGTCGATGCAATATTACAAATTCTATGCCAATTGAGGAGTTCATCCCTAATTATCCGCGGAATGGTCGGTTTCTGTATAGTGCCTTGCATCGGTTTTCAAACCTGGATTGCGTTCGATTCTTTGAGCAGCTCGGGGTGAAGACCAAAACAGAACGTGGGCACAGGGTATTTCCCGCGTCTGATGATGCTCATGAAGTAGCCAATGCCTTAGAACGTTTTGCACGAAGCAACGGGGCAAGAATTTACTTTGGCCACAAGGTCCTGCAAATCAAACGTACTGCTCAGGGAGGGGTCTTAGGTGTTTCCAGTTCACATAATGAGAAAGAAGCGTTTTTTGAAGCACCGTATGTGGTTGTGGCCACTGGCGGGCTAAGCTATCCCGGGACAGGCTCTACAGGCGATGGTCTCACAATCGCACGGACCTTGGGCCATGAAATCATCCCACCGCGACCTGCCTTGGTTCCTGTCCGCGTAGAAGAAGAGTGGGCCAGAGAACTTTCAGGCTTGAGTCTACGTAATGTGGAAATGACAGTGGTCAAGCCAGCGGGAGGACAAAAGGCCTTCTTTGGAGAATTAATGTTTGCCCATTTTGGTTTGACTGGACCGATTGTGCTGACCGCCAGTGAACAAATTGGACTCTGGCTGACGGAGAGTGGGGTACCCATCAGGGCATATCTCGATCTTAAGCCTGCACTCAGTGTCGAACAACTCGATAAACGGCTACTGCGAGATTTTGAGACCTTTTCTCGCAAGCAGTTTCGCAATTCTTTAGACGAGCTCTTGCCTAAGAGTCTGATTCCGGTCGTAGTGAACCTTTCGGGGATTCCACCCGATAAAGTTTGCCATCAAATCACCAGGGACGAGCGGATGGTGCTCCATCGACTCTTAAAGGCCCTGCCCTTGACTATTTCCAAAACTCTTCCTATCTCAGTGGCCATTGTTACTGCAGGAGGTGTCGATGTACAAGGGATAGATCCGCGAACTATGGAATCAAAGAAGGCCAAAGGGGTGTTTTTCTGCGGTGAAGTTTTGGACATCCATGGCGTCACAGGCGGGTTTAATTTGCAGGCGGCCTTCTCCACGGGGTACTGCGCGGCGCAGGGCATAGAGATGTAGCAAGGAAGGGGATCCAACCGTATGAAAATTGCCATAGATGGTCCTGCAGGGGCAGGGAAAAGCACTATTGCTCGATTGGTGGCCAACCATTTGGGTCTGCGTTATGTGGACACGGGAGCCATGTACCGTGCTGTCACCCTCGAAGCGTTGAGGCGAGAGGTTGATACCGGTGATGAAGAGGCATTAGTGCGGGTGATAACTTCTATCGATTTGAATATCGTTTTTCAGGGCGAAAAGGGAAATCTTGTGTTTCTGAATGGGGAAGATGTGACTGGGTTTATTCGACAACCTGATGTTACGGCCCATGTTTCTGAGGTCTCAACGCATAAAAAGGTGCGAGAGTTCATTGTAGCGCTACAGGAGCAAATAGGCCGGCAGGGTTCGGTGGTAATGGATGGTCGAGATATTGGTACAGTGGTAATGCCGGATGCAGATTGGAAGATTTATCTGCAGGCTACCGTAGAGGAAAGGGCAAAGCGTCGCCAAAGTGAGCTCGAACGACGCGGCCTTTCGGTGAATCTTGAGGACCTGAAGGAGCAGATTCGTAGGCGGGATCATCTTGATTCCACTCGCAAAAATTCTCCTTTAAGGAAGGCAGACGACGCCATTGAGATAGATACCACATCCTTAAGTGTTGCTGAAGTGGTTCATAAGCTACTTGGCCTGATTAAGGGGGAAAATACGGATGTACACGTTTCTGGTAGTAGTCTTTAGGTTTTTTATTTTGCTTTTTTGGGGTTTAGATGTGGAGGGCTTAGAACATATTCCTCAAGATAGTGGTGCCATTGTGGCAGGTAATCACACGTCGTGGTACGATCCGGTTGTTCTTGCGGTAGCTATCAAAAGACCCATTCATTTTATGGGCAAAGCCGAATTGTTCGAGCATCCGATCCTTCGGTGGTTTTTCTTCCAAGTTCATGCCTTTCCAGTTAGGAGAGGTCATGCTGATCGAGAGGCAATACGTACCAGTCAGGATAAGGTGACCGAGGGACATCTCTTGGGGATGTTTCCAGAAGGTACCCGTAACAAGACACTTGAAGCACTCTTGCCAATGCAGGGTGGAGCGGCTCTAATCTCGCTGAAGACAGGGGTTCCCATAATTCCCGTGGTGGTTTCGAAAGGTCGACGCACCGGATTGCGCAGGCCTTTCAAAGTCACCGTTGGATCCCCCATTAATCTAGGAGGTCCCAAAAAGGCGAGCAAAGCAGATATTGCCCAGGGAAGTAAAGCGATTTCCGCCCAATTTAGTTCGTTGTTAAGCAGGAATAATTGAGATCACAGAGAAATACAATCATGGTGGACTGGTGATTACTAAGTAATCACCTTGGAGTTTGACGTTGTCAAACATCCATTGTTTAGAGTCCATCTGTTCGAGGTATAATAAGGGAGGAGGAAAGGTGGAGGTGGAAATTGTATTGGCAGACGGCGCGGGCTTCTGCTTCGGTGTCAAACGAGCCTTAGATTTGACAGCCAAAACCATTCGCGAAGTTGGTCCGGCCAAACCGATACACACTTTAGGTCCACTTATTCATAATCCACAGGTTGTAGCTCAGCTCAAGGCGCAAGGAGTTGAGGTCATGGAGCAACCTGGTGATAAGAGTTCAGGAGTAGTCATTGTTCGTTCACATGGTGTTGCACCAAAGGTCATGGAAGAGCTCGAAGAGCAAGGTTACGATGTTGTTGATGCCACTTGTCCTTTCGTGCATAGGGCTATGCGTTGGGCAAAACAGTTGAAAGATGAAGGGTATCAAGTCATTATTGTTGGGGATCGGCTTCATCCGGAAGTACAAGCTATTTTGGGATACACTGATGAAACCGCACATATTGTGAGTACGCCTCAAGAAATCCGAAAGCTGCCGATAGCTAGTCGCGTCGGTATTATAGCGCAAACCACCCAATCAGTGAGCAACTTTAAGGCATGTGTCAACGAGCTGGCTGGAATGGTGGAGGACCTAAGAGCTTTTGATACCATCTGTACTGCTACCGAACAGCGGCAAACTTCTGCATGGGAATTGGCCGCCCAAGTGGATGTTATGGTTGTGATTGGAGGCCGAAACAGCGCCAACACAAAAAGGTTGGCAGAATTATGCAAGGAGCAGGGTACGGCGACATATCATATTGAAACACCAGAAGAGTTGGAAAGCCAGTGGTTTGCTGGCGTCAGGCGCGCTGGGGTTACAGCCGGAGCCTCTACTCCAGATTGGTTAATTGAGGGGGTACTTACAAGAATGAGCGAATTTACCGATGAAAAGGTAGCACAAGCTACCGAGGAAAAGGTAGCGGAGGCTACCGAGCAAGAAGCAGTGGAAGTTTCTGCGGAGGAAGAAGTTCACACTACCGAAGGGCAAGAACCAGAAGTTGAAGTTGAAGATGAAGAGGCTGCAGAGGCTATCGAAGAAGGCATAAGTGAAGACCACATGAGTGAATATGATGTCAAATTGCCTACAGCTGGCGCTGTGATTGAAGGCAAGGTTGTCCAGATCTCCAACGACGAGGTTTTGGTTGACATCGATTATAAGTCCGAAGGTCGTATTCCTTTGAACGAGCTTAGTTTCATTTCTAACGCCAATCCTGAGGATATTGTCAGCGTCGGTGACGAGATCCTAGTGAAAGTTCTCAAGGTAGACGATTCCGAGGGTAATGTTCTCTTGTCCAAAAAGAGGGCTGATGCAGATCAATCATGGGAAAAACTAGAAAACCTATTTGAAACAGGCGGAACCTTAACTGCCAAGGTTATGCAGGTTGTCAAAGGTGGACTTTTAGTGAACGTGGGTGTGCGTGGATTCATTCCAGCCAGCCATGTTTCCCGCGGATTTGAAGACGATCTGCAGAAATATATTGGTCAAGAACTAGAGCTAAAGATCATTGAGCTTGATCGTTCCAAGAACAACGTGGTCTTTTCCCATAAAGAAGTGTTGGAAGAACAACATGCCAAAGCTAAGGCAGAGGCTTTTGCAAATCTCCAAGAAGGAGAAAAGGTCAAAGGTATTGTTCGTCGTCTGACCGATTTTGGTGCGTTTGTTGATATTGGAGACGGTGTAGAAGGATTGCTCCATGTATCTGAAATGGCCTACAGTCGGGTAAACCATCCTTCGGACATTGTAGCCGAGGGTGATGAGATTACTGTTATGATCCTAGGCGTCAATCAAGAGCGGGAGAGAATATCTCTTGGTTTGAAACAAACCGTTCCCGATCCATGGTCCACAGTGACTGAGCGCTATAAGGTTGGCGACAAGGTTATGGGCGAGGTAACGCGTGTGGTAGATTTTGGTGCCTTCGTTAAGTTAGAAGACGGCATTGAAGGATTAGTGCATATTAGCGAGCTTTCTCACAAGCATGTAGCTAAGGCTGAAGATGTTGTTCAATCTGGTCAAGAGGTAGAGACCAAGATTATTAGTGTTGATGCCGAGGCACGCCGTATTGGACTTAGCATCAAAGAGCTTGAACCCAAACCAGCAACACCACCCGCTCCAGCACCTTCTAGGAACAGGCAGCCACAGCCCGACCTGTCTGAAGGTACAGACAATGAGGAGCTTACCACAAACTTGGGTGCCATGTTTGGTGACTTGTTCAAGGATACCAAAGACGAATAGTAGTTTGAAGAAACATTTCCTGTAGACTTCGGTCTACAGGATTTTTTTTTGGATACACTAAGGCCAAGTGCTTCACATGTATGGGAGGGATTTGAATGCCGACTGGCACCGCTTTATTGCTGATTGTGGCTGCCCTAATCTACTTTGGCGTGGGACAGCGCTTACTGGACCGCATGCGCCTTACTGATACTCAGGCCTTAATTGCCATTGCCTTGATGATTGGCGGAAGCTTCATTACCGTTCCATTGCGAACGGGGCGTACAAGCGTAGGCCTCAATCTTGGAGGAGGTCTGGTGCCTCTAGCGTTAGTGGTCTATCTCTTGATCAAAGCTGACACTGCTAAAGAGAGAATCCGCTCCATCGTCGCGGCCATAATTACGGGAGGTATAGTTTATGGTGTAAGTCAGATTACGGATTTTGATCCGTCGAGCCCAGCACTTTTCATTGACCCACTGTGGTTGTTTAGTATCGTGGCAGGAATTGTGGGTTACGTATCAGGGCGATCCCGGCGGGCATCATTCATAGCAGGAGTCTTGGGTCTGTTCGCGGTGGATTTGGTCCACCTCATTCAGGCTGTAGCTAGTAATATGGCTACCCGGGTAGTGCTTGGCGGAGCAGGGGTCTTTGATGCGACTATTCTAGCGGGACTCATAGCTGTAGCTTTGGCAGAATTCGTGGGCGAAACCAGGGAGCGTCTCGCGGGAGGGGGTGAAGAACTGTGAAGCATCGAATGTTCGCTACGGTACTTGTAGCCCTAATCATTACCCTTAGTACGGGACTCGGCCAAGCACAGGAAAGGACCGATCAGGGGTATTACACCCTCCGGGACGAACGAGACCGAGTCATTACCATGACTGGTAGAGAACTTGACCCAGGAGACCACTACATCGCAGGGGACAACAGGCTGTTTGAAGTTACGGGAATCGAAGGCGACACTGTGACAGTTCGCTATCTTGAAACCATTGAGCTTCCTGCGATCACAGCCGACTTCCTTGGAGCCCAAGTCAGCAAATCAGACGAGACTTCAGGTGTGGTTGGGATCTACCACACCCATAACGCAGAATCCTATGTGCCTTCAAGTGGCACTGAGTCTAAGGATGATGGACGGGGCGATATCCTCAAGGTGGGTCAGGCTTTAGCAGCGGGGATGGAAGATATGGGGCTTACGGTGTACTGGTCAGACAATAGCCATATTCCTCACGATGGTCAAGCGTATATGCGTTCCCGACGTACGGCCACAGAACTCCTGCAAAAGAAGCCTGATACTCTCCTGGACTTGCATCGCGATGCCACCCCGCCAGAAATATATGAAACGGAAATTGAAGGGGTCCCAACGACAAAGGTGCGCCTCGTGGTTGGGAGGCAGAATCAAAACCGGGAAGCCAACCTAGAATATGCCAAGAGAATTAAAGCCGTAGCCGATGACATGTATCCCGGTCTTGTGGAAGGTATCTTTGATGCAAGGGGCAACTATAACCAGGACTTAGGACCCAAAATGATTCTTATGGAGTTTGGAGCCCATACAACAAGTCTGGAGCAAGCAGAGCAGGCTGCGGAGTACTTTGCTAAGGTGATCCCAGCGGCAGCTGGCTTAACCACCTCAACACAAGGTGCAGCGGAGAGCCAAATAGGAGGTGGAGCTAATCGCGCCTTGGTTTGGATGATCGTAGTTGTCGCCGTCGTCGTTGTTGGTTTTCTTCTGGTTAGCCAAGGGAAAATAGGTTCATTGACTGCATTCTTTCGTAGAGAAGCTGGGTTAGGACGAGACAATGATCATGAGGATGATCACAAGTGAAGTACATAGTCACCTTAGGGATCGCTACGCTAGCGGGTTTTTTGGCCCGCTTATATATGCTCCGCCGCGACTACAGACAATACCCTAGTTATCCGCAGGGATGGGCAATTCACCTCTTTCTGGGCTTTATCGGGGGCTCCATTGGGGCTGTTATTGTTCCAGCAGTTTTGGAAGGGGACTATTCAGCCATCTCCTTTTTACTCTTGGCAGCGAGCCAATTCAGAGAAGTGAGAAATGTAGAGCGACAGACTCTGTCTTCCATGGAAGCCACTGAAATGGTGAAAAGAGGCACCGCTTATATTGAAGGTATTGCCAGGGTATTCGAAGCACGCAATTATTTAGCGATCTGGGTTGCCCTATCTGTGGCCATTGCCTCAGAGCTTCTCGTTTCGATTGGCTGGTGGCGTGTGGGAGTCAGCGCTGTGGTCGGAGCTATTTTAGCCATGGTTCTAGTCAAGCTGATGCAGGGGGATCAAATCTGCGATATCGCCGCTGTAGAATTGAGTGAGATTAAGTTCGATGGCGGCCTGGTTATCATTGAGGAAACCGTAATGATGAACGTGGGACTCCCAAAATCCCGCAAAGTCTATGAAGAAAGGGCGTTAGCTGGAATCATCAGGCCCAATGGCCCCAATGCCAAGGCTACATTGGCCAATCTTGGTCAGATGCAAGCCATTGCCCACGATATCTCCTCCATGATCGGTGTCTACATGGATGTTGGTGAACAGGAGTTTATCCCCATGGTCCGTCGCAATCCATCCACAGGAAGTTTGCACGTACTCATGGTGCCCTCGGAAAGGGACGAAGACGCCTTTTTGGCAGCTATTCGTAGAGTACCCGTTTTAGAAGGTGCCATACGAAAACCCCTAACGTCCGAAGCAGGGAAAATGATCGATTGAGGAGGAGAATAGTGGACAAGCAGATTCTTGCGGTAATTGCAGTGGACCCCGCAAAGGTGGGGGGCGGAGCCCCTATCTTCTATGCTCGAAACAAGGACGAACTATCAGAAATCGCCCTGCTGATCAGCAGGGTGTTTGGTGCGGCCGTCCATGACTTAAACAATGACGTTATGATCATCGTCAAACATTGACTCGCCTCAGGGGGAAGGATTACCACTTTAGATAGCGAAACTATCAATCCTAGGATGTAAGGCAACTGAGGAGAGATTTCATGAGCAAACCAATTGTCGCCATAGTGGGTCGGCCTAATGTGGGCAAGAGCACCTTGTTTAACCGAATTACTAGAGCTCGAACAGCCATTGTTCAGGGTGAGCCTGGCGTTACCCGTGACCGCATCTATGGCGATGCGGAGTGGTTAAACAAACACTTCACTCTGATTGACACAGGTGGAATTGACTCAGAAGATGATATTATCACCAAGCAGGTTCGCATACAGGCCATGGTCGCAGTAGAACAAGCCGACGTGATTGTTTTTGTCGTGGATGGTCGTTCGGGGCTCACAGGTATAGATGAAGAAATAGCAGACATCTTAAGGCGCCACCAAAAGCCCGTTATATTGTGTGTAAACAAGGTAGAATCCACCCTAAGTTCTTGGGAGGCCGCGATCGACTTTTACCGTCTTGGGTTAGGAGATCCGATTTTGGTCTCTGCCGAGCATGGTAGAAATATTGGAGATCTTCTGGATGCCGTGGTGGAAAGTTTCCCGGAACATGCAGATCTCGATGCGGATGAGTCTTTGAAAGTCGCCATCGTAGGTCGTCCTAATGTAGGAAAGTCGTCTTTAGTGAATAAGCTCTTAGGTGAAGATAGGGTGATCGTATCAGATGTCGCCGGTACGACCCGAGATGCCATTGACACAAAGCTTATGTACAAAGACCAAACCCTTACATTAATTGATACAGCCGGTTTGCGCCGGCGAAGCAAGGTAGACGAGGATCTTGAATACTATAGTGTAGTAAGGACTTTAGGTGCGGTGGAACGTAGTGATGTTACCGTGGTCATGATCGATGGGACAGAAGGTCTCACCGAGCAAGACAAAAAAATCGCTGGTTATGCCCATGAAAAGGGCCGCGGGATGATTATTGCTGTTAACAAATGGGATCTCGTTCCCAAAGAGACGAATACCATGCGCGATTTCGAACGCATCCTCAGGGCGGAGCTTCAATTCCTAAGTTATGCTCCCATCGTTTTTATCTCGGCGATGACAGGGCAAAGGCTGTATACCCTTTTAGATTTGAGTTTGGATGTGAATGAAGCTCGCAGTATGCGCATATCCACTGGACGATTTAACGAAATCCTGCAAGATGCGATGGCTATGAATCAACCTCCCAGCGATAAGGGCGTACGATTGAAGATTTTTTATGGCTCCCAAGTCCAGGTTAATCCGCCCGTCTTTGTGCTACATGTGAACCGCAAAGATCTACTGCATTTTTCGTATCATCGCTATTTGGAGAACCGAATTCGTCAAGAATATGGATTCATGGGAACTCCCATTATGCTTATCGCCAAGGAGAGGGATGAATGAAGTACATACTTATTTTAGCAGCAAGCTACTTGCTAGGAAGCATTCCCTTTGGGTTGCTTGTGGCAAAATGGTGGGCTAAAGTAGATGTTCGCGAACATGGAAGTGGCAATATCGGGATGACCAATGTACTGAGGACTGCTGGCTATTTTTGTGCATTCCTCACCTTAGCGGGCGATATGGGCAAGGGTGTTGCGGCGGTTCTGATAGGCAGGCACTTCGGTGGTGATCACACCTTTACCTTGATTGCGGGAATCCTTGCAGTCGTTGGTCATAATTGGCCCATATTTTTGCGCTTCAAAGGAGGAAAAGGTGTTGCCACTATAGCAGGAGTTTTAGTTGCCTTTCAGCCCTTAGTGGCAGCGGTGTTAGTTGTAATTTGGCTTGCAGTACTCATTTTCTCTCGTTATATTTCCCTTGCCTCCATTGTCGTAGCTGTTTGTTTACCCCTGGCGCTCTTCATTTTCAAGGCGAGCTCTATCGAGATTGTATTGGCCACCATTGTTGCCGGGGTTACGATTTTCAGACATCGCAGTAACATCGATCGCTTACGGAAGGGAACCGAGTTTCGTTTCGGACAAAAAGTGAATTAAGAGTATCACAAGACTCCTTGTTGTGGGAAGCGGCTTGGAGTTTTGTTTTTCCTCCTGTTATATTTCGGGGACAGAAGTAATATAGTATACTGTCCAACCTCGTGTTAGATGGAACGCCTAAATTCAGGAGGGAAGCCTAAATGGAAAAGTTTAATGTTTTTTCCCACATTGCAGAGCGCACTGCCGGGAGCATCTATGTCGGTGTGGTTGGTCCCGTGCGTACTGGTAAATCCACATTCATAAAGCGTTTTATGGATTTATTTGTGATGCCTGGCATCACTGATGTCTACTTAAAAGAACGAACAAGGGACGAGTTGCCCCAAAGTGGTGCAGGTCGTACCATTAGCACAACCGAACCGAAGTTTGTCCCCGATGAGCCAGTAGAAATTGTCCTTGAAGAGGCTACTAAGGCGCGAATTCGCCTCGTGGACTGCGTGGGCTATACGGTAGCAAGTGCCAAGGGCTACATGGACGAAGAAGGGCCAAGGTTGGTGCGCACACCATGGTTTGAACATCCCATACCTTTCCAGGAAGCGGCCGAACTAGGTACACGCAGGGTGATTACGGAACACTCTACCATTGGCTTGGTCGTGACCACCGATGGCTCCATTTCGGATCTACCCCGTAGTGAGTATGCAGAACCTGAGGGGAGAGTGATTGAGGAACTCCAGGCATTGGGTAAACCGTTTGTGGTGGCCCTGAATTCGATTCACCCCAACAGCCCAGACACCATCGCTCTGGCAAACGAGTTAAGTGCCGCCTATGGAGTTCAGGTTTTGGCCATGGATTGTTTAAGAATGACAAAGGAGGATATCTTAAGACTGTTTGGCGAAGTCCTCATGGAATTCCCCTTGAGGGAGTTTAGCGTTCGCCTTCCCAAGTGGGTAGAGGAACTTGCCTCTGATCATTGGCTACGCCAATTATATGAAGATGTGGCCTGGGAGTCTGTAGCAGAGTTAAAGAGGGTTAAGGATGTAAAACAGGTAGCTGTCAAACGCTTTGCAGATTCCGAACATGTCCAGCTCGTCACTGTAGAAAGCCTCGATTTGGGAACGGGGAAGGTGACACTAAACATCGCTCTTCTCAATGAGCTCTTCTATAATGTCTTGGCAGAAATGACGGGCCTTGAGGTCCAGGGCGACCACCACCTTATGCGGCTTATGCAAGATCTGACGGTTGCCAAACGCGAGTATGATAAGCTGTCAGCAGCGCTGCAACATGTGCGCCAGACCGGATACGGAATTGTGATACCCAGTCTAGAGGATATAACCTTCGAGCAGCCAGAATTGATCAAACAGGGGCGCAATTTCGGAATTAAGCTCACCGCCAGTGCCCCATCTATCCATATGGTGCAAGCGAGTATTCAGACCGAAGTGACCCCACTTGTAGGAACGGAAAAACAAGGTGAAGAGCTGATCCGTTCCTTGACCGAAGAGTTTGAAGATGATCCCAATGCTCTCTGGGAACGTGATTTCCTTGGCCGCTCGCTGCAAGATATGGTTCGTGAGGGCATCAACAGCAAACTGTATCGCATGCCCGAGAATGCCCAAGAAAAACTACAAGAGACATTAAGTAAGATTATCAACGAAGGAAGCGGCGGGCTAATCTGTATCATTCTCTAGCCTCGTGTAATAACTTCCAAGGTGGGAACAGATTGTTCCCACCTTTTTTACTAGCTGTTAATTGCTCGCTAATGCACAATGTGTTATTGTTAGACTGGTTGCATTAGGGGGGATAAATTATGGCAATTATTGTACAAAAATACGGCGGTTCCTCTGTTGCAGATACAGAAAAAATCATGGCGGTAGCTCGCCGCGTTATCCATACGGTGCAGGACGGCTACCAAGTCGTGGTGGTTGTCTCTGCTCAGGGGAAAACCACCGATAGCTTAATCAAACAAGCACGCTCTATTTCGAAGAATGCGCCTAAGCGGGAGATTGACATGCTCTTAGCCACGGGAGAACAGGTTTCTATCGCCCTTTTAGCCATGGCCATTGATTCTCTTGGCCAAAAGGTGATTTCGCTAACCGGGCCACAGGGAGGTATCATGACGGATACCCAGCACACGAAGGCCAGGATTCGGGAGGTTGATGGAGCAAGAATCAACACTGAACTGGCACAGGGCAAAGTAGTCATTGTCGCCGGTTTTCAGGGTATGACGAACACAAATGACATTACAACCCTTGGCCGGGGCGGATCTGATACCACAGCGGTGGCAGTGGCTGCTGCCCTGAAGGCTGAAGTATGTGAGATCTTCACAGATGTAGATGGTGTCTACAGTGCAGATCCTCGCCTTGTTTCTGAGGCCCGCAAGCTAGACGAGGTGGACTATGGTGAAATGTTGGAACTAGCTTCTTTGGGAGCCATGATTTTGCAACCGCGGGCGGTAGAGGTGGCTTCTGTTTATGGGGTTCCTATTCGTGTTCGTTCAAGTTTTTCTAACGAATCTGGCACAATGATTAAAGAGGTGAATGTAGTGGAACGGGAGATCTCAGTAACAGGCGTTGCGTCTGATGAAAATTGCGCTAAAATAACGCTAGTGGGTATTCCCACCGACGTAAGTGTCCTCCATAATGTCTTTTCGTCTTTAGCTGCAGAAAGTGTCAACGTTGATATGATTGTGCAGGCTGGAACTGCTACGCCGACGGCGGACTTGACTTTTACTGTCACAAGAGAAGAGCTAAATACAGCTCTAGACATCCTAGCAAGAATTCAGGGTGACCAAGATTGGAGCGTTTTCTGCGACGAGAACGTGGCCAAGGTATCCATTGTAGGTGCCGGCATGATGACCAACCCTGGTGTGGCTGCGAAAATGTTCGCGGCACTAAACGAGGAGAGCATTCCTGTATTTGTGGTATCTACTTCGGAAATCAAAGTCTCTTGCCTGGTACCACGCCATCGTTATCAAGATGCGGTCCGAGTCTGCCATAGAAAATTCGAACTTGGTATTGTAAATTAGCTTGCCTTTTAGGCGCGAACATGATATCCTTTTATTGCGTCGGGGCGTGGCGCAGCTTGGCTAGCGCGCTACCTTGGGGTGGTAGAGGTCGCAAGTTCAAATCTTGTCGCCCCGACCATGTTTTAAACTTCGAAACCTACAGCGGTATGTTGTAGGTTTTTTTTACAGGGGGAGGGGGATACAGTTGTGTTTTCGTAAGATTACTGTATTCGTAGTGATTTCCATCCTACTTCTGTCCGCCGCATCCGGGGCAGCGACTTACATAGCCGTAGAGGTGCCCGAATTGCGAAACTCCGTCCTGCGTGTGGTCGATCTGTACAGCCAGGGTGAGTCAATGCTGCTCCTTGGTCAAGGTCACAGCGTTTCGACTCTTGCCGAAGACACCGTGGTTCCATTGATTGACGGAATCTCCGGTCGCATCTCGGCACTGGCCGTGGGCGATGTGAACGGTGACTTAAGAAGCGAACTGGTCGTTGGAACAGATAGTGGAGGGGCTCTTTACTTTTATGCTGAAAAAGGTGGTACATGGGAGCGGCAGGGACAGCCTCAGTACCTATGGGACACCATTCGGCTGCTGGAGATTCATGATTTCAACAATGACGGCTGGGGAGATGTACTCGTCCTCACCGGTAAAGGGGAAGCCCATGTTCTGCTCTCTTCTGAGGGCACACTTTATCCTTTTTGGAAGAGTAAGCCCGGTGAGGTCGTTGTGGGCGTCGAAGTGATTGATGTGGACCATAACGGCTACCCTGAGGTTATTTATGCGTTTCAATCGGGCTATATTGCTGTCTTGGACTGGGAGGAACAAGGATTCACCGTTCTTTGGGAGAATTATCCCTGGGGCTCCATTGAAAGCCTAGTGGTCTTGCCACACCAGAGTTCGCCTGAATGGCTGGTGGTGACAAGCCAGAAGATGGTGTATGGTTGGCGCTATCGAAATGGCGAAGTGGTATCTAGCAGACTTTTTGAAGGAAATGAGCTGGGAGAACATCTCTTTTACTTTACAGGGCAA
>ENA-UOOH01001422-UOOH01001422.1-fermentation-metagenome-genome-assembly--contig:-NODE-1422-length-23460-cov-4.768554_pt1 | contig 23460 bp, 18 predicted proteins | sample MGYA00245778_ERZ724025 | MGnify/ENA primary metagenome ERZ724025 (study PRJEB28704, sample SAMN03018313) | fermentation metagenome | biome: anthropogenic terrestrial biome; feature: soil; material... | reverse complement strand
AGGAACTTCTAGTTCCAGTTTGACAGACCACATGCCTGCGCCTCTGCGCGAGGCCCTCCGGATGGCAGCACGCGAAGTCGTGCTGCGTATCAAGACTTTAAATTCGCCGGATCATCGGCGAGAGTCCGGAAGTTTGAGGAGATGGGATTTTCGTTTGGAAAACTTTTTTTTGGGGCCGGTGACGCCCGACACCGGCGGAAAGGCGAGATTGTGAGCATTTTTTCTCAGGCATGGCCGGAATTCACGGAGGCGGAGGATTCACTCTCCGTCTTGGTCAAACTATCGCGGTACTACGGGAGTGATCCCTCATACGTCCTTGCTGGAGGGGGCAACACCTCGTTCAAGACCGACGCGACCTTGTACATCAAGGCGAGTGGAGTCGCGCTCAGTGAGATCGGACCCGAGGGGTTTGTGCCCATGGATCGCGCGCGCCTGCGCGAGCTGGAGCACGCGGAGCTGGGGTCCGACCCGGATGCACGCGAAGCCGGCTACAAGAAAGCGCTGATGGAGAGTCGGCTGCTGCCGGAGTCGGGGTTGCGTCCGAGTGTGGAGTGCTATCTGCACCACCTGATCCCCGGGGCGTTTGTCTGCCACACGCATTCCACGCTCGCGAACATGCTGACCTGTACCGAGCGCGGGGCGGAGTTGTGTGCGGAGTGGTTTGGCGATTCGGTCCTGTGGGTACCGTATGTCGATCCTGGCTTCACGCTGGGGCGTCTGCTGCAGGAATTGCTGCAAAAGCACCGTGAGCACACGGGGTTGGTGGTGCCGGATGCGATCCTGATGGCGAACCACGGCCTGATCGTGGCCGGGGACACCCCGGAAGAGGTGCGGGCGCGGACGGACCGTGTCCTGGCGGTGATCGAGAACCGGGTCTCCACGGAGGTATTGGCGGAGGCCTATGGCGCACCTGCGCTCGTGGCCGGGGATGAAAAGCGGGCGCTTTTGAACCGGCTCATGCCGGCGATCCGTGCGGCGATGGCCGAGGCGGGCACCCTGCCGGTGGTGCTGTTTGATGACAGCCCGGCGGCGGTTGCATTGGCAGGCTCGGGGCAGGGGCGTACGATGGTCGAGGGCGGTCCGCTGACCCCGGATCAGATCGTCTACTGCAGCAGCTTCCCGCTCTGGTTGGCGGATCCGGCAGGGTTGGCTGCTGAGGCCGGATTGCAGTCGCTGCTGGCGGCGATCCGCGCACACAGAGCTGCGCACAAGGTCTTTGCGCGAGTCATCATCCTGGAGGGGCTCGGGCTGGTGGGGGTCGGTGCCAATCCCGCCGCGGCGGGGACGGTGCGTGATGTCTACCTCGACGTGGTGAAGGTCATGGCCGGCGCGAAGCTGCTCGGCGGGGTGCACTACATGACGGAGCGGGAGCGGAACTTCATCGAGGACTGGGAGGTGGAGTCGTACCGCCGGAAGGTGCATGCCGACAAGGCGGCGGCGGGCGGCCTGGGGCGTGTCCAGGGAAAGGTCGCGGTGGTGACTGGTGCGGCGCAGGGGTTCGGCCGCGAGATCGCTGCGCGGTTGGCCGCGCAGGGGGCGTTTGTTGCGGTCGGCGATATCAACCAGGACGGGGTCCTTCAAGCCGCGCAGGAGATGTGTGATGAGCATGGAGCGGGACGGGTCCTCGGCGTGGCGATGAACGTGACGGACGCGGCCTCGATCGAGGGCGGATTGCATGCGGTGGTCCGTGCCTTCGGCGGGGTGGATCTCTTCATCTCGAATGCGGGCGTTTTGCGTGCGGGTTCGGTAAAGGCGCTTGCGGAGCGCGATTTCGATTTCGTGACCAGCGTCAACTACAAGGGCTATTTTCTGTGTGTGCAGAAGGTTGCGCCGCTGATGGCGGTGACGCACGAGGTTGCGTCCGGGGTCTGGACCGACATCATCCAGATCAACAGCAAGAGCGGATTGGAGGGCTCCAACAAGAATGGCGCCTATGCCGGCAGCAAATTCGGCGGGGTCGGCTTGACGCAGTCCTTTGCGATGGAGTTGGTCGAGGACGGGATCAAGGTGAACTCGATCTGTCCGGGCAATTTCTTTGACGGTCCGCTCTGGTCGAATCCGGAGAACGGCCTGTTCGTGCAGTACTTGCGCACGGGCAAGGTCCCCGGCGCGAAGGACGTGGGTGACGTTCGCCGGTTTTACGAGGCCAAGGTCCCGATGGGGCGCGGCTGCGAGGCGGACGACGTCTTCCGGGCCATCCTGTATTTGGTGGAGCAGAAGTATGAAACAGGGCAGGCGCTCCCGGTGACGGGTGGGCAAGTCATGCTGCATTGAGGTCTGCCGGACGGCCGCGGCAGGCCGGTCGACAGGTGCCCCGCTTTCCATTGGTGAAACGGGCAGGTTGAGGTAGTATAGACGGAGCGAGATGGCATGGGCGGTCTTCGGTCTTTCGGGATTGAAGGCCGTGTCATGCGTAACCAAACAATTCGCCTTGGTGAGTGGAATCATGACCGAATCCAATGGAACTCTTCCCGCGAAGCAGTATGCGGTCCAGCTCGTAGGTCCGGATCAGCTGGCAATCAATCGGGCCAAAGACGTGCCGCAGCCGAAATCGCACGAAATTCTTGCGAAGGTAGAGGCCGTGGGTCTCTGCTTTTCGGATCTCAAGCTGTTGAAGCAATTCGACCAGCATGCGCGTAAATCGGAGATTGTTTCGGGGATCGAGCCGGATGTCCTTGCGGACATCCAGAGCTATGTCCCTGGTGCCAAGCCGACGGTTCCCGGCCACGAACTGGTCTGCCGAATCGTGGCGGTTGGGGACGCGGTGCAGCGGCACAAGGTCGGCGAGCGCTGCCTGGTTCAGACCGATTACCGGGATTTGAAGACGGCCGGCTCGAATGCCGCCTTCGGGTACAACTTTGAGGGCGGCCTTCAGGAATACGTCATCATGGACGAGCGTGTGGTGACCGACTCCAAGGGGGAGCGGTTTCTGATTCCGGTCGAGGAGGACCAGAGTGCATCCGCCATCGCCTTGGTCGAGCCCTGGGCCTGCGTGGAGGACTCCTATGTCAATGAGGAGCGCAACACGATCCGTTCCGGCGGTCGGTTGCTGGTCGTGGCCGCGTCCGGGCGAAAGGTTCGCGGCATCGAGAACGCCTTTGGCTCGAACGGCCCGCCCGCGGAGATCCACTACGCGTGCGCGGATTCCGGTCAGGTCGAGGAGCTGTTGAAGCTCGATCCATTGGCCCAGGCGGTTGTGGACCTCTCCCAATTGAAGGATGAGGCGTATGACGACATCCTCTATTTCGGCACCGAGCGCGACGTCCTGAATGTCCTGAACGACAAGCTGGGCAAGGGCGGAATCATGAACGTCATTCTCGGTGGCGGCCGGATTGACGCGCCGGTTTCGATCGGGGTCGGCCGGATCCACTATGGGCTCACCCGCTGGATCGGCACCCAGGGGTTACGCGCTGATGAATCGTACGCGATGATTCCGAAAACGGGCGAGATCCGTGCCAACGAGCACGTATTGGTGGTCGGCGCGGGCGGGCCGATGGGGCAGATGCATGTCCTGCGCAACCTCTCCACGGGGCTCCCCGGCGTCTCGGTGGTTGGCACCGATTTCGACAATGACCGTCTCAACGGCCTGCGCAAGAAGGCGGAACCGATTGCCCGTCAGAATGATGCGCGACTCGACCTGGTCAATACACAGGAGCGCCAGGTGACGGGGCCGTTCTCCTATATCGCGATCATGGCGCCGGTCCCGGCCTTGGTGGCCAAGGCGGTCGAAGACGCGGCGCCCGGTGCGATCATCAACATCTTCGCGGGGATTCCCGCGCCGGTGAAGCACGACATGGATCTCGACATGATCATCGAGAAGCGCTGTTTCCTGTTTGGGACGAGCGGCTCATCGATCCGCGACATGATGATCGTGCTGGAGAAGGTCCAGACCGGGCGTTTGAGCACGAATGCCAGCGTGGACGCGATCTCCGGAATGGCGGGTGCCACGGATGGGATCCGTGCCGTTGAGAATCGTACGCTGGCCGGCAAGATCATCGTCTATCCCTGTCTACACGAAACCGGTCTGATCCCCTTGAGCGAGCTGAAGGATCATTTCCCGACGGTCGCGGACAAGCTTGAGGACGGCCAGTGGACCGCAGCGGCCGAGCAGGAATTGGTCCGGCAATCCGATTGCCACAGGCGAACGGAGTGACCGATCGATGATGTCGAGCGGTGATCGTACATTCGTTGGATTTGGATTCGGTCCGATCCAGAGTGGGCTTTTCCTATTGGAGGCGTATCGGTCGGGCAATTTTTCCCGGTTGGTCGTCTCTGAGATCGACGAAGCCCTGGTGCGTGCGGTCCGCGCCGCCGGCGGGGATTACTGGGTCAACATCGCGCATCCGGACGGGATCGAGACCGTTCGGATCCACGGGGTGGAGGTACTCAATCCGCAGGTGGACGCCGATCGGGTCCAGCTGCTGCGCGCGATCGGGGAGGCGGACGAGATGGCCACGGCCTTGCCGAGCGTGCGCTTGTTCAAGGACCAAGCACCGTCGTCGGTGGCCAGGCTCCTCGTGGACGGCTGCCAGGCGGCGCGCGGGGGTGGGGCGGCCGTGATCTATGCCGCCGAAAACCACAACTACTCTGCGGAACTCCTGCAATCGGCGGTGGAAGAGGCTGCGGAAGGCGGATTACACCTCGGCGCGTTCACCTCGAGCGGCCGCCGGCTTCAGTTCCTCAACACGGTGATCGGCAAGATGAGCGGCGTGATCACCGACCCGGCTGTGATCGAGCAGCTGGGGCTGCACCCGTTGGCGGTTGGCTTGCAGCGGGCGGTATTGGTCGAGGAGTTCAACCACATCTTGATCTCACGCATTCGCCATCCGGGGTTTGAGCGTGGGATCGGTGTCTTCGAGGAGAAGGCCGACCTGCTTCCGTTTGAGGAGGCGAAGCTCTTCGGGCACAACGCCATTCATGCGCTGCTGGGGTATCTTGCCAATCTGCACGGACTCGAGACCATGGCGCAGCTGCGGGCGTTCCCGGAATTAATGAGCACGGGCCGGTTGGCGTTTGCCGAGGAATCGGGTGCGTCACTGATCAGGAAATACGATTCCATCCGGGAGCCGCTCTTCACGCCGGCCGGGTTTGCCGCCTACGCCGACGATCTTCTCGAGCGCATGACCAATCCGCACCTGCATGACCTGGTTGAACGGGTCATTCGCGATCCGGGGCGAAAGCTGGGTTGGAACGACCGCTTGATCGGCACCATGCGGTTGGCCTTGGATCAAGGGGTGGATCCGGCGCGCCTCGCAATCGGCGCCGCGGCGGCCTTGGCGGAGCTGATGCTGCGTCCCACAGGCAAGGAGCCGTCGCTTCGGGAGCTATTCAATCAATCCACAATTCCCGCCTTCGATTGGGGCCGGGCCATGCTGGTATTGGACACCTGCTGGGGCGATGCCGCACCGGAGGACGCCCAGCGCCGACCGGTCCTGGAATGGATCGCCCGTGGCTGGACCCAGCTCCTGGGGTAAAGCCGATCGGAAAGGCAGACCGGAGAGCCTCGCGCAGAGGCGCAGAGGCGCGGTGGCGTTTTCGACCTGGTTACGGGTTGAGTAGGATCGACGCTTTGATCCCCAACTTTTGGGGATTTTTTAAGTTAAAACCGTTTTCTGCAGACCAAGACAATTGCCGAAAGCAGCTCTGGCGTTTCTGCATTCCCTGCCTCCCTATCCGGAGCAGCTCTTCTCGTCTCAGCCTGGTTCAACGGAACATCGGTCTCTTCTGAGCGATGATTTTCATTGTCGATGCGGTGACCACGCAACCGAGGATAAAACTGAGAACCGAGAGCAAAATGGCGCCGCCGACGCCACCTCTACGGGACCGCGCGTTTTCCGGCTGCTGCGTGTTCTCCTCCGCGACGTCGGTTGTGGCGGTCTCCAATTGACCCTCACCCTGTTGCAAGGTCTGATTGGAAGCTGCCGCGGCGCGGCCGCCGGAATTGGCAGGGGCCACGGCCGCTTGGGCCGTCGGGGCACTGGCCTGGTTCTGGGCCATGGTGAGGAAGGCTTGTCCCAGCAGGCTCATCGCCTCCTCGTCACGCTTGATGCGGTCTTTTGCGCCGGCCACGACCGCGATCGCGCGCAGGCCGTTGCGCACGGCCGTCGCGCAGATGGTATAGCCGGCCACGGAGGTATAGCCGGTCTTGAGTCCGTCTGCGCCCTGGAAATTCCAGAGCAGTTTGTTGTGACTGGTCATTTCGGTCTCGCCCGGCCGGAAGACGCGGTGGGTGACGGATGTGTACTGCGTTGCCTCGGGGAAGTTTTTGAGCAGGTGATAAGAGAGTGTGGCGAGGTCGCGCGGGGTGGAGACATCGGGACCGGCCATTTCGGAGAGGATCAGGCCGTGTGGCGAGTGGAACGTGGTGTTGTTCATTCCCAGTGCCTTCGCCTTGTCGTTCATCAAACGGACGAACGCCTCCACGCTTCCTGCCATATGTTCCGCCAGGGCGACGGCCGCGTCGTTGGCTGATTGGACCATCAAGGCGTAGAGCATATCCTCGACGGGAAAGGTCTCCCTGGGATCGAGGTAGACTTGGGAGCCGCCCATGCGATAGGCGCGGGTGGAGACGGCCACCGGTTCCTTCAGGTCGACGATCTTCAGGTCGAGTGCCTCGAGATAGATATAGAGGACCATCAACTTGAGGGAGCTGGCGGGGTAGCACTTGGCGTCCGCGTTGTTCTCCCAGAGCACCGCACCGGTCTGTCCATCCAAGGCGATGGCGCCGATGTAGGGATCCTTGGATATGGGCGTCGCGGCCGTTGCGGGTGTGGCGGCGGCAAGGATCCATAGGGTCGCGATGAAAGTGGGAATCCAGAGGTGTTTCATGGGTTTAATCACCTGATGAGGCGGGTTGCATGCTCCTTTTCGGGCCTTGGCGGGGTCCATAGCCTGGGTCAAAGCGCGATGGCTTTGAATCTTCCTATAGATCACAGGGGTTCGGCCGCAAGTAGAATTGTAGCAGGTCGCGCGCACGCCTGCTTTTTGTCCAGGATAATCCGGCCGTGCGGCGGGAGGTTAGTGTTGGGCGACCCCCCCACGCCGAGTCATGCGCCCCATCGATTTCGATACCGATACCGACCCCGACCCCGATGAGGGGAGGACTCCCGCAGAGGGCGCAGAGGACGCAGAGGCAACCCGTTACTCGCGCGAAGCGCTCCGGATCTGACCTCTGACCTCCGACCTCCGACCTCGCGCGGGGGCCTGAAGCCCACGCGCCGCGGCACGCCCCGTCGTGCCGCGAATCCGTTTCGGCTTGATCCACAGGGCGCATTTTCCTTATGAACGGATGCTTACTACTTCCCGCCGACTGGGCGTGTGCGGTCGGAGCGGGTGACTTGGTTGAAGGGGGAGGACGATGTGAGGGATACTCAGAGTCGAGCTTGGAAGTGGCGTGGTTCGGGTCGGCCGGTCTGCTGTTTGATCGGGCTGTTCTGTTTGGGCATGCGGATGTTGTCCGCGGCGGAAACGTTGCCGGAGGGCTGGCGCGCGGCCGATCCGGTCGTTTCCTTGATCAACCGGGGCGTGGCACAGATGGGTCAGTACGACTATGCCGCGGCGGTCGACACCTTCTCCGCCGCGGTCGAGCAGGCTCCGGGTTTGTTGGAGGCCAATCTGAACCTGGCCATCGCGCTCTTCAACCGTGCCGGCAAGGAGGATCTCGCCCAGGCCGTTGCCCTCGCCGACACGTTGGTCGACCGCTTCCCGGGCGACATTCGGGTCCTTTTTCTGCGCGGGGTCATGGCGCTCTTCGGGGGGGAGGACGAAACGGCACGCCAGCTCATGGAGCGTGTGCTCGAGCGCGATCCGAGCCAATCGCACGCGTGGTTTCTCCTGGCCAGGAGTAAGGAGCATTCCGACCTGAACTACCGCGACGACCTGGAGCGTGCGGTCGAGTTAAACCCGGGCTTGGTCAGCGCCTACTACTACCTGATGCGTGCGGCGATCAAGGAGGGGGATCGTGCCAAGGCGGAGGAATACCGGGATCAGTTCACACGGCTGCGGGAGAGTCCGCTGGCGGACACGGTCGTGCTGCCGCAGTACCAGCAGATGGGGCCGCTTGCATTGGCGCAGCTGATGCCGGATCCGCCGACCGCGCCGGTCACGCTGGGTGAGCTTACGATCGAGCCCGGCGCTTGGCTTTCGCAGACCGACACCGGCGAGGGCGCTGAGTTCTTCACGGGCGCATGGGGCGATCTAAATGGAGACGGCCTGTTGGACCTGATCGCGTTGCGGCGGGATGCCGAACGCCCGGTCGGGATTCTCCTCGGCCGGGCAGGCGGGGCGCTGATGCCGCCGGTTTTCCCGAGTCTGAAGCTGCCCGTGGAATGGTCGCCGAGCGCGATCGCGCTGGGGGATTACGACAACGATGGGGTGCAGGATCTCTACTTGGTCGGTGCTTCTGAAAACGTGCTGCTCAGGGGCGGACCGGATTTAGCGTATGAAGATGTGACTGAATCCGCGGGGGTTTCCGGCGGCAGGGCGGAGACCTGGGGCGCCTATTTCCTGGACTTGGATCATGATGCGGATCTGGATCTCTTTCTGTGCAACCGCGGCCCGGATATGCTGCTTCTGAATCAGGGGGACGGCCGGTTTGCGGATGTCTCACAAGCCGCGGGAGTCACGAACACGGACCGTGCGAGCATCGGCCTGGCGGCCGCGGACATCGACGGCGATCGCGATCTCGACCTGCTGGTGGTGCATGAGACTGGCGCGCCGACGCTGCTGATCAACGAGCGTTTTGGACGTTTTCGTGTCGATGAAAAGAGCAGCGGGCTGCTGCCTCCGGCATCGGCGGGACTGATGCAGGATTTCAGCGGAGATGGTCGGCCGGATCTTTTCCTGATTCCCCGGGAAACGGGTGCGGGCGGCGGGTTATTTCTGGGCGATGGTGCGGGCGGTTTCACCCGGAACTCGCCATTTGACGGGGTCCTTGCCGCATTGGCCTCGCATGGGGCGGTCCGAGCCTTGCGATTCGGCGATTGGGACCTGGACGGCGATTGGGATGTCGCCCTCTTTTCCAGTGGCGGACACTTATTGCTCAACGACGGACGCGGGCGGTTTCGGCTCCTGCCTGAGCTCTGGAGCGCGGACGGACTGACCGGCGCGATCTCCTTGGACTGTGTCGATGTCGATGGTGATGGCCACGCGGACCTGGTCCTATTCAAGCAGGATGGGATTGAGCTGCTCGCCACGCGCATGACCCCACCCGGGACATGGCTGGGGGTGAGTCCGACCGGGCATCGCGGCGCGGACAAGCGGACCCGAAGTCCCGCGAGCGGCTACGGCACGCGCCTGGGGGTTCGTTGCGGGCTGAATTCCCAGACCCTGTTCTTTCATGGGCTGAACGGTGGGCGGAATCAGTCTCATCTGCCGGCGGTCTTCGGCCTGGGCGGGGCGACGCAGGCCGATTCCCTGTCGTTTGTCTGGCCGGACGGGGTGACGCAGGTGGAGATCGCGATGGCCGCGGGGGCGGTACACCGGGTCATGGAACTGGAGCGGAAGGTCTCGAGTTGTCCGGTCCTTTTCAGTTGGGACGGCCGGCACTTTGAGTTCGTGACGGACTTCGCGGGCGTGGGTGGCTTGGGCTACTACGTGGCCCCTGGGGAGTATGCCCCGCCGCAGATCCAGGAGGCGGTGAAGCTCGAACCGCACCAATTACAGCCGAAGGCAGGGCTGTTTGAGCTGCGCATTTGCGAGCCGATGGAGGAGGTCGCTTACATCGATCGTCTGGAGTTGTGCGCGATCGATCATCCCGCCGGCACCGAAGTCTATCCTGACGAACGCCTGGCTGTGTCGGGTCCGCCCCCGAGTCACCGGCTCTTGTCCATTGATGAGCCGGTCTTCCCGATTGCGGCGCATGGACCTGGGGGTGAGGACTGTACCGACCGGATATTGCGGGTAGACCGGACCTACGCCTATCAGCCCAAGCTGGATCGGCGCTACATGGGCTTCTGTACCCCGCACAGTTTGGTCTTGAGGTTTGATGATCGGCTTGCGGCATGGGCGGCAGACGATCCGGTCTTTCTGATGATGCATGGCTGGATTGAGTATCCGTATTCGCAGACGACCTATGCGGCGGCCCAATCGGAGGTGGGTTGGGAACCGATGCGGTTGGAGCTGCTGGAGGCTGATGGCAGCTGGCGGACATTATTGGAGGATGCCGGCGCTCCGGGCGGGATGGGGCGGATGTTCACGGCCGATGTGACCGGGCTGTTACCACGGGGGGGCTGCACCCTGCGCCTGACGACCAACCTGGAAATCTATGTGGACCAGCTCTATCTCGCTCGGGATGCGGGGGTTTCGGAGGAGCATGTGCACACGGCACCACTGGTCCGCGCGGAGGCACGGCGACTTGGCTTTCCACTGGAATACTCCCCGGACGGGGGGCATCCGCTCCTGTACACGTATGACATCATCGAGGCGTCCTCGCCGTTTAAGGTGCCCCGCGGCCGCTACACGAGGTTTGGACCGGTCGAGGAGTTGGTGATGGAGTTCGACGATCGCTATGTGATCATCGGCTCCGGCGATGAATTGGCCGTGAGCTTTGATGCCACGGGCCTCCCGGTCCTGCCGGAGGGTTGGGTGCGCAGTTACATTCTGATCTCGCACGCCTATTGTAAGGATATGGACCTTTACACGGCCGAGGGCGATACGGTGGCGCCGTTGCCGTTTGCGGCGATGTCGGCGTATCCATACCCCGCGGGCGAGCCCACGCCGTTTGATGATCAGGCCGAAGGTCCGTTGGGTGTGGAGCGATGGTGAAGGGGTAGCGGACGTTTGGCCTGCTGATGCGGGGAGGGCTCCCGCAGAGGGCGCAGAGGGCGCAGAGGAGGGGTGGAGCAGTGGCGATAGGGTAGCGGACGTTTGGCCCGCAGATGATCGGAGACTCGGGCTTATTCCCACAAGCATTCCAGGCCGACGCACGCGTTTCATCGATACCGATTCCGATACCGACCCCGACCCCGATGAGGGGAGGACTCCCGCAGAGGGCGCAGAGGGCGCAGAGGGCGCAGAGGAGGGGTGGAGCAGTGGCGATAGGGTAGCGGACGTTTGGCCCGCAGATGATCGGAGACTCGGGCTTATTCCCACAAGCATTCCAGGCCGACGCACGCGTTTCATCGATACCGATTCCGATACCGACCCCGACCCCGATGAGGGGAGGGACTCCCGCAGAGGGTGCAGCGGCAACCAGTAACTCGCGCGAAGCGCTCCGGATCTGACCTCCGACCTCCGACCTCCGACCTCGCGCGGGGGCCTGAAGCCCCCGTGCCGCAGCACGCGAAGTCGTGCTGCGAATCCGCCCCCCGTGCTGCGAGCGCTCAATTTTCCGACTGGATTCTTGCAATTGCCCGCGGGCTCCTCTATGGGGTAGGAGACGTTTGGCCATGGATGCGACACCGCGTCTCGGCCGACGAGTGATCGTTTTGGGGCGGACCCCCGGAGGGGCCGGGTCCCACGCGATGTCGGACTTTGAATCCCGTCAGGACCGGAAGGTAGCAGCGGTAAGGAGATCCCGGCATGTGCTGTGGGCGCGCCCGGCCCCTTCGGGGGCCAGCTCAGACCATGAAAAGGGCCCTGTCGCAGGGAGGTTAGTTCCACGGATGCAATACACTGTACTTGCCCGAAAATACCGTCCCCAACAGTTCGACGACCTCGTTGGACAGGAGCACATCAGCCGAACCCTCAAGAACGCGATTGCGCATCAGCGGGTGGCGCACGCCTATCTTTTTGTTGGGCCGCGTGGGATTGGAAAGACATCGGCCGCGCGCATCCTGGCCAAGGCGTTGGTCTGTGAGCATGGGCCGACGGAGACCCCTTGCGGAGTGTGCAGCTCCTGTCGGGAGGTCGCGGCAGGGACCAATCTGGATGTCCTGGAGATCGACGGCGCCTCGAATCGAGGCATCGACGAGGTCCGCGCGATCCGTGACAACGTCCGTTACAGTCCCTCGCACGCGCCGTACAAGATCTACATCATCGACGAGGTCCATCAGATCACGCGCGATGCGTTCAACGCGCTGTTGAAGACCCTGGAGGAGCCGCCGCCGCATGTGAAGTTCTTCTTTGCGACGACGGAGGCGCACAAGGTCCCGACGACGATTCTGTCCCGTTGTCAGCGCTTTGACCTGCGTCGGATTCCGACGCCTGCGATTGTCCAGCGCCTGCAAGAGATTGCGGCAGCCGAGAAGATTGATGCAGATCCGCGTGCGCTGCAGGCTATTGCGCGTGCGGCGGACGGCGGGATGCGGGATGCGCTCTCGACGCTTGACCAGCTGATAGCCTTTTGCGGCGAGCGTATTGGTGAGGATGACGTCCTGACGGCGCATGGCCTGGCTTCGCGCGATCAGCTGTTGCAGCTGGCGACGGCGACCTTGTCCGGCGCGCTGGAGGACGCCTTTGCGGTCATTCAGGATAGCTACCAGGCCGGGCGCGACCTGCATCGGATCCTCCTCGACATGGTCGCGCTCTTCCGAGACCTGGTCGTGGTGAAGGCGGCGAAACAGCCGAAGGGCCTGGTCGATCTGGGCCAGGACGAGATTGATCAGCTCACGCCCCTGATCGGGGAGGTCTCACTCGACCGTTTGGTCCGGATTCTGGATCTCTTTTCCCTTGCGGAGGGGCGTCTGCGACAGGTGATCTCTCACCGCGCGCTCCTGGAGATGACGGTGATTAAGGCCTCCCAGCTTGCCTCTCAGCCCTCGATCAACGAGGTCTTGGCGGTGATTCAGAAGCTGCGGGAGACCGGCCCGGATTTTAAGGCGGGCGGCGTGAGCCGCCCGAGCCCGACGACGTCGACGCCTGCACCGCCACGCGCCACGCCGCCAACCAACGCACCCCAAACTTCCGCACCTGAACCGGGCCCGCGTGCGGAGGATGCGCCCCGGGCCGCGCGGACGGCCGAGTCCGACCCCTCTCCGGCCGCCGGCGCGCCGACTTCCCCGCCGCCGGCGCGCCCGAGTGCACCCGAGCCCGAGTCCCGCCAACAGCCCGAATCCCGCCCGCGGGAAGATGAGGCGGCTGAGCGCTCACGGCCTGCGCCGGTTGCGCCGCGGCCTGCAGCGGATGCCGGGGCACAGCATATTCCGCTCAGCGCGACGGATGAGATTTGGCAGGCGCTGCTGCGCCGTGTGGAGGGGAGTTTTGTATTGCGTTCGATCCTGTTCGCAGGCAGTCCCGTCGGGTTGGACGGCGCCGGCAACTGGGTGATTGAATTCCCCGACGGATCGGAAGTGATGGAGGAGCTGACGAACAAGCCGGATTACCTTCTGCTGGTCGCTCGCTTTCTTGAGCGGTTCAGCGATGAGAAGGTGACGGTCGTGGCACGGACCACCGGTGGGCAGCCACCGCAAGATCCGAAACCGAAGCCACCGCTCCTTGACGGGCCGACGTCCGCGCCGCCCACGCCCGAACCGCCCACGCCGGCGGCGCCCGATGATGCTCCAACGGACGCAGCCGAGGATTCGGGCGAGTTTGATGAGGAGCCTTCCGCCGAGGATTGGGCTTCCCTCGACCAACCCGCGGACGTGGGGTCAGAGGATGTCGCATCAGGCGTGGAAGAGCCCGGCGGTGGGGCGGCCGACGAGTCCTCGCCGACGGATCTTGAGGAGTCCGCCCCTGAGGCGACGGCATCGGAGCCTGAGGATCAGCCTACGGAGCACGAGAGATCGGCTCCGGCGAAGTCGAGCTGGGCTGCGCGTGCCGCGGATGCGATCAAGCGCAATCGTGGGCGGGGTGATAACGATGCTGATGCACCGCTCGGGTCTGTATTTGAGCGATTATCGGAGAAATATGCGAATGACGCGGTGGATTCCGGTGAAGAGGGCGGTGTTTCGGGGGCCGACAACGCCTCATCCGAACCGCCGACGGATCCTGTTGGGGAGGGGCGTCGCAGATTTCGCACCGGCCTCAAGCGGTTCGAAGCGGATCCCAATGTCCAGGCGGCCATTCAGACTTTTGAAGGCGAGTTGATGGAGATCCAGCGCTGAGTTGGATCATCGGATCCGGGTGCAGGGTCGGCGTGTTCAGGGAGCGGTGTTTGAAGTTGCCAGGGTGGGCTGGCTTCTGCATGGTTACCCCTGATCATGGGAATTGTAGAGCGAAGGCATTTGGGGAGGGTGATCCATGAATATGATGAAGATGATGCGGGAAGTTCAGCAGGCTCAATCCAAGCTGAAGAAGGTCCAGGAGGAGTTGGCTGCCCGCGAAGTTGAAGGCCAGGCCGGCGGCGGCGTGGTCAAGGTCGTTGTGCATGGAGACGGCAATATCGTCGGGATCTCGATCGCGCCGGAGGCGGTGGATCCGAGTGACATCGGCCTATTGGAAGACCTCATCCTCTCCGCGGCACGCTCTGCTCAGGAAAGCGCCCAGAAGTTGATGGCCGACGAGATGGGGAAGGTAGCCGGCGGGCTCAACATTCCAGGGCTCGGTTGATCCGGGTTTTGAATCCAACAGTGGGCGCCTGAGGAGAGTATGGCCAAGGACGTCAGAGTCTACTATCCCGCTTCGATACGGGCTGCGCTGGAGGGGTTGACCACCTTGCCCGGATTGGGGCCGCGCTCTGCCGAGCGCATGGTGCAGCACCTGCTTAGTATGGACACCGAATTGGTGATCCGCCTTGCCGATTCCCTGCGCGGACTGGTTTCGCGTGTGCGCCCCTGCGCGGTATGCGGTTTTTATGCGGAGATCGAGGAGGCAGAAGCGGTCGAGGCGAAGTGCGTCTTTTGCGCGGATGCTCGGCGGGATTCGGCCCTGGTGTGTGTTGTTGAGCAGCCACAGGACGTCGTCCGAATCGAATCGACGGGTGCCTTTGCCGGGTTGTTTCATGTCCTTGGCGGTAGGATCTCCCCACTGGACGGGGTAGGACCGGAGGATCTGCGGATTGCGCCGCTTTTGGCGCGGATCCGTGCGGGTGGGATCGGCGAGTTGATCTTTGCGCTCGGGGGTGACCTCGAGGGCGAGACAACGGCGCACTATCTGGTGGACTGCGTGTCGCGGCTGGGCTTGGAGCACACTCCGAAGCTGACCCGGATTGCGCAGGGTGTACCGGTCGGCAGCGGGCTCGAGTTCGCCGATGCGGCGTCGATCCAGCGTGCACTCGGCAGCCGCACCCTGTTTGAGGACTGAGGTGTCGGCGGACGCACTATCGATCCACGAATCACGGGTGCGTCGGTTCGGACCGGATTGTGAAGCTGAAGGCACGCTCGGGTTGTGAGCGATTGCCGATGCGGACCCGTTCCCAGGCCGGGGCATTGGCGTGGTAGCATTCGAAAGTCACGGCCGTGTTATCGCCGAGCTCGAGCGCCAGGAGACCGGGGCGGTCGGCGGTATCGCCGGTGCCGGCGAGTGCGGCGCTTTGGTCGAATGCGGTTGCGAGGATATCGCCGTCGATTTGGCGGAAAGGCTGATCGCTGTAGGCAAGCAGTTGAAGCGGCTGGGCGGTTTCACCGGTGTTAGGGATGATCGGCTGCCATTCCAGAAAGAGCCAGGTGGGCAGATCTTCCAGGATGTAGGCGTGAAAGCCGGGCAGGGGGGTAGCCGGCTGATCCTGAACGATCAGGTCCACCGCACGGAGAGGTGAACCACGGTGGCGCAGCTGTTCGAGCTCGGCGCGCAGGTCCGCCTCGACCACCTGGAGTCCGGCGTTGCCGACCAGGTTGACCTTCTCGTAGGCGTCGGAGTCGCGGTCGAAGAGTCCCGTTGCCGGGTAAGGGATATAGGTCTGCTGCTCGGTGAATGGGTGGTAGAGATAGGTCCAGCGCTCATTGCGGTACCACCAGATCGGGGTGATGCGCTGACGCCCCCAGGCCCTGGATGGAAGAGCGGGTTCGTTGGTTGGCGGTTGGTAAAGGCCGTCGAGGTCCGGAGGAACCGGCAGGCCGAGGATGGTCAACAGGGTCGGCATGAGATCGACCTGGGCGACGGCGCGCTGGACGCGGGTACCGGGCGTGAGCGAGTCGAGACCGGTAAGGATCAGGGGCACGTGGCAAGACCCCTTCCAGACCGAGCGTGCGTGGAAAAAAAATCGGCCGTGATCTGCGAGCTCCTCGCCGTGGTCGGCGGTAAAGCAGATCAGCGTGGGGCGCTGCGGGTTGCGCTTGCGGCGCTGTTGGATGGCTTCGATGATCCGCCCCATGAGGTCGTCGGCATGGCGGGTGGTCGCGTCATAGAGCGCCATGATCCTTTGAAAGTCGCGCTCGTCAAAGATCCGCTCTCCGGCCCAGACCTCGTTGAGGTAGGCTTGGGTGCCGAGTGCCGGGCCCCAGTAATCGTCCGGCGCGTCGAACTGTTTTGTGTAGGGATGAAAATCGAGAAAGGGGCTGTGTGGGTAGAAAAAGTGGACCCAGCAGAAGAGCGGTTGATCGGTTCCGCTCAGTTTCGTTTTGGATCGGAGAAACGATTCGGCGCGTTCGGCAACCTGATCGGTCTCCATCCGGAAATAGGTGTAGTCCCAGCCCTGCAGGTCGAGTCCGACCTGTTTGCCCATTTTATTGGCATTGAAGTAGACGGTTCGGTAACCGAGGTCCTGGAGCCATTCCGGCAGGAGGGTCATGTGCCTGGAGACGGAGCGTGGCTCATGTCCGAGGATCCCGTGGCGCGGGGTGCTCACGCCGGTGAGCATGGTTGTCAGGGCAGGGCCGGTGAGGCCGCGGATGGAGTAGTACTGCTCGTATACCACCCCCTGTTGGGCCAGCTTATCGATCGCGGGGGAGGTTGGCTTGTCATAGCCGTAGCTGCCGAGGTGATCAGCCCGGAGCGAATCGAACGAGAGCAGGAAGAGGTCGGGCTGGAGGCTGCCGAGCGATTGGGTCTGGGCGGTGGTTACCGAGCAGAAGATCGGCAGGAGGGCGAGCAGGAGACTCGGGGAAATCCGGATTGGCATGGCAGCGATGATGGGGCGAGGGGATTACGCGGTGTAGGTCTCGGCGAGGTGCCTGATCTTGAGTTGAGGGATCAGTTCCTGATGGGTGACAGGCTTGCTGGGGGCGATGCAAAGCGTGCGGGAGTTGCCGGACAGCAGGTGGGAGAAGTTATCGGAAACATCGGCGTCGATCGCGCCAAGTTCCACCGATACCAAAGGACCGGCACGCTGCTTAGTGTGAGTTGAAAACCGCCAAGACGCTAAGTACGCCAAGGAGATTGATGGTCTGGCGAAGGCCACAGATGCGCTCTCGCCCATCCATACCGTTCAACTCATGCCCAAACGTGTCGGTCGGCGCTCTTGGCGTCTTGGCGGTTCATCTATTGAGCAGACCAAGGAAGTTCCAGCAAAGAGTTCCGACGTATCTGCGTTCCCCCGTCCCAACCCCCCTTTGCGATCTCTACGGGAGTGCCTCCCATCCTGACCTGGAGACCTTCTCGTGGTGGCCCAATACAGTTTTCGGACGGGCTCTACCGAGGGCGGATTCGGCGAGGCCTCCGAATCCGGATCAGACTTTCCCGATCTGCTTATCCATCTCGCGCAGGACCTGGAACATCTCCTCGGAGGTCTTCGCGGCCATGAGATCCTGCCGCATGTCTTTGTTGTGGAGGAAACCGGCCAGGCCGCTGAGGAGTTGGAGATAGATGCCGGTGGCGAAGTGGGGCACGGCGATCATGAAGAAGAGGCGCGCCTTGTTGTCCTCATCCGGGAATGGCACGCTGTAGTGCCGCTTCCCGACGGCGAAGATCAGGCGTGACACCGCTTCCGAGCGGGCATGCGGGAAGGCGACGCCGTTGCCTAGGTTGGTGCTGCAGAGCTTCTCACGCTCGAGCAGGCGTTCGAGAAAGAGGTCCGGGTCCTTTACCATTCCCTCGGCTGCCAGTTTCCCAACCATTTCCGGGAGAATCTCCTCCATTGATTTCCCTTCGAGCTTGGGAATCAGGAGCGACTCTCGCGTCAATTCAGAAATGACCATTGCAGTATCCTTTTCCGTTCCGTTTGAGAGTATAAGACTGATTGATGATAGGTTTGCTTCGGCCCCGCCAAGAGTCATCCCCGATTCACATCCCAAGGAGCAATCAGACTCTGGGTGGAAGCCGATAGAAGGGTTTGCGGTTTAGGAGTACAAAAAACGGCCACAGTTCGGACATTCGTAAATGCCGGCGTTGGCCTTGACCTCCATTGCGAGTCCGGTTGGTAGTTTGTAAAAACAGCCCTGACACTGACCGGAAACAACCTTGACGACCGGAACTTTTTTGCCTTTGATCAGGCGGTCGTACTTGCCGACAACCTCGGCGGGGAGTGCATCCCGAAGCTCCTGTATTCGGTCGGAAACGTGTTTGTACTCGTCGGATATGTGGATGGTTCGCGATTTTCCCAGAATGACCTGTTGTTCGCGAATGATCAGATCGTGCTCGTGCAGCTGCACTAGCTTAGCAAGAAACTCTTCCATGGCCTTACCGCCTCACGATACCAATGCGATTCCGCTCGTTTTTGTTTGATTGGAGCTCGCGGGTTGAGACATCGTATGTTCCCCTTCATATTGGTGCGCCGAGTACCTTTTTGCGAATCAGAAAACCCAATTTCCAATGAAATCCTGGTTGGTTCCTCCGGCCCGGATGGGAATGCACCTCACACCCTTACCGCAGGAAGCGAGAATATGTCAGGACACAGTAAATGGTCGAGCATCAAGCATAAGAAAGGTGCGGCTGACGCCAAGCGCGGCAAGATTTTCAGCCGCATCAGCAAGGAATTGACCGTTGTGGCGAAGGCGGCCGGGGGGGATCCGGCGATGAATCCGCGGCTGCGAACGGTCATCGCGAATGCCAAGGCCGCGAACATGCCTGCGGACAACATCGAGCGCGCGATCAAGAAGGGTACAGGCGAGCTTCCGGGCGTGACCTATGAGGAGGTCAGCTACGAGGGGTATGCCCCTGGTGGGGTTGCAATTCTCATCGAGGCACTGACCGACAACAAGAACCGGACCACGGCCGAGATCCGCACCATCTTCAACCGGAATAACGGAAATCTCGCGACCAACGGGAGCGTGGCTTGGCAGTTCCACCGCCAGGGCCAGTTCACATTCCCTGTGGAGGGAATCGACGAGGACCGTCTCCTGGAGATCGCGTTGGAGGCGGGCGCGGACGATATGGAGAACACCGGTGATGCGTTGGTGGTCTCCACCTCAGTGGACGCCTTTGGCAGCGTTGCAGAGGCGATTGAAAAGGCGGAGCTGAGCCCGGAGTCGCAGGAGATCTCCTGGGTTGCCGAGAACACCATCGAGGTTGCGGACGAGAAGACCGCGCGCCAGGTCCTCCGCCTTCTGGAACTCCTCGACGACCATGACGACATCCAAAACGTCAGTTCCAATCTCGATATCTCCGATGAGCTGATGGCACAGATCAGCGAGGAGGAATAGGGTTCGCCTTTCAGCGGATCGGCCCCTAAACTACCTGCATGGGCTCAAGCCGGCGTGTGCAGCCGTTGCCGTGAAAACGGATTGGCATGCACGCTCGGGCTTGTCCCTTTTTTTGCTCCGGTCTGGTGCGTGCATTGAGGTTAGCATTGACAAAATGCTCGGCACCGGGTCGTCTCTGGGAGTGGACAGGTGCAGAGGCGTGGGACCGGGGCGCGATTGAGACAGGCAGGTTTTCGCTGCTACTTCTGGACAGGCAAACTCCATGGCTATTCGTATTCTAGGTGTCGATCCCTCGCTTCGATGTTCGGGCTACGGCCTGATCGATGTGGAGGGTAGTCGCATGCGGGCGGTTGCCTGGGGAATCATCAAGAACAAGCCGGAGCTGCCCATTTCCACCTGCCTGCTCAACATCCATAGAGAGCTGTCGGAGAAGATCGAGCTCTGGCAACCCAACCAGGCCGCGATCGAGAACATGTTCTTCTTTAAGAACCCTTCGACGGCGATCCGGCTGGGCGAGGCGCGTGGGGTGGTGATGCTGGCCCTGCGCCTTCAGCTACCCGAGGTCTACGGGTATGAGCCGCGTAAAGTGAAGCAATCGATCGTTGGCCGCGGCTCGGCCACCAAGCCGCAGGTGCAGATGATGGTGCGACAACTGCTCGGACTCCAGGGTGAGAAGTTGCCGGCTGACGCGGCCGATGCGCTGGCTGTCGCCATTTGTCACGCCTTCGCGAAGGCCTCTCCCGTGTTTCGATCCGAACCCCTTTAACCACCTTATTCGGAGCTGATACCATGATCCATCACCTTCGCGGAACACTCGTGGAGCGGTACCCCACGCATCTGGTCATCGAATGCGGTGGCGTGGGCTACGAGGCGCAAATCCCCCTCTCGACCTATGAAACCCTTCCGGAGGGTCATGCCCCGGAATGTCTGGTGCTGATCCATCATCACATCTGGGAGGACGGTCAACAGCTGTTTGCGTTTCGCACCCCGCAGGAGCGGGACCTGTTTCGACTCCTGATCACGATCAAGGGGATCGGCCCCAAGGTCGCCCTCAGTGTCCTGAGCGGCCTGCCGGTCGACTCCTTACGCGCGGCGATCTCGGCCGGGGATGTGCAATCGCTCTCGCGGATCAAGGGGATCGGCAAACGCACAGCGGAGCGGATGGTGGTTGAGTTGCGGGACAGGCTCGGCATCCCTGCGACGTCGGTTCAGGGCGTTGCCATCCCATCGCTGCCCGGGGGCGCCGGCGCGAACGTGGTGTTGCAGGACGCTGTTCTTTCCCTGATTACGCTTGGATACAAGCAGGGCGACGCGGTTGGAGTCGTCACTCAGATCCTGCGTGACGATGAAGGCGATATGCCGCTCGAGGAGGTTGTCCGTCTTGCCATTCGCCGCCTTGCCGGTTGAGGCGACGGTCGCTCGAGCTGGTTGCCGAGGGGCGACTCCAGCAGCCCATCGTTCCACGCATATTGGGTTTGGATCAGGGCATAGATCCAAACCACCCCCATGGCCAGGTCGAAAACGCCACCGCGCCCTCTGCTGGAGGCTCTCTGGATCCGGATGGAGAGGCCGGTTGGGAAAGCGCGCCTTTTCGGACGGGATTAGCCACAGAGGGCACAGAGTTCACAGAGAGATTCTTCCTTTTACCATCGACGAGACAGTCCCCCCGCTTCGGCGGGGAGAGGGAGGACTCGCGCAGAGGCGCAGAGGGGGGATAGGGAATGCGGAAACGTCGAATCTGCATGCTGCGACTGCCTCGGACAGAAGGCAACAGATAACCTTCAAAACCCCTCGAAGAAGGTATGGATCAGGGCATGGACCTATCCACTCCCATGGCCAGGTCGAAAAAGCCACCGCGCCCTCTGCGTCCCCTGCGGGAGGTTCTCCGGGCAAGCGGCTCCCTTTTCGTCCGGGCTTCCGCTATTCAATGGTCAGTCGATCCCGGCGGTTGAAACCGGCGTAGAGTCGCAGCACGGGTTGTTTCGGGAAGTTGACGTAGGCGCCGTGAATTTGCAGCGGCTCCGGGCCGGCCAGGCCGATCGCGGTCTGAATTCCACCGAGCCGCCGCACCGCGGGGATGTTCATCCGATCGATCCAATCCTGATCGGAATTCAGAGCAAACCCAGCGAAATCGATCTGCGCCGCGCTCACTTCGCCCGGCTCGACCACTCCACGGGCAAAGAGCGCCCAGGCGCCGCCGGCACCGGTCCCATGCAGGTGGATCTCGGCCTTTGGCGCAAGCTGCCGGGCCGCAGCAAGGGCGATCAGCACGTCCTGGATCCGGCAGCTGTCGTCGGTGGGGTGAAACGCGCCGAACATGCCCTGATCGCGCTTGCGGTCCGCCCCCTCGGGCGGGCGGTGCGCTCCGATCAGGAAGGGATCGAAGGCGAGGACCGCCACATGATCCGCGATGGGAACTGAGTCAATTCCAGCGATGCCGTCCGGATGCACCAAGACCAGCACCTGCTCAGGCTGCGCCTGGGAGGATCCTTTGCGCCATAGCGCGGGGAGGACGCACCCATTCCAGCCGAGATGCAGTGACACGCCGTCGACCGACCGACTGAGAACACGTTCGATCACGACAGCGTCCGGAGAAATCGTTTCCACCCCCAAAACCCTGCGGAAGGCGGTCTGATAGATCCTGCGGAAATCGGCCAGCGCGGCTTCGCTGTCCGGCCAGAGGGCGGATTGCTGGGCCTGACACGCGGTCTTCCACTGTGCCAATAGGCGCTCGGGTGTGAGGTCCGACGGAATCGGACCCTGTTCTGGGAAGATTCGGATTTGCTCGGTCGGATCGACTTGGTAGGGCAGCTCAGGGATGCTGGTTTCCAGCGCCGGCTCCCCGATCAACCAATGCGCGAACCAGGCATAGACCGCCTCACGGCTGGACTGGTTATAGTTGTGGGGTGCGTCGAATTGCACGAACCGTAGCCGGTCCGGTTGCGCGTACAGCCGGTCGTAGACCGCATGAATCATCGGGCCCTCATTTTGCAGCGTGTTACGGGTCCAATCGCCCGTGGCGGAGACCAAGAGGAGTGGACGCGGAGCGGCGAGGGCGCCGATTTCGATGTTGTTCGTGTCGAGCCGGAGGTAGGGCGCGTTCTCACAGATGCATCCGCCCTGCATGATCCCGCTGACCATGTTGACCGGTGCAGCGACCTTGATCCGCGGATCGACCGCGGTCGCGATGAAGGTCTGGGTACCGCCGCCGCTGGCGCCGGTGCATCCGATGCGCTCGGGATCGACCTGGGGCAGGTCTTGGAGGAAATCGATCGCGCGCATGGCGTTATTGAGCTGCAAGGCCATGGGGTGGATGCCCCAGAGCTCCCACTCGGGACAGCTGAAGCGGTGCGGGAAATGTTGCGAATCGGAATAGCCGCTCATGTCGTAGGCGAACGCGATCGCACCCATGCGCGCGAACTGAATGCAGCGTGCCTGAATGGAGCCGTCTTCCACATCGGTGAACCTGCCTGCGCCCCAGTGGCCGTGCGGATTCAGAATCGCGGGGAACGGGCCCTCGCCGTTGCGCGGTTGGTAGAGGTTACCGGTGACGTAATAGCCGGGATGACTTTCGAAACAGACTTTGCTGACCGTGTAATCGTCGTGGGTGATGGTGTCGAAGACTTTAGCATTGAGTGGGCATGGTTCGGGCGGTGGCCAGAGGCCGTTGACGGCGAGGATATGCAGGCGCAACAGCTCTGCGCGCGCCTCCCACTCGGCCAGGGTATCGGGCGCCTGAAAGGTGAAAGTATGATCGGTCCCGCGGGGATCGGTGAAGCGCGCGTCCTGCGCCGGATCCATGGCCATCGAGTTGCCGATTGCCAGGATGGCGGTCGTGATGCTGATGATCCATTGCCTCATGCTGAAAACTCCTGGTGCAAGATCTCCATTCGATCCGGTTGCGTTCGGTCATGTCATTGTCCAGAATGGCACTCCTACCTTCCTGTGGCGACGAAAAAAAGGTTTGCGGCGTGGTTCGGGAAGAGCTGGGCCTCCTCGACATCAAACCACGACTTCCACCGATACCGAGGCTAATGGTCGTCCGAAAAGGTCAATGGCGAAGCAAGCTCGGGGTCGGGGTCGCTATCGGTCTCGGTATCGAAAGGCCGCGTGATGGGATTCG
>ENA-UOOH01001420-UOOH01001420.1-fermentation-metagenome-genome-assembly--contig:-NODE-1420-length-23476-cov-5.333931_pt1 | contig 23476 bp, 18 predicted proteins | sample MGYA00245778_ERZ724025 | MGnify/ENA primary metagenome ERZ724025 (study PRJEB28704, sample SAMN03018313) | fermentation metagenome | biome: anthropogenic terrestrial biome; feature: soil; material... | reverse complement strand
AGAGGGGGATGTCACGGTGGGACATGACCTGAGCGGTCCAGGTGCCAACCAGGGCAGGTATCCCGACCCCGACCCCGATTTCGATTTCGATTTCGATTTCGATTTCTCGTGATCTGAATCTGCGGATCCTACCGCCTTACGATCCACTGGGCTTATGGGGATTATCCCAGCAGGAGGGATCGGCCCTTTTGGATGAGGCGTTGGGTGATCTCCTCGCCCTCGGCTTCGGCGATGATGCGGACGATCGGCTCGGTATTTGAACAGCGCAGATGGAGCCACCAGTGGTCGCCGCTCAGTTTGATCCCATCCCGATCGTCGACTGCACCATCGTGCTGCATCTTTGCGATCGTTTCGAGTCTGGCCTTCGCGGCAGCGAGGTCCATCTCGACCTTATCCTTGAGGATGGTATAGGCGGGGAATCGGTCGACGAGTTCGGATATGGAGGCTGCTTCCACGGCCATGAGGTGAAGGACCAATCCCGCGGCGGTGAGGGCGTCACGGCCGTTGTGGACCGCGGGGTACATCACGCCGCCGTTGCCTTCTCCGCCGATCACGGCCTGGTGCTCGAGGATGCCGGCGGCCACGTTGGCCTCGCCGATGGGGGTCCGCACGGATCGGCCGCCCGCCATTTGGGCGGCGTAATCGGTCAGTAGCGAGGTCGAGAGGTTGGTCACGACGCAGCCGCCTTCACCGTTGAGCATTGCAGCCCAGGTCGCCAGGGCGAGTGTGAACTCCTCACCAATGGCACGCCCCTGGTTGGAGACGATCGCAAGCCGGTCGGCGTCGGGGTCCGCGGCGAACCCTGCATCAGCCCCGTGGGCAAGGACCGCGGCGCACAGGTTACCGAGGTGTTGGGGGATCGGTTCGAGTTCGCGTTGGAACAGACCGTCAGGTTCGCAGTCCAGGGGGATGACCTGGCAGCCGAGGAGTTCGAGAAACGCGGGGAGGAAGCGTCCGCCGACCGAGCGGCAGCCATCGACCACGACCTTGAACTCGGCCTTTCGGATCCGATCCGTGTCGAGCGTGCGAAGGACCAGGTCCGCGTGGGTCTGAAAGGCGGAATCGACGGTCTGAAGGGGCGGATGTGGGGCAGCCGGTGCATCGAGGAAGCGACCGTCGGCTAGGATGGCGAGGTATTCGTCGACGAATTCCTGGGGAGGGAAGGTGCCGTCGGGACCGAAGAATTTGAGGGCATTCCACTCGTCGGGGTTATGGCTGGCGGTGATGCAGATCCCGCCCTTGGCGCCGAGGGTGCGAATCATGATCCCGACGGTCGGGGTCGGTACCAGGCCGAGGTCAAGCACTTCCGCTCCGCCTGCCTGGAGGCCTTCAATCACGGCCTCTCGAATGGCGACGCCGCTGCGGCGCGCATCCCGTCCGAGCACGACCCGTCCGCCGCCGATCTGGACCGCATAGGCGTGAGCCATGGCGCGTGCGCTCTCTTGGGTGAGGTCTTTCCCGATGATGCCTCTGGCTCCGGAAATCGTGATGCGAGGATAGACGATGGATGATGGCATGCTGCTGACCTTTGTATCGTTGAAGTAAGGATGAAGCTGAAGTACAAGATCATGCTTGCCGCGGCCGAGCTGCAATCAAGGCGGTGGCAAGGTGCGAGGTCTCCGATGATGACACTCTCTTTTAATCGCCCCAAGTCGGTCCTGATTCAAACCCGGCCGGGACCGGCCTTGCGGCCGGATGCCTGAGGCCCGCGGGCCTCAGGCAAGAGGTTGGAGGTCGGCGACTCGACGGAGCAGAGGGTGGGACAGTGTGGACCCAGTGGACGGTGTGGACCCAGTGGACGGTGTGGACCCAGTGGACGGTGTGGACCCAGTGGATTGAGGTTTGAATGGAATGGTCCGGGAGGGGATAGGCGGTGATGCAATTTGCGTTGCCATTCAGTTTGGGCTCACTATGATGGTCATTGCATCCAGAGACGATTGATGGATGGCTGCGTTGCATGGGGCGCGGCTTGTTATGCCGGGGGAACGAGATCAATGAAACGGAACAGCACCGCCGATGGGGAGGCTGCGTGGTGCCGAAGGGATCCCTTCCGAGGAGGGTGTTACCTGTTCGGTCTGAGTCTTTGTGTATGGCAGCTGTTTTTCTTTGGTCATCTCTCGGCGCAGACAGATGTGGCTGCACCTATGGGTTCGCCTGCCGAACGTGTGGTCCGGGTGGGCTGTTACGAGAACAAGCCCAAGATTTTCACGGATGACGATGGCCTGCCATCGGGGATATTCCCGGCGATTCTTGACGAGATCGCGAGGATAGAGGGTTGGCGCCTGGTCTATGTACCCTGCGAGTGGGATGATTTCCCTGATGCCCTGGAGAGTGGAGTCATCGATATCATGCCTGATGTTGCCTTCTCAATGGCCAGGCAAGAGGAGTTTGATTTTAATCATGAGCTGGTGCTCAACAGTTGGTCATCCGTATATGCACGAAAAACCAAGCAGATTAAGAATATCTACGACCTGAACGGCATGCGGGTGGCAGTGCTCAAGGGCTCGATCCAGCAGGAATTCCTGCAGCAGATGATACGGGGGATGGGTCTGAAGATAACGCTTGTCGAGGCGCAATCCTTTGAGGATGCATTCCGTGAGACAGCCAGGGGCCATGCGGATGCGGCAGTTTCAAATTGCTATTTCGGGGACTATTTCCACCAGCAACACGGTCTGGAGAAAAGCTATGTTGTTTTGAATCCGGTTACCCTGCATTTCGTCACTTCGCGCGGGGGAGGCGGGGAATTGCTTGCGGCGATTGATGACGCGATCAAAGTAATGAAGGCGCAGCCGGGCTCTGCCTACTACAAGGCGTTAATGGATTGGATTCCCAGGCAGCCGAAGCCGGTGATTCCAACCTTTATTGTCTATGTCCTATTCGGCCTCATCGGGGTTAGTTGTTTCGGATCGGTCATCATTTGGGTGCTTCGCCGGCAGGTCAATGCGGCAACGGCGAGCCTGGTGCACACGAATGAGATGTTGAAGGCAAGCGAAAAGAAGTTTCGCGATCTTTTCGAAAAGCATACCGCCGTGAAGCTCATCATCGAGCCTGAGAGCGGAATGATCCTTGAAGCCAATGAGTCGGCCGGGCGGTTTTATGGCTATTCGACAAGCGAATTATTGAAGATGCGCGTTCAGGAACTCAGCACGCTTTCCCCCGAGGAGGTCGGACGTGAGATTGGGAAGGCGATGGATCAAAGGCAGTCGTGCTTAGAATTCAAGCACTGCCTGGCCGATGGAACCTGCCGAGACGTCGAAGTGTTCAGCAGTGCGATCGATTTTTCCGGCAAGACCTGCCTTCATTGCATCATCCATGACATCACCGAGAAGCGTGAAGTCGAAGAGCGCTACCGTCAGGCTCAGAAGATGGAAGCCGTCGGGCAGTTGGCTGGGGGGATCGCACACGACTACAACAATATGCTCACGGTGATCCTCGGCTATACAGACCTTGCGTTGAAGAAAGTTGATCGTTCGGATCCGCTGCATGCCGACCTGATTGAGGTATACAAGGCGGGCCGTCAATCCGCGGATATTACAAGGCAGTTGCTGGCATTTGCCCGCAAACAGCCGATGAGGCCTGAGGCGGTCGATTTGAATCGTTCGATTACGAACATGCGCAACATGATTCAGCGACTGATCGGCGAGGATATTGAACTGATCTGGAAGCCGGGGGGTAATGTCGGTCCGGTTTTCATCGATCCCTCGCAAATAGACCAGATCCTGGTCAACCTTTGCACAAACGCCAGGGACGCGATTGCCGGGGTTGGAAAAATTGTCATCGCAACTGAAAGCCAGGCCTTGGATCGAGCCTTTTGCCAGGACCAAGAAGGCGCTCATCCGGGGGCATATACCGTCCTTTCCGTCGCCGACGATGGCTGCGGCATGAGTCGCGAAACGATTACAAATATCTATGAGCCGTTTTATTCGACCAAGGAAGTCGGGAAAGGGACCGGGTTAGGCCTCTCCACTGTGTACGGAATAGTCAGCCAGAGTAACGGCTTCATAAAGGTGCAAAGCGAGCCGGGGAAGGGGACAACATTTCGCGTGTTCTTGCCACGACACGAGGGCCATCAATCCGAGCCGAGCACAGGTTCACCAGTAGCCCCGCCTGTCTCAAAGGGTGAAACGGTTCTCCTGGTGGAGGATGACAAGGCGATTCTCAGCCTGGCGGGCCATTTTTTGGAGCGCTTGGGATACAAGGTGCTGATGGCGGACCGACCTCGCCATGCGCTCCACCTTGTCGAAGGGCATGTTGGAGGGATTGATCTGCTGGTGACGGACGTCATCATGCCCGAGATGAGCGGCCGTGAGCTGTACGACCGGATCAGCGGTCAGAATCCAAGCCTGAAGGTTCTGTTCATGTCCGGCTACACGGCCGACGTCATCACGGAGCGTGATCTCCTGGAGGATCACATGAATTTCTTGCAAAAGCCCTTTTCCTTCAAAGATTTCGCGATCCATGTCAGCAAGGCATTAGGCGCAACCCCGTCCTCTGCATGAGCGGAATTCAGTGAAGGATGTCGTTCGGAAATGGAACCGGGGTCGTTTTCAACCGGTCCCTTCCAATTCCTCAAGGATCTCCTGCCCAGTGCCGTGAAGAACGAGTCGTCCGGGCGGCAAACGCCAGATCGATGTGCGATGAGCGAGTCCGGCATTGGTCGCGATCATCCTGAGTTCATCCAGCAGAAAGCCCCGACGGATCGATTGGAGGCCGTCGCTGATCGCGAAGCTATTCCGAAAAAACAGATTGCTCAGAAGAAAGAAACCGGCGTAGGAAAAATAACTTCGGGCCAGATCGCTCAATACAAAGGTTCTTTTAACGGTCGATGCGATGATCCCGAGTAGATCGACAATCTTTTCATGCTCCAGGTGATGGGAAAAGTGATTTGCAAAGACATAATCAACGGGAGCCAGATTTGAGATTTCAAAGGCGTCCAGCATTTGAACGTTCAAGCCGCCTTCATCGGCTGTTCGCATGCGTGCATGGTTGATGATTCTGGGGTCGATATCGATTGCAGTGACCTGCAATTTCAAACCGCGCCGCCTGGATTCCCTCAATAACCACAGCATGATATCGCAGCCTCCCGCACCGATATCGACCATGTGGTAGGACCGTTGGGGTGCGAGTTCCATGTCATCGAGTACCAATCTGCTGAGGATACGTCTATATCGGGATACAATGCGATTGATTGCGGCAAATTGATCCACGGTGCGCAGCAAGAGCACCGGGTCACAGCCTGGATCATCCATGATTTCCTTTTCCGTCGAACGGACTTTCATTTCACACCACCCCTTGAAAACCCAGAGTTCCGAAAATCCTGAGACACGATCACGCGTGAGTGTTCTCGGTTGTTTTGATCAGAACCGTGATTTCGAGGAAGCCAAGAAACAGGCGCATACTTCTCACGAGCCGAAATCCTGATTCCTCGGCAATCCTGCGGAAGTGATTCCGATCGGGGTATTCCCGAAGGCTCTTCGCGATATAGCCGTACACGGTTGGATCCCGGTGAAGAACCAGACCCCAGAATCCACCCCAGACGGAGAGGGCCGCATCTTCGAAGATTTGGCCTATGCGGTTGGATGGTTTGGAGAATTCGAGAAATGCGGCAACACCGTCGGCCCGAAGAACGCGATGGACCTCTTTGAGCACCGTACCCAGGTTCGGTGCGTTCCTGAGGGCATACCCACCGGTGACGATATCGAGGGAGGCCTCTGAAAACGGCAGGTCGCACATGTCGCTCTGATGGAATTCAATGCTCTCCGAGGACAATCGTTGACGTGCGATTTCGAGCATGTCCGGGGTCAGATCGATCCCGGTGATTCGGCCATTGGGGAATCTCTCATGCAGGAGAAAGGAAAGATCGCCGGTACCGCAGGCGATATCGAGGCAGGCGGGATTGGGATCATCCGGCAAAGCTTCGATCAAGGAACGCTTCCAGGCACGGTCCCGACCGAACGAGAGCGCCTGGGTGACAAAATCATACCGGGGGGCAACCTCCTTGAACAATTTTTTGTTGTAATCCCTTTTGGAATCCGGGTGTTGCAAGATTTGTTGGATATCCATCTCTATTTCAGTATTCATTCGGTCATCCTATATGATAGGGGAGTGGCAATATTCAGCCGGATTGATGATCACCGGCTTGTGCGGTCCTGGATGTTGGGAACATTTCCAAGGTGGTTATAGGGGATGGTCTGCATCGCGAAATAGGCAGCGAGTTGTTTCCTTGCTGACCTGAGTCGTGTAAGGAAGGTTTGGATGAACCATCCTCGCAATTGAGATGCCAGGTCCCCCTGTCTGGTGCCCAGCCACATTCCGCGTTCGGCGCGCTTGGCCGCCACGCGGAACGCCCGTTTGCGAACGGAGTTGTACAAAGAGAAGAGTGGCTCCGCCTGGGCATTTTGGTTGATGATCGAATGGTAGATAAAGCCGAGCAGCTCCGCGTCTGCAAAGCCGGTATTCATTCCCTGGCCGCCGATGGGACTCATGACGTGGGCTGAATCACCACAGAGCGCAATATTGCCACGGTAATAGTTACGGCAAAGCATCCAATGCGGTGAGAATGCACTATATTCAGAGGTCCGGCATCCGGCCAGGTTGATCCCGCATCGTTGTTGCACAAGCATTTCAACGGTAGAATGCCTATCGCCTTCCAAGTCGCAGTCCAGGCTTTGGCAAATCCATCTGCGCAAACCTCCCGGGAGTGGGAAGGACTCTACAGATCCATGCGGACCGAAGAAAAGGTGTGCATCGGATCCGAACCCGGTGTTGTCTGAAAAATCGGCCATTACGAAGCTGCAGTCGTATGCCTTCTTGTTCACGGCAAGCCCCAGTTGATTCCGGACCGTACTTCTGTAGCCGTCGCAGCCGGCGATATAATCGGCCTGAAAAAGGAGTTCGCCGTTGGGGGAGAGGACCTTGAGCTCAGAGCCGTTGGGCCCGGGCTTGAATCCCTGCACATCCATACATTCCAGATAGGAGACATGCGGAAACCGTTGCAGGTTGGTTCTCAACACCTTAATCGTTCGCCACTGGGGGATGGAAAGGATAAAGGGGAATTCGCCGGCAATGGGGCGGAAGGAGACCTCGCCGATGCGGCGTTGATTCTCATGAACAATGGCCCTTTCAACGCGCAAGCCGCTTGAGACGAGGTTGTCGGCGAGTCCTAGTTTTTGTAGGATCTCCAATGACGGCGGCATGACTCCAATAGCCATAGAGGCGCGTGACCGGTTGGTTTTCCGCTCCAGGATCAGGCAGCGTATACCGTAGGTTCCCAGTATATTCCCCAGCAGCAACCCGACCGGACCCGCTCCCACGATCACGACGGGGTAATGTCCACCGGTCATTTGCTGCACCTCGGTTTATAGGAGAGGCGTGGAAACCAATACGGAACGTTATTCCGGTATTCCCTGAATACATTGCCGTAGAAACGCAGGTAGCGCTTCTCTTTCAACAATGGCCCTGTCAAGCAATAGGCCAACCAGACCACTGCGATCATCAGGTGATCAACGGTCCAAACCGGACCGGTCAGGAGAATCAGGGAATAGGCCAGGTACATCGGTTGTCTGCTGTACAAGTAGGTCCCGCTTGCTCTGAAAGCCGGGTAATTAGGTTTTACCCCCTTCCATACGGCAAGCCAACCGAGGTACCCCATTTGGATGCCGAGGCCGGCATCGATCATACTTTTGGCCAGGAATGCCCAGGACAGGAGATAGGCAATCAGGTCCAGGTACCATGCCCATCCGGATATTCGGTATGCGTGGGCATGGAATGGAGACCAAAGCAGAAAGAGCAGGATAAGCTGTACGGAGGCGATGCCGACGAACAGGGTGGTCGTCAGAGCCGGTCCTATGGAAGCTGGCATCAGGCGCGACAACAGCCGCCGTCCTCGAGTTGTGAGGAGGAAGGAATGAACCGCAGGAAACTGAAGAATCAGCAGTAGGTTGCAGGCGAAAGCCGAGGCACCGTTTTGGCGCCCGAGGGCCGGAAAGGACAATCCATTGAAGAGTCCGACAGCCATCAGGATGATTGCCCCGAGGAACAAGAGATGGCTGGTGATACCCAGGCAGAGAGCGATCCATCGATCCCTGGCCGAGAAAATCGGTGCCGCCTGCTGGTCTGAGAGTGAAGGTGAACCGCTATTCATGGTCGGATTCGGGCTTATCGTTTCTGAGTTGCGGAGAGGCGTACGTGCTCAGGCCGTCTCTTATCCAGGCGCTCACGATGGCTGGATCGGCCTTGAACGCATCCTGGAGGATCAATTCCTGGTTACGATGGACGTACTCCGTCCAGGCTGGTGTCATCTCCTGAAACACTTGCTTACTGATCACCCGCCAGGTTGATGATTGTAGTGAATCGATGTCGAATTCGACTTCACAAAAACGAATTGATGAATGATCCGGTCCGCGCACAAATTCGATCAAAAGGGAAGGGCGTTTCAAACCGGAGGGCTTGGGCTGTTGGGCAAATGCGTTTTCAGCGTGGGCGACTGCGTCTTTGAGTAAAGAGCAGAAATTATTCATATCCTTAAAGCCAGCGGAATCCCTGGTCCAATTTTCACTCTCATTTTGGATTATCTTTTTCTGGATGCGGCCCATGTATTTGCTGTAGAGGAGGGATTGGACGATTAATTGGTCACCATCCTTGATCAGCCTGACTTCTCCCTGTTTCAAAAGGGAGGAAGGAACGGGGGCGCTGTGAAGAAGGGCCGCCCCATCCTTGGCAAACGACAAAGCCATGGATCCAAAGATCCAGGTGCAGAAGAGGGCGGAGACCAAGACCAGGACGAAGGTTCTTCCATGTGAGCAATGGGCCGGCGCGGCGGCGGTTTTATGTGCGATGGGAGTTTGGGACGAAACGCTCTTTCGGTGTCTTGAAAAGAGCGGCGTTTCTCTATTGCCGACTGCGGATGGGGTGTGAAGGGGGGAGGGTTCTTGCGAGCTTGAGCCTGCCCGAAAACGCGTTGGGCTCAAGCGGACGAAACTCCGAGGCCGGATGGGGAGGGCTTGGGCAGAAGCCGGAATTGGGTGAGCGAGGGATGCAGAAGCACCGGGGCATTTTTTTGTATCCGGCTTGGGCGGCAGGAAACGGAAAACCCGGGTAGCTCCGGAAAGGGTCGGGCTCAGCGCACTGACTCTATCCACTCCCGAAATCGGGTTGGAAACGCCTTGGCGCCTTGGCGCAGCTGCGCGAGGTTCTCTGGTTCCGGATCGGGCTGCTTCAACCCTTTCGGTCGACCACGATTTAAATTGCAGTTGGAATTTCATGGCGATATCACTTGACTGGGACGAGGCAACTGAGGTCCTGGGGCATTTCCAATATTGCAGAGCTTTTGAGGTCCGATCCTTGGGGCAGGGCAGGGTCAAGAGTTGGAGCAACGAGTTCCAGAATGGACATTTCGACGGTGAGGCCGGGACCGAAGGCCATGGCGCAGGTCGGTCCATGATTCGCAGGGGTTCCGTGATCGAGCATTCGTTTGAGGACGAAAAGAATGGTGGCACTGCTCATATTGCCGAATTCTCTCAGGATATCGCGGGAGACCTGCAATCGGGCTGGATCGAGTCCCAGGCTTTCGCCCACCTTATCGAGAATGGTTTTGCCCCCGGGGTGCACGGCCCAAGCGGCGAGTTCGTGGAAATCGAGGCCCACCTCCTGCAGAAGCTCCTGCACCAGCCCCCCAATGTTTGCGCCTAATATTTTAGGTACATAGCTTGAAAGGACGATATTGAATCCGTGGTCACCGATTTCCCAGGCCATATCTTGTTCTCCGGCCGGGACGATGGCCGAGGCATGCCGGATGATCTCGTAGTGGCCGGTATCTTGACGTGGTTTTCTGGCACTGATCAGGGCGGCGGCGGCGCCGTCGCCGAACAGGGAGCTGGCAACGAGGCCTTCTGGTTTCGTTTCGTCCAACTGCAGGTGAAGGCTGCAGAGCTCGAGGCACAGCACCAGGACAACGGCATTTGGGTCTGCGGTACAAAACTGGTCCGCCATCCGAATGGCGGGAAAAGCGGCATAGCACCCCATAAATCCGAGGTGATAGCGTTGGACGGAGGGATTCAAGCCGAGCAAACGAATCAGGTGATAATCAATCCCTGGGTTGAAGAAGCCTGTGCAGGAGACCGTGACGATGTGTGTGATCTGCTTGGGATCGAACTCTTCAGCCTTGTCCAGGAGCTGCTGGACGACGTCGGCGGCCAGGTTCTTTGCCTTGAGGCAATATACTTGGTTCCTTTGAGCCGTGGTGGGTTCGATCCAGCAACCATCCTCGCCCTCTTGAAACAAGGAATCCGGGTCGTTTCCCCCGAATGAATCGATTGCGCTAAAGCGTTGGTCGACGGCGGACTGGTTGTAGATGAAATTGACAAGGTGTTTAGCCTTTCGAGATTTCATCTGTTCTTTCATCCGATCACGGGCGTAGGACTGGGGGTAGCAGGTAGAAGGAACTGCTGTCGCGATATGGTGAATGAATACGCTCACTCTGGAGCCTCCTCATTTTGAGAGCATCTGTTCAATCGTTGGGATGGATTCAGGGTCAGGGCTGTGAGGTCTCGATGGGGCGGAGCACCAACTCGGCGTGGATCCGGACAAGATCGGCGACCCGAATCAGCCCCATAACGGTGGGAGGCTTTAATTGGAAGGATTGAAGGGACACATTGAAACTCATGGCGATGGAGATAGAGCCGTCGGGCAGTTCCTGGAACCCCCAAAGCTGAACTGGAAGGTCGACGGTCTTGTTGCGGATCGTCAGGGCGAGCTTCAGCGGCTCACCGGTGGTTGTATTGGGGGAGGCTGACGTTTCCCGGGGGGTGGGTTGAGATTTTTTTCCACGGAATTGATCAAGATCGACTTTTGACTGTGAGATCCTTCCCGAGATTGTTGGCCACTGATCCGCCCCGAACATGGCGCGCATTTTCTTATCTCTACCACTGTTCTGGGTATTCATTTTTGAAACCGAGACACTGGCTTCGGCCTCGATCGTTTGGATGGGATCGGGACTGGACCGCTCGAGTTTGACGATCAAATGTTCCAGGGGGACCGCCCCTGAAAACCCATGTAAGGTCGAGGATCCTTCGAAAACGACTTGGCCGCTGCCCTGGTATTCCGTGGCGTATACGGTTGAAGCGAGAGTGAGAGCCACACCTATGGTCAAAACGCGTGTCCAGACATCGAAGCATTTCATTCTCAAAACCTTGTTGTTCGAAGTGTTCAGATTCGAATCTTTGGATCCCGTACAACAAAGCATTGTAAATCCCCGGTTTCATCTTAAAATATCTTAAGAGAAGCGTATCGGATATGGCGGTCCGGTTATAGGCTGATGGTGACATTGTGACGGTAAACCTGGGCCAGGGTTTGATGGACTACATGAACACCCCCGTTTCCATAATCGTGGTGGAGGACGACCAAAGCCTTGGTCGCAGCCTCATGGATGGTCTTACCGAGCTTGGATTTCACGTGACCTGGCATGAGCGCATCCAGGGGCTGAGAACTGAGATCGAGCAACGGCGGCCCAACCTGATCCTTTTGGATTTAGGCCTGCCTGATGGGGACGGGATTGAGTTTCTCGAATCGCTGAGCATGGCTTCGGGCCGGCCGGCGGTCATTGTGATCACGGCCAGGGATCGCATTCAGGACAAAGTTTCCGCTTTGGGCTGCGGAGCAGATGATTATTTGGTGAAGCCTTTCAATTTTCTGGAGCTTGTGGCGAGGATCCGAGTCCAGGTCCGGCATCAGGAGGAGGGATCGGCTGCTCCGACGGATCTGGAGATCGGCCCACTGACCATTCGACTGCTCAATCGGGAGGTGATGCGGGATGGGGAGCTTATTCAGCTCTCCCCGCGTGAGTTTGACCTGTTGGCATGTCTGGCGAAGGCGGCGGGCGATGTTGTTTCCAGGGATCAGATTGCGAGGGTTGTCTGGAACATCAATTTGAATTATGCAGGAATCAACAATCTGATTGACGTTCACATGTCGAAGCTGCGGGAGAAGATCGACAGGGGGCGGGCTGAGAAGATGATACAAACCATTCGCGGCGCCGGCTTTGCCCTTCGTTCCAACGACGAATAATCCTTCGTACCACCGACGAACGGTGGCGGGATTTTTTTAAAAAAATCAGGCTGGGTCATCGATGAAAAAGACGCTTCGCCGGCAATATTTTCGGATTCTATCCGGATACTCGTCTGTCATTTTCGCAGTTCTGGGGCTGATTTTATTAGTCTTTAATATTGTGGAATATATTGACCACAAGGGCGAGCCGGCTGAGGAGGTTCTCGAACTGCTGATACTGCTGCTTGTGATGGCATTGCTCTATCCTGTTGCATTGTACGCCTCCTGGCGGCTGACGAAGCGACTCCTGGCCCCGATTCAGGAGATAGCCAAATCGGCGGAATTGATCAGCAGCGGTCAATTGGGGGAGCGTTTACAGGCTGGTGCCGGCAATGACGAGATCGCGCAATTGGCGCGATCTCTGAACAAGGCATTTGAGCGTTACCAGAATGCCGTTCAGCGGATTGAGCAGTTTTCGGCTGATGCATCCCATCAGCTGCGCACGCCGCTGGCGGCGATGAGGACGCGGGCGGAGGTCTGTCTTCAGAGGCAACGTGAGCCGGAGGAATACGAGCGGGCCATGGTTGAAATCGTGGAGCAGGTTCAGCGGATGTCGCGTTTGGTGGAGCAGCTGCTCGATATGTCGAGACTCGGGTCCATTGAAGCCCATGGCACATTTGTCGTGTGTGACGTGAGCGTGGTGGTCCGGCGGATTTCAGAAAATTTCCGCCAGATATTGTCGGATGCGGGACTCGAATTCGTGTTGGTCGTTCCTGAAGGCGCGGGACTTCCGATCCTTTGCAACGAGTTGTTGCTGAGCGAAGCGGTTTCGAATTTGGTATGGAATGCCTTCCGGTTCACACCCGAGGGTGGGACCATCGCGATCACGGTTCGGGCAAAGGAGGCTTCCCGGGTGGAGATCGTCGTGGAGGATTCCGGACCCGGAATTGAGGATCAGAAGAAGGAATCGATATTTCAGAGGTTCTTCAAGGGGACAGGTTCGGAGGGGCCGGGGTCAGGTTCCGGGCTCGGTCTGGCGATTGTGCACAACATTGTGACGCTGCATCAGGGGCGGGTGTGGGCTTCGGACAGCGCCTATGGTGGGGCAGCCTTTCACATCGTGATCCCTTGTGCATGATTTCGACGGTTTGATCGGGCTCGGCTGGGTGGGTCAGGGCTGATCGAGGGGTACCTCAACGGAGATGGCTCCGCGGAGGTCACCGGGTTGAAAGCCGGTGGCGCGGTCGTTCGGGTAGTGAGCGCGAATGGCGGCGAGGACATCGGGCTGGATTTGCTCCTCGGGGCCGTGGCAGGCCACGCAGTTGTCGCCGAGTAGAATGGGGCGCATGTAGTGCAGCACTGCGTTGCCCTGTTCGTTGGTGATCACTTCGCTTAGAGACTCGATGGGCCCTTCGGTGTGGGACCACTTCTCCAGGATCTCTTCTTCGCGCGTGTTCGGGCGGTCCAGGTCGTTGCGTGCCCGGAGCGCGACACGGCGGATGGAGAGTCCGAACGAAGCTCCGATCTCCTCGGTTTTCTGTTGTGCGATGCTGCTGCACACCTCGACGGCTTGGGTGGGGCCGCCCTCCTTCATGGCCTGGGAGAGTGCGGAGACCAGGGTGCTCATCAGTTGGCCTGCGGCGGCTTCGGCTTGGGCAATGGCGTCGGACCTGGTTTCGGCCGAGGGCGCAGCGTGCCGATCGGGGCTGCAAGCGGCAAGGAGAAGTGCGAGGAGAAGGGTGAGGAGGGCGGGGGTGAAAGCGGATCGAAGGGTGGGCAGGTCGGGGGTATTCATGATAGCTCCTTCAGCATTCGGTAGTGGGGTCCGACTCCAGGGATTTCGAAGGGGTCGGAAGCTGGCTGCCAACCTTGGCGCAGGTAGAAGCCGACCGCGTTGACGCGTGCGTTGCACCAGAGGTAGCGCGGGCCGCCGGGGTGTGCGAGGGCTTGTTCGCAGAAGTGCAAGAGGGCGCTGCCGAGGCCGAGTCCTTGCCAGTCCGGTGCGGTCGCCATGCCTCGGAGTTGGAGGGCGGGTTCGCCGTTCCATCGGTTTGGCATCCAGCTGGCGATGGTCACGACGGTGCCGGCGGATTCGCCGAGGACGTGGATACTGTGAGGGTCATCGTCCCCGTCGAACTCGGGCGAGGCTCGATCGGTACCGGCGATCAGGACGGTCATGCGCAGGGGATAGACTTCATCAGCGTGGGCGGTCCGCAACAGGACCGGTCCTTTCGCCGTGGTCACCTGCTGTTGGCTCCATGGTTCCATGGCGCAATAGTGCGATCCGCTGCGGGATTTGTACACCAAAGAAAATCGTGTGCGCGGGTTCGAAAAGGCTTTGGGTCTCAACGGAATGTCTCCGGGCCAGATGAGGAGGACTCCCGCAGAGATCGCAGAGGGCGCAGAGGATTCGTTGGAATAGGGGAATGCAGATACATCGGAGTTGTTCTCTGCAACTGCCCTTGTCTGCAGAAAACGGATTCCCCAAGATCCTCCCCAAAAAAAGCATGGATCAGGGACTTGGCCTTACCCACCTCCCCATGGCTAAGTCGAAAACGCCACCGCGTCCTCTGCGGGAGGCCCTCTGGATTCAGATGGGATCCTCAGGTTGGAAAGGTGTCTACCTATTCGGACGAGCTTTAGCTCCGGCGCCTTCCGCGATTGGGACTTTGGGGGATGCGGAAGACGCCGGAGCCGAATGGATGATTCACCCGGGGGGCGGGGGAACTATCCATTATTGATACTGGACAGCAGGGTGGACTTGTCCTGGACCCCGATGAACTGCTTCACCGGCTCGCCCTCTTTGAACAGAACGAGGGTAGGTATGCTGCGCACTGCAAAGCGGGCTGCGAGGTCGGGGCATTCGTCCACATTGACCTTGCCGATTGTGACGCCTTCGCCGACCGCCGAGGCCAACTCTTCCAGGATGGGGAGCTGCATCCGGCATGGGCCGCACCAAGGCGCCCAGAAATCGACGAGGGTGGTCCCTTGTGCGATGGCGTTGTCGAAAGATTGGCTGTTGAGGGCTACGACTGAACCGGTCTCTGTATTCATGATGATCTGTTTCCTTTTCCGATCGCGGATTGTTGATCTCGTCTGCTGTCCTATTCCCTTTTTCAGGTCGGCCACCCCGGACACCTCCTTGCACCCCGGGCCAGCCGACAGCGATAAAGCATTTTCGGTGCCAGCATCCATGGCCAAACGGTTTTGAAGCCGTGAAAATCGTGTAAACGACGTTCTAGAAGCGAAATAAAAAACTTGAAAGCCAGCGCCTGTGGCAATGTTCCAGATTGGGATTGCATGTTATGATAACAGTCAATATGTTCCATTGCATGTAACGTAACAGGGTGAGGAGAGAATGGAGGTGAGAGATGGCATGGGAAGGGGAGGCATTGGTTTCGACGGAGCAGTTGCTCAACACGATGGCGGAGGGGGTGATTGTCCTGGACACGGACGGGCTGATCCGGCTGTGGAACCAAGCGATGACGGAGATCACGGGGTATCCGCGCGAGGAGGCATTGGGCAAGCCGCACGACTGGTTGCGTGCGCCTGGGTGCACGGCCTCGGAAACGGTGGGTGCATGGCTGAACGGTCCTGGTGCGGATGGGCTTGTGTGTCTGAACGGGTGTGAGTGTCGGATCCTGCATCGATCCGGGGAGGGGATCCCGGTCTTGGTCAACGCGCGTGCCTTGCACACTGCGGCGGGGAAGCGTGTGGGGGCGCTACAGACCTTTATTGATTTCCGGCCGGTGGTTCGATTGCGGGAGCAGGTTGATTCGCTCTGGCAGGCGGTATCGCTGCACGATGGGTACGAGGGGCTGATTGGGCGGTCCGCCTCGATGAAGGAGGTCTTGCGGCAGATCCAATTGGCGGCCTCGAGTGAGGTCACGGTTTTGATCTCGGGTGAGAGCGGAACCGGCAAGGAGCTGGCTGCTACGGCGATCCACAGGCGCAGTCCGCGTGCTGAAAAGCCGATGGTTCGGGTGAACTGTGGGGCGCTTTCGGAGACCTTATTGGAGAGCGAGTTATTTGGGCATGTGAAGGGTGCGTTCACGGGTGCGCATCGGGATCGGATCGGGCGATTCGAGGCGGCGGATGGGGGTTCGCTCTTCTTGGACGAGATCGGTGAGATCTCGCCTGCGATGCAGGTGAAGCTGTTGCGGTTGTTACAGGAGGGTGAGTTCGAGCGGGTGGGTGAGAGTATGACGCGCCACGCGGACGTCCGTGTGATTGCGGCGACGAACCGTGATTTGTGGGAGGAGATGCAGGCGGGACGATTTCGGGAGGACCTCTTTTATCGCCTGCGAGTCTTTCCTTTACGGATGCCGGCCTTACGCGAGCGTGCGGAGGATCTGCCGCTTTTGGTGGAGCATTTTATGGAGCAGTTTGCCGCGAAGACCGGGAAATCGATCCATGGGATGGCGCCTTCGGGGATGCAAGCGATTCGGGAATACGCATGGCCGGGAAACATCCGCGAGCTGGAGAATGCGATCGAATATGCCTTTGTCGTGTGTGGTGGCGAAACGATCGAATTAAAGGACCTGCCGTTGGAGGTTCGTGACGGCGCCGCGGGCGGAGCCGCCCGCTCGGAGCCGTACCGACCGCCAGCGCAGGACTGGCGTTCCAACGTGTTGGCGCGCCGCACGGTCGAGTCGGAACCGCGTCTGCGCGCCTTATTGGAGGAGTGCAACTGGAACAAGTCCGAGGCTGGGCGCCGGCTGGGCTTGAGTCATACCGCCATCTGGAAATGGATGAAGCGGCATGGGATACCGCTCCATCCCGAGGATTAGCGTGCATTCATCTGGAAATGTTCACGCAGCAGCATGCCGCTTTTCCACCATCCGGAACCGGAGAGCCTCGCGCAGAGGCGCAGAGGCGCCAAAGCGTTTTCAGACAGGCTTGAGCCACAGAGGGCTCAGAGTTCACAGCGCGATTCTTACTTTTGCCATCGAGGAGACAGCCCTCACTTCAGATTTTAGATGGGAAAGGGCTTGCGCCTCTGAGTTCTCGGTGACCTCTGTGGCAGGACTTTGCTCACCAGTGGCTGTCCGAAAAGGCCAATGGACCTGAACGAAAGGTCTCCGGGTCTGGATGGGGGAGACTCCCGCAGAGATCGCAGAGGGCGCAGAGGATTTGTTGGAATGGGGGAATGCAGATTCCTCGGAGCTGTTTTCAGCAACTGCCCTGGTCTGTTGGAAACGGAATTTCTTAAATATTTCCCCCAAAGGTAGGGATTAGAGAATTGACCCTACCCACCCCATGGCCAGGTCGAAAACGCCACCGCGTCCTCTGCGGGAGGCTCTCTAAATCGGGATGGGGAGGTCAGGTTGGAAAAGCGACTACCTTTTCGGCAGGCCTCTAACGTGGAGAGGGGGCCTGGGTCATGGATTGGGCGATGCGATCCAGCGCCTGGGTGAGAATGGCGCGTGGGCAGCCGAAGTTGAGCCGGACGAAGTCGGGCTCTCCGTATTGTCTGCCGTCGGAGAGGCCGACCCCGGCCTCTTCGAAGAACTGGGCCGGCTTTTCGATGCCGGATTCGTGGGTGGCGATCCAGGCGAGATAGGTCCCCTCGACCGGTTTCATGGTCAGGCCGGGCAGGGCGTTGATCGTCTCCAGGACGAGCGCGTGATTTCCTCGGAGGTAATCGAGCAACTGGACCAGCCATGGATCGCCGTGTTGATAGGCGGCGAGCGCGGCGGTAAAGGCCAGGAGGTTGACGTGCGGCACGATCTCCTGGGCCTCCTGTTTGAACCGTGCCCGGAGGGTTGGATCGGGGATGACGGCGAAGGAGCAGCCGAGCCCGGCGATATTGAACGTCTTGCTGGGCGCCATCAGGGTGATGGAGCGTGTCTCGAGCTCGGAACTCAATCCGGCGATGGGGATGTGATGTTTGTCCGGGGCGATGATCAGGTCGCAATGGATCTCGTCGGAGGAGAGGACGAGGTCGTGTCGAAGGCAGATTTCCGCGACCCGTTCCAGCTCTTCGCGGTCGAAGACGCGGCCGGTGGGGTTGTGTGGATTGCACCAGTTCAGCATGCGGCAATCGGGTTGACTGGCGGCGGCTTCGAGCTGATCCCAATCGACCTCCCAGCGATGGCCGGCGTCGAGCATCGGCACGTCGATGCGCCGGCGCCCTGCCAGCTGCGGTGAGGACAGAAACGGCGGATAGATCGGGAGGGTCGTAAGGATGGCGTCGCCCGGTTCGCCTGCGCATCGGCAGGCGAGATTCAGTCCCGTGACGATCCCGGGAAGGAAGACGAGTGCCGACGGGTCGACGGTCCATTGATAGAGGCTGAAGAGGCGCTGGAGGATGGTATCCACCAATTCCGGCGGGGCGAGGGTGTAACCGAACACGCCATGCTCGACTCTGCTGCGCAGGGCGTCGATGACGGCAGGCGGCGATAGGAAGTCCATATCAGCCACCCAGAGTGGGAGAACATTCCGGCCGCGGTAGCGTTCCCATTTGACGCTATTGGTATTTTGGCGGTCGATGACCGAATCGAAATCGAAGACCGTGGTTTGCATGTTGGAATCAACCTGTCCGTCCCGGCGGTGGAAAGTCAAGGCTTGGGGGGAGATTTACGCAGCACGCGAAGGCATGCTGCGGCCCGGGGCTTGGCGGCCCGGGCAAGGTCGGAGGTCCGCTGTGGGTGGAGCTGTGGCGGAGGGGGGTGTGAACTTTCGGCTGGTTGGGTGGTAACGGGGTTGTGGACGTATTGATCGGGAATTTTCCAGGCCGAATCACGGGTGCCATCGGTACCGATACCGATTTCGATACCGATACCGATTTCGATTTCGATTTCGATTTCGATTTCGTCGCTTGCTTCACCATCTACCCTTTTGGAAGGACCCTACCCACCCCGATGGCCAGGTCGAAAACGCCACCGCGCCCACCGCGCCCTCTGCGGGAGGCTCCCCGGATGGGGACAGGGAACGCGGCTGCCTTCTCGGAGGTCCTCATGCTACGAGACCAAGCCGAATCACGCGTCCCCTCGATACCGATTTCGATTTCGATTTCGATTTCGTCGCTTGCTTCACCATCTACCCTTTTGGAAGGACCCTACCCACCCCGATGGCCAGGTCGAAAGCGCCCCCTGCGCCCTCTGCGGGAGGCTCCCCGGATGGGGACAGGGAAAGCGGCTACCGTTTCGGAGGTCCGCCCTCAGCAAGCTGGTTTTGCAACCCCACAAGAAATTCTCTAACATAGTCATATTCCCTCTGATTCCACCTGAAGGCCTACTCATTCCCAATCAGCGAGGCAACCGCGTGGTGCATACCTCTTTTTTTTCCAATTCCTCTTTCGTCTATCTCGTCGAATCGAAGCATGCCTTGACTCCGGATGCGCATGCTCGGCTGGCCTGGCTCCTGGGCACGCCTGCGGAGGCCTCGACAACGGTTTCCGGGCGTTTTATCGGGCCACGACGTGAGATCGTGACACCATGGTCGACGAACGCGAGTGAGATCGCGGCGAATGTCGGCATTGAGGGCATCACGCGGTTGGAACGTTTCCGCCGTGTACCTGAGGGGGATGCGCCCCATTTCGATCGGATGCTGGAGAGTGCTTACGAACGGCTGGACGCCGACAGCCTCAGGATCGACGAGGCGCCGCAACCGGTTATCGCGGTTGAAGATATTGCTGCTTTCAACGCGACCGCCGGCCTGGCTCTCTCCCCGGACGAGATCGAGTATTTGGAGAGCGTCCGAAAAGAGTTGGGGCGCCCGTTGACCGATTCCGAGCTCTTCGGCTTTGCGCAGATCAACTCGGAACACTGTCGGCACAAGATCTTCAATGGGCTGTTCGTCCTGGACGGGCGTGAGCAGGAGAAGACCCTGTTTGCTCTGATCAAGGAGACCTCAGCGGTGGCCGGTGGGAATCTGGTCTCGGCTTACAAGGACAACGTGGCTTTTACCCGGGGACCAGAGATCCTGCAGTTTGCGCCGGACCGTGCGGACGTGGCCGGCTTCTTTTCGCTGCGCCCGATCTCATCGGTCCTATCGCTGAAGGCGGAGACGCACAATTTTCCTACGACCGTGGAACCGTTCAACGGCGCATCGACCGGCAGCGGCGGTGAGATCCGCGACCGAATGGCGGGTGGACGTGGGAGTCTGCCCCTGGCGGGGACAGCGGTCTACATGACCTCCTACCCACGGCATACGGAGCAAGAGAATCGGGAGTGGGAGCACCGGATCAGGCCGCGCGAGTGGAAGTATCAGGACCCCCGGCAACTGCTGATCAAGGCATCCAATGGCGCGTCCGATTTCGGCAACAAATTCGGGCAACCGCTCATCAACGGTTCACTTCTCACCTTCGAAGGCGAGGTCACGATCGAGGGGCGAAGTCAGCTCTATGCGTACGACCGGACGATCATGCTGGCCGGCGGCGTTGGCTATGCCAATGAGGGCCACGCGCTCAAGTCGCACCCGCAGGTCGGCGACAAGGTGATCCTGCTGGGCGGCGACAACTATCGCATCGGCATGGCAGGCGGCTCGGTCAGCTCGGTCGACACCGGTGCCTATGCCGAGGAGATCGAGCTGAGTGCGGTACAGCGTGCCAATCCCGAGATGCAGAAGCGGGTGTTCAATGCCATTCGGGCGTTAGCGGAGCAGTCGGTGAATCCGATTCGGATGATCCACGACCATGGTGCAGGCGGGCACATCAACTGTTTGAGCGAGCTGTTCGAGGACGTCGGCGGGGTGATTCGGATCGATACTCTGCCGATCGGCGACCCGACGCTTTCTGCGCGTGAGATCTTGTGCAACGAGTCGCAGGAGCGGATGGGACTCCTGATGGCTGCGGCGGATGTCGCGCTGCTTGAGCGAATTGCGGAGCGCGAGCGCGCGCCGATGTATGTCGTTGGAGAGGTCACGGGTGATCATCAGATCCAGTTTGTCGACGACTCCGGCAGCAAGCCGTTCGCGCTCTCGACGGACATGTTGTTCGGGAGCTCGCCGCGGACGGTCCTTGCCGATTCGGCACTGCCGATCAACGGCGGGCTCGTTTCGGCCGCGGTCGAGGATGCGCACGACCTGCTCTCGCTTTTGAAGCAGGTGTTATCGCTGGAGGGCGTGGCCAGTAAGGACTGGTTGACGAACAAGGTTGATCGCAGTGTGACGGGGCGCATCGCGCTGCAGCAGTGCACGGGTCCGCTCCAGCTGCCGTTGAACGACTATGGCGCGGTTGCCTTGGATTTTCGTGCGGAATCCGGAATCGCGACGGCGATTGGGCATGCCAGCGTTGCGGGACTGGTCGACGAGCGTGCCGGATCGGTCCTGAGCATAGCCGAGGCGTTGACGAACCTGGTTTTCGCCCCATTAAAGGATGGGCTCAGCACGGTCGCCTTGAGTGCGAACTGGATGTGGCCGGCGAAGCAACCCGGAGAGGATGTGCGGCTGTATCGTGCGGTTCAGGCGGCCTCGCAGTTTGCGTGTGCGCTGGGGATCCCGATTCCGACGGGGAAAGATTCGCTCTCGATGACGATGAACTATCCCGACGGTGAAGCGGTCCGCGCACCGGGGACGGTGGTCATCTCCGCGATGGGCGAGTGTGTCTCGACGCGGCACTGTGTCACGGCCGACCTAAAGCCGGTTCCGGCCTCGCGCCTGCTTTACATCGATCTCTCCGGTGAATCGCGGTTTCCGCTGGGCGGCAGTGCCTTTGCCCAGGTGCGCGGGGTGGTTGGTTCCGATTATCCGACGGTGCGGAATCCGGGGCGGTTCAAGGCGGGGCTGGAAGCGATTCAACAATGGATTGCGGCTGGGAAGGTGCTGGCTGGGCACGACGTCTCCAGCGGTGGGCTGCTGGTGACCTTGTGTGAGATGGCGTTTGCCGGCGCAAGTGGGATGACTCTCAATCTGAATGAGCGGGGAGAGGTCCTGATTGCGCGCCTCTTCTGCGAAAAGCCGGGGGTGGTGCTACAGATTGCGGACCAAGACGTGGCGGAGGTGCAAAAGACCTTCGCGGCCATAGGCTTGAAGGCCGAGGAGGTAGCGCGTCCGGGGGGGAATGATATACGTCTGGTCGCGCCCGACTTCGCGTTTTCGGCGTCCTGGCGCGACCTCTGTCGGGTATGGTTTCGGCCGTCGACCCTGCTTGATGCCTGGCAGGTTGCACCGGGCAAAGCGGAGGAGCGTTTTGCCACCTTTGACCGCAATCACCTCTGTTTCCGGCATCCTGAGGGATTCGACGGTGCCTTATCGACATTGGGACTGACGTTGAACCGGACGGAGCCGAGTGGGGTGCGTGCGGCGATCATCCGTGAGAAGGGGACCAACGGCGATCGTGAGATGGCGTTTGCGATGCACCTGGGCGGGTTTGACGTCAAGGACATCACGATGAGCGATCTGATGTCGGGGCGTGAGACGTTACAGGACGTAGGATTTGTGGTCTTTCCCGGAGGCTTCTCCAACAGCGACGTCCTCGGCGCGGCGCGCGGCTGGGCGGGGGCATTCCTCTACAACGAGAACGCGAAGAAGGCGTTGGAGGAGTTTTTTGCGCGGGATGACACGCTTTCGCTGGGTGTCTGCAACGGCTGTCAGCTGATGGTCGAGCTCGGCCTGGTCTCAGGGGCGGGCCGGAGAGTGGAGATGACGCAGAATGCGTCGCACAAGTTTGAGAGTACGTTCCTGGGCGTGAACATCGAGCGCACGACCAAGGCGATTATGCTCCAGTCACTGCTCGGTTGCCGGCTCGGGATCTGGGTTGCGCATGGGGAAGGGCGATTCCTGCTTCCGGACGGTGAAGACGCCTATGACATCGCAATGCGCTATGTCTCGGATGCGTATCCGGCGAACCCCAACGGCTCTGAATTCAATACCGCGGGAATCGTATCGCCTGACGGCAGGCACCTGGCGATGATGCCGCACTTGGAGCGCAGTATTTTCCCATGGCAGTGGGCGTATCGTCCCAACATGGAGCCATGGGATGTGACCCCCTGGGTACGCGCATTCCAAGCCGCGCGCGCCTGGGTGGAGCAGGCGCGGTAGAGCTGGGACCCGTCCGGAAACGCTATGGGCCAAAGCCGGGCGACCGGATGGGGAGGCCTCGCGCAGAGGCGCAGAGGCGCAGAGGAATATTGGGAGGGGGCAACTGCGATTCGCCAGCACCCTCCCGTTGCCCCTCGTCTTTCTCGTACTCCTACTCGCTCTCCCAACCTCTCGTGATCTATCTATTTCCTCGTGTACGGGAACGTGTACCGCTTCGCTGTGTACGCGTACGTTTCTGGGTACAACAGGGCCTTGACCCTCACCCCCCTCCATGGCCAAGTCGAAAACGCCACCGCGCCCTCTGCGGGAGGCTCTCCGGATCGGGATGGGGCGGTCAGAGGTTGGGAAAGCGGCTATCGAGGGCCCGTCCGAAAAGGCGCGTTCCTCCAGGCCTCGCCTCCAGGAGATGGTTGCCGATCGCCCCGATCATTGTCGGAATCGGGGTCGGAAT
>ENA-UOOH01001418-UOOH01001418.1-fermentation-metagenome-genome-assembly--contig:-NODE-1418-length-23485-cov-36.595006_pt1 | contig 23485 bp, 20 predicted proteins | sample MGYA00245778_ERZ724025 | MGnify/ENA primary metagenome ERZ724025 (study PRJEB28704, sample SAMN03018313) | fermentation metagenome | biome: anthropogenic terrestrial biome; feature: soil... | reverse complement strand
ATGCGGTGCTCGTCGTCGACGACGGCTCGGTGGACGAGACCGTCGCGATCGCGGAAGCCCTCGGGGCGATCGTTGTTTGTCATGAGACCAACAAAGGCTACGGCGGGGCGCTCCAGACGATCTTTGCCACCGCCCGGGACCTCGGTGCGGAGGAGCTCGTCATCATCGACTCCGACGGCCAGCACAACCCGGGGGAGATCCCCCGGCTGCTTGCGGAGCTCAGGGCGGGGAACGACGTCGTCCTCCCGGCTGCCGACCAGGAGAGCGGGTTTGGGGCCTACGGGAGAAAGGCGATCGCGGCGGTCCTGGCCGGCGGGGCGTTCGACGCCGGGGTCCTGGCCGCCGACCACCACCTGAAGGTCGCCGGGGTCAGGAGCCCGGTCGCGGAGCCCCGCTATCGTGGGAAGCGGATCGCCGTGGTGGTCCCGGCGTACAACGAAGAGGACCTGATCGGGGAGACGCTCGACGGCATCCCGGACTACGTCGCGAAGATCTATGTGGTGGACGACGGCTCGGCCGACATGACCGGGGCGATCATCGACGACTACGCCCACCGCGACCCACGGTTCGTCGCAATCCACCACAACCCCAACCGGGGCGTCGGGGCGGCGATCACCACCGGCTACCTCCAGGCGGTCGAGGACGGGATGGATATCGCTGCGGTGATGGCCGGGGACAACCAGATGGACGCAACCTACCTCCCCGACCTCCTCGACCCGATCGTCGACGGCCGGGCCGACTACACCAAGGGCAACCGCCTCATCAACCAGGCCTACCGGAAGGGGATGCCGCCCTGGCGGAGTTTCGGCAACTCCCTCCTCACCTTCCTCACCAAGGTCGCCTCGGGCTACTGGCAGATGATGGACCCCCAGAACGGTTACACGGCGGTCTCGATAAAGACCCTCAAGACCCTCCCGCTCACCGAGGTCTACCAGGGCTACGGCTACTGCAACCACCTCCTGATCTGGTTGAACATCTGCGGGTGCAGAGTTTCGGACGTCGCGATCCCGGCCCGCTACGGCCGGGAGAAGTCGAAGATCCGCTACTCGACCTACATCCCCCGGGTCTCGAAGCTCCTTCTCGGTAACTTCCTCTTCCGCTTGAAGACGAAGTACATCCAGATGGGCTTTCACCCCCTCGCGTTCTTCTACGCCGCCGGGGCGGTGCTCACGCCGATCGGGGTGCTCGGGGGGCTGATTGCGCTCTGGGAGAAGTTCGTGATGGGAGTGCCGGTGCTGTTTGTGCACGGGGTGCTGTCGTTTCTGGTGTTCATGATGGGGATGCAGTTCCTGTTCTTTGCGATGCTGTTTGATATGCAGGCGAACGCTGCGGTGAGCCACTGATGGTGCGGGACTTTACGATGGCAAAGTATGGGGAGCTCTGCCGTGTGCTTCTCGGCGCCGGGTATACACCGGTGACGGTTGAGCAGTACCTCGCCGGCGGCTCCGGTGGGAGAACGGTCATCCTCCGTCACGATGTTGATAGGAAGCCCGAGAACGCCCTGAAGATGGCCGAACTCGAGCACGCCCTCGGGGTCACCTCGACCTACTACTTCCGGCATCCGCACACGTTCATCCCTGAGATCATCGAGCAGGTCCTCTCCCTCGGCCACGAGGTCGGCTACCACTACGAGGTGCTTGCAAAAGCGAAGGGCGATTACGAGAAGGCGATCGCCCTTTTCACCCGCGAACTCGAGGAGTTCAGGGCTCTCTGCGACGTCCGGACGATCTGCATGCACGGGAGTCCCCTCTCCCGCTACGACAACCGCGACCTCTGGAAGAGGTATGATTTTGGCGATTTTGGGATCGCGGGGGAGGCCTACCTCTCGATGGCCGGGAAAGGTCTCCGGTACCTCACCGACACCGGCCGGAACTGGGGCGGGAAGCACTCGGTGCGGGACGCTATGCCGGGTGCCGGGGCGGTCCTGCCTTCGGTTGCGACCACGGATGACCTTGCCCGCTGGATCGGGTCTGCCGGGGAGGAGGGGTTGTACCTGACGGTGCACCCGGAGCGGTGGGCGGCAGACGGAAGCGAGTGGCTCATAAGTTACTCCCAGGATGCTGTGGTTAATTTCGGGAAAAGTATTCTGATAATGGTGCAATAATGAGTGATGAGAGTTTCACCTGCGATACTACTGATACCGAGTGGGATAATTTTGTGTATTCCCATCCGTTGGGAAATATATTCCAGACCCGGGCTTTATACAACGTGTATGCTGAGACAAAGAATTACTTCCCCATAAGCGTCGCTGTAACCGATCCGAATTCTCAAGAACTAAAAGGGGTAATGTCCGGTGTCATTGTTCGAGAGATGGATGGTTTCTTGGGGGATTTCTCTGCGCGATCAATTGTACAAGGTGGCCCTCTCGTCGCCTCCCCTTCAAATAAGGATGTTGCTACAGAACTAGTAAATAAATATGACCTGCATGCGAGTCGTTCTTCTCTGTATACTGAAATCAGAAATATGTATGATGTGCAAGACACATTGAATCATCTCGATAATTATTCCTTTGTAGATCATTTAAACTTCATAATTAATCTCAATCAGTCTGAGGAGGATCTCTGGGGTCAGATCCACAAGTCAAGACGGAAAAATATCAATCGAGCTGAAAAGGCCGGGGTTGTTGTCGAAGAGATTATAAGCTCGGATAAAATTCCAACATTTTACAAGTTACTCTGCGAGACATACAATAACGTGAAGGTTCCCCTTGCAGACATCTCTTTGTTTGAATCTGCATTTCAGCAACTTGTTCCAAAAGGGATGGCGAAGTTTTACCTGGCGCGTCATGAAAATGACTACATAGGTGCGAGAGTTGTCCTTCTATACAAAGACCAGATATACGACTGGTATGCCGGGGCGGCTATCGATGCCCTGCCATTTTACCCGAACGAGTGCCTTGTATGGTATATTCTTAAATGGGGCATAGAAAACAATTACTCTAGATTTGATTTTGGTGGTGCCGGAGAGCCAGACAAACCCTATGGTCCACGTGAGTTCAAGAGACGATTCGGCGGCGAACTGGTAAATTATGGTAGGTACACCCACCAGTACTCAAAAGAAAAGATAAAAGTCGCAGAAATCGGATTCAAAGTATACCGGAAGTTATTTCTCTAAAATACTCATGGAGGATACACTTTGAGCAAAACGAATATTACCATAAAGAAAATCTTTAGAAAGATCTGCCGTTCCATTAGTAAATCATCTTTTATTCCAAACCCCACGAGGATCTATTTTCTGCGTAAAGCGGGGGTGAACATAGGTGAAGAGGTCATCATAAACGAAGGATTCACCTTAGCGTGCGATATCAGTTATGAGTCTAATTTAACTATCGGAGATAGAACTGCATTCGGGCCGAATGTAACGGTTGTCGTAACGTCTCATCCAAATAATTCACGATTAAGAATTCTCAAGGATCTATACCCTTCATTTGAGATATTTGGTACTGTTTGCATACACCACGATGCCTGGGTTGGTGCCGGTGTGATCATACTACCTGGGGTAACTGTGGGGGAACATTCGATTGTTGGAGCTGGTGCAGTTGTTACTGGAGATGTGCCCCCATTTAGCATAGTTGCAGGAGTTCCGGCGAAAGTGATTCGGGTAATTGAATTTCCGGAGGGAACGATATGAAGATACTTATAAGCGTAAATCACCCTGCTCATGTTCATTTGTTTAAGAACTTGATATGGAAAATGGAGAAAAATGGTCATCATTTCTTGATCGTAGCACGAGACAAGGACAAAACGATTGACTTGCTAGACAAATATGGGTTTCAGTACATATTAACTGGACAGGCTGAAACAACACCCCTTGGATACATCCGCGAAATGCTCGAGAGGACTAAAATATTCTTCTCGGTTATTGGTGACTATAAGCCGGATATAGTCCTTACCCAGATGGATCCCTCGCCGGCAATTGCAGCGAAGCTTAGAGGAGTTCCATATCTCTGTCTGGCCGATTCCGAGCCTGCAAAACTGATATTGCAGAGCACGATGCCATTTACCCAGGCGGTATTGACTCCCTCTTGTTTCAGGACTAATTTAGGGAAGAAGCAGATCTATTACAGCGGATACAAAGAGCTGGCATACCTTCATCCAAATACATTTCAGCCCGATGCTTCAGTACTGAATGAACTTGGAGTGGGGATAGATGATCCCTACATCGTCCTTAGATTTGTCTCGTGGGGAGCTCATCATGATATTGGTGAGCAGGGAATTCAGAATAAAATTGAAATCGTAAAACAGTTGGAGCCGTACGGCCGCGTCTTCATTTCTTCGGAATCAAAATTAGGTAAGGACCTAGAGAAATATGAACTCAAGGTTTCGCCTGAAAAGATGCATCACGTGCTTTATTACGCACGTTTACTCTTCTGCGATTCCCAGACTATGGCCACAGAGGCTGGTGTACTGGGGACACCGGCGATCAGGTGCAACTCCTTTGTCGGAGCGGATGATATGGGGAATTTTATTGAATTAGAGAATAAGTATCATCTCATTTATAATTTCAGTGCTGAAAAAGAGGCGCTAAACTCTGCAGTCGCCCTCTTAAAGACACCAGATCTAAAACAAGAATGGGCTAAAAGACAGAACATACTTCTAATCGATAAGATCGATGTAACCGCGTTCATGATCTGGTTCATTGAGAACTATCCCCGGAGTTTTACCGAGATAAAGGAACGCCCCGAGGTGCAGTATTCCTGTGCTTCGGTTCCGGGGGATGCATCATGAGCACTGCACATGCAGGACCTCCAGCCAGCGTTCCCTCCAGTCATACCGTCCCGAGTCAGCACTGCTTCATCGAGACTACCGGCGAGATCACTGAGTTCATGAAGATGCATGTCATCAACCTCGCCGAGCGCGGTCTCCGGCAGGTCGGCAAGCGCCTCTACGGTGCGAAGATCGTTGTCATGGGCCTCGCCTACAAGAAGAATATCAACGACCCGCGGGAGTCGCCCGCCATCAAGATCATCGAGGAACTTGCAAACCTCGGGGCCGACGTGCGGGTCTACGACCCGTTCGTCCCCTCCCTTGCGACGAGGGCCGGGGTGTTTACGTCGGCCGGGAGCGTCGAGGAGGCGCTTTCCGGTGCGGAGTGTGCGGTCTTCCTTGTTGACCACGACGTGTTCCGGGGGATCTCGATGGAGATGGTGAAGAGGCTGATGGCCTCGCCGGTGGTCGTGGACGGGAAGAATTTGTTCGCGGGCGGAGAGGGGATTGTGTACCTGGGGATTGGGAAAAGACATGACAAATACATCCATTCAGAGCACTTCTCGCAAACCCACTGAATATCAATCCTGCAGGATGGTTTGCACCAAATGGAAGAAATCTGCAAGTATCGCTGAAAAATGAGCTTCGTGGACTGATAAATATGAACCCTCAGACTCACATTCGGACACGGCCTCTGCTGTGGTCAAACACCTTTGCACGGAACGTTTCACTGCCGATAAATGATTTCATTACAGGCACAGATCTCTCCAAGCAACTGACGCTACTCGAGGAGAGCCAATGGTGGAAGCCTGAAGACCTTCAGGAGTACCAGAATAAGAGGTTGCGAAGCTTAATTTACCATGCATATATCAATGTCCCGTATTACCATGACCTCTTCCGCTCTCTTAATCTATCTCCATCCGACATTTCGACCAAGGATGACCTGGTAAAACTGCCTGTCTTGACCAAAGAAGATATCCGGAAATGCCCGGAAAAGTTTATTGCACAGAATGTTCCGCAGAAGTCGTTGATCCATGGGACAACGAGCGGGTCCTCAGGGAAGGTATTCGAATATTTAATAGATAAAAATACCCGAAGTATATCCCGGGCTGCCGGGTTGAGGGCATGGGGATTTGCCGGGTATAGTGTTGGAGATAAGCTCGTCACTCTTGCGGGTTCCTCACTACTACCAAAAAACGTCCCGCTCTATACCAAAATTCGATTCAAATTTAGCCGGAACTTGCCATTGTCTTCCTATAATCTGAATAGTGAGCGATTGGATGAGTATTTACAGCAGATAATAAAGTTTAACCCCCGATACATTCGTGGTTATCCATCGTCTATTGCCATACTTGCAGAGCACGCTCTTGAACATGGTATCGGTGGGATCAACCCGAAAGGGGTCATGACGACCGCAGAGACGTTATCTAAATCCCAGAGAGAAATGATATCATCAGCCTTTCATTGTGATGTCTTCGACCAGTTTGGGTGTTTCGATGGCGGGGCAAATGCCTGTGAATGTGATCAGCACTCTGGATATCACATCAGTGTAGAACGCTCGGTACATGAATTTCTGGATGATGGCGGATATTCTGTTGCTTCTGGAGAGAACGGCCACATTATCCTCACCGACCTGTGGAACTATGCTATGCCGTTTATCAGATATGATGCAGGGGATATAGGAGTACCGACAGACCGGACATGCCCCTGTGGAAGAGGGCTTCCGCTCTTAGAGAGGATCACCGGGAGAACTGTGGAACAGATTGCTTTGCCTGATGGGAAGCGTTTACCGGGGCTATTGTTGACAGACATCTTTGAACATGGGGACGTTGTAACGGCTGTTCAGGACTACCAGATCATTCAGGAAAAAGTCGACAAATTTGTGATAAATATCGTCAAATCTGACCGCTATACCTCGGCAATGAGTAAAGAGATTGAGGAGTTCTTCTGGGGACACCTGGGGAGAGACGCAGAGATCCGGTTTAATTTCTTGGAGGAGATCCCGCGCACTGATGCGAACAAGAGGAGGATCGTGGTATGCAAAGTGAAAAATTAGAGTGGCAATCTGAATATATCAAGTATCACAATGAAAATCCCTTCGTCGCACCCAGGGACTCATATCAGGAAACAGAGATCAGGCTCATCTTAGAAGAAGTTCCGGAAGACTGTTTACATATTATTGACTTTTGTTGCGGTACCGGCCGGATTGCCACCTTATTGGCATCGGAAAAGAGGGAAACACTTGCGCTTGATCAATCTTCCGGCTCTCTTGCGGAAATAAACAATCCAGACATCTCTCCACTCTGCTGTGTTGCGCAGGCGGCACCGATAAAGGGTGGTTGGGCAGATTGTGTATTGTTCATCCAGGCTTTTCAGTATATACCCATAGGGGAACACAACGTGGTGTTGAAGGAGTTGAACAGACTACTGAAAGGAAATGGACGGTTAATTATATCCACCTTTTGTTATGATTCTCTATTCTTAAGGGCCAGCCATATTCTCTTTAACGATAAATGGAAACGGGATGGTGCCGAGTACGGTTCCAATGGGTTCAGGTTACCCTATCACCGTTTTACAAAGACTGAATTGATGACGAAGTTGCACGATACAGGGTTTGAGGTCACGTCGATCCGAGCACTCAGGAACTATCCATTTAATCTATTATCTCCAAAAATCGACTATTTAATCGCAAAATCTGGTTTAAAGCTATTTGGTTCTCACATCATAGTCCACGCGAGGAAAGTGGGTGACTAGATGAAGTTGAAGATCTACGCTGTTGGCGATATCATGCTGGGAGAGCAGCACTTATGCAATAACTTCGGCGTTAAAGATATAATCCGGAAGAATGGCGCAGATTTTCTCTTTGAGGGAGTCTCCTCATTATTCAAGGATGCAGATATCGTCTTTGGCAATTTGGAATGTTCGATCATGGATGTAAACCATGGTAATAAGCCCGCTTTTTTTTGTGCGGAGCCTGATGCTGTCAGCGGCCTGAAAAATGCTCATTTCAACGTCCTTTCGGTTGCAAATAACCATATCATGGAGCACGGCCGGAAATCGTTTTTGCATACTGTCCAGATTTTAAACAACAATGGAATAGCTCCTGTTGGAATCAGGGGGAAAATTGATGTTTTAGACGTCAAAGGATGTAAAATTGCCTTTCTTGCGTATTCCTTCATAGAGGATCACATCGCAGATGTTTGTTACAATAAAATCCACTCTGAAAAGGCGATAGTCGAAGATATTCAGAAGGTAAGATCGCTATCAGATCTTGTCATCGTTTCTCTGCATTGGGGTTCTGAATACGTTCCGTATCCCTCGTCGGACCAAATTCGGATCGGTCGTGACCTCGTCGATGCGGGTGCTGATATCATCCTCGGAGGTCATCCTCACGTCACTCAAAGTTATGAAGTCTACAGAGATCGGCCAATATTTTACAGTTTAGGGAATTTTATTTTTGACGACACGTATATTCCAGCGACCCGGGAGTCATTTATTGCAGAGATAGCGATCTGCGGTTCCAAGGAGTCGATGAATATCAACATTCTTCCGGTTATACTTAATGAAGATAACTACCAACCCCAGCTTGTCACTCCTCTCCAATTGGATACTATAACTGTAGAGAAAATCCGAGATGCATTTGAAAATAAGCCATTGTCAGATTATAAAGATTCTATTGAAAATTATGATCTCTTATGTAAAAAATATAAGAAAATCGCAAAGTTGAACATGAAAGCTCAGTTTGTAAAGAATTTCTACCGCTATTCACCATCAACAACATTTGGCATAATTAAACACTATTTGGGCAAACAAAGGGGAGATAAAGCATGAAACTCCTGGTAACCATGAAACTTTCAGATAGGAGTCTGTGGAACCACATCTTTCCTATTACCTGTCTGGAAAATGTTGAGAGCATAACCCTTGTCAGAGACGCTCCTGGACCAGATATAGATAAGATCAGATATGTAACTCCATCTCGATACAGAGTCACCTCATCCTTCCTGATGGTTCCGATAAAGTTGTTACAGTTGATTCAGTCTTCATTGGTTGAGAAACCCTCACTGATCCATTCATATCTGCTCTTTCCACATGGTTACCTGGCATTCATTGCGGGTAAATTAACAGGAAGGAAAGTTGGGGTATCATTGATAGCGGGACCTGTTGAAACGTATATCTTTGGAGGCAGCCCAATTGAGGCATATGCCTACTGCCATCCTCTGCCGCAATCAAACCTGCTTAATAGGGCGATTCTGTCTGTTCTCAAAAGATTCGATGTTATCACCGTTACCGGTACATATACCAAAAATTATCTCGTCAGCAGGGGAATTGACGAAAATAAAATCTTTATATTGCCCCATGTCGTTGATGAGCGGTTTCGACCGCTCGATATCGAGAAAGATTATGATGTAGTTTTTGTCGGGCGATTGGCTCCTGTCAAGCATGTTGAGACACTCATCCGGGCAACAGCACAAATAAAGGAATCTCTCCCTTCAATAAGGGTGGCGATTGTAGGCGACGGCGAGGAACGGAGCAACTTGGAGGAGTTAACACGCTCTCTTGATCTTACTGACCAGATTGATTTTAATGGCTATCAGGCAAACACCTGGGAGTGGTATAACAGGAGTAAATTATCTGTGGTGACCTCAGAAAGGGAGGGGTTCCCCTATACCGTGATAGAATCTCTTAGATGTGGCGTCCCGGTGGTCACATCAAATTGCGGCGATGTTTGTAATATTGTAGAGGATTCTGTTAACGGCATTATCATGCAGGATTACCAGGATTATAATGGTTTTGCAGAAGCAATTCTTATGTTACTTACCCATCCTGAACATATTTCCAATTATTCTATCAATGCCTTGAGATCTGTTGAAGATCTGTCTTCCCATTCGGTAGAGTCGATCTGGGAGAAAATCCTCTCCACTGTTGCTGAAAATGATGATAATATGGATTGATTTAAGGTTGTGAGGCGATTACATGATAAAGACTGCACTTATTACAAGTTACTGGAAGAACAGCGACGGCGGCGGGGTCAAGACCTACCTGGTAAACCTCGGTGATGCCCTGCAGAATAAGGGAGCCGATGTCAGCGTGCTCTTCCGGGGGGGTGACGACCCGGGGCACTTCTGCGGCGGGAAGAACAAGGTCGCGTTCTCCTTCGCCTGCTACCGGCAGCTCCAGAAGATCCGCCCCGAGGTGATCTACTCCCAGGGAATCTGGTGCTGCCTCCTCCCCGGCGTGCTCTACAAGAAACTCCACGGATGCACGCTGGTCCACACCTTTCACACCGAGCCTGACAGGGCGTTGCCGCTCCCGGCGAGGGTCTTCTTCCAGACCCTCCTGAACGCTTGGCGACGGCAACGTTACGTTGAATAATCTGTGTTTTCAGAAGAAAAATTAATAGAGTCTGGTATCACATAATTGATAGTTTGGCTAATTCTCCAGAAAATGAACTCCGTAAAAATGCTTCACGCAAATTCGAAACCGCTTGGTTATTGAAGTGATGTGGTGCGTATAACCTTTATAGCGGCTAGCTACCTAGAGAACTAAAAACCGATGAGGATCGCGATGGATAATAAAATAATAATCAAGTCATTATTATCTATTGGGTTTATTTTTATTGCTATTTCGGGAATACTACTATTCTATTCCCCGATTACAGGATATGAAATTTCAATTTATAATTCCACTCCTGCTTTCGTATGGATATCATTATTTTTTGCTATCGCTTGTGGCATAGGCCTAATATTTTACTTTGTATGGAATGATGAAAGAACTCCTTCTGCATATTGGTTGCTTAGCATCATGCTAATAATCCTTGCAAGGCTTGAACTTCTATATATTCCCTATCTGAGGGGTTACATCACTTTAAGAGGAGATAATATCTCACATATCGGATATGTAGTGGATATCTTAAAGTATTCTTATATTGGTGATAATTCATATCCCATGACCCATATAATATGCTCTGAAATTGGTTTGATAACTTCTATGTCACCTATTTCTTTTACAAATTATATGACTGCATTATTTTCAGTTTTCTTCGTTTTTGCAATATATCTTCTATTAAAAACGACATCTGTTAAGCGAAAAGGGCAACTTCTAGCTTTTGCCGTGGCAGGCGGTATCCTGTTTGATCAGTATAACATTTATGTAATGCCCAATGGATGGTCTCTTTTTTTCTTACCATTTATTCTCTATGTTGCTCTACGAGCTATGAGATATAAAGCATATTCAGTAATATTCGCTTTACTATTGATCTTTTCGGTGTTTTTCCATCCCCTAACCTATCTAATGCTTATAGCGATACTTATACTCTGTACTGTGTTATATTATGTTTTAAAGAACCCTAGGCCTTTAGTTGACGTTTTCGAAGTTTCTTATAACCGTCCATCCATAATTCCCATCATTTTATCGGGAATTCTGTTCATCTGGCATATTCTTTCTTATCAGAAATTCGTACCAAATATACGCCTGCTCTGGAAGTCTATAACCTCAGGTGGCGACATTGTGCCGATCGCACAAATGGGGGACACTTTAAGTAGGATTAACTTTGATCTGCTTGATTTCATAGAGTTGTTTATCAAAATGAACGGAGATGAGTTTGTATATCTAATATTCCTGATTCCCGCATTATATCTCCTGATACGCCGATATATAAACCACCCCTCGAAAATATGTGTTAATGAGGTTATATTAATAGCCATCCCCTTTCTGTTAGGGGTAGTTTTTGCAGCCTATCTACTGAACTTGGTTCCGGGCCTTGATTCGATTGGGTCTGCTCGTTTACTCTCATTTACAATGATCCTGACACCACTATCAGCGGCATTTGTCCTGAATAATTATGTATTGAATAAAAATAAAATCATAGCAATAGCATGTGTTATCCTAATCTTAACCGCATCCATATTAAGTATTTTAAGTTTATATCCCTCTCCATACGTTTTCCGAGCTAATCCCGGGGTGACGAATATGGACATGAGCGGGATGGAGTGGGCAATGGACCATAAAGATGACGATTATCAGCATGTAACCATATTGTCTCCAATAACACGCTTTGCAGATGCAATTCTCGGGGTACATGACAGAAAAATAGAATTTGGCAAAGAGAACCCTAACGTTATTGATCACTTTGGATACAACAATAACACCTATCTGGGGCAATACTACGATGAAGCAACGTATTTTTCAGTCACACAAATGGACCAGATCATCTACGATACTGTGTATTCCTTTGTGGGTAGATTTAATCAGTGTGATTTTTTACGATTAAATCAAGATGTGACAGTTGATCGTCTGTATCATAATGGTGAATCGTTTGTGTATTCCATAAGTTGACGAGGTAATTGCGCTGCAACCGATAGGTATGAGTTTTTGGCCCCCATCGTACATGCCTGATAAGGCATGTACGCTTGCAGAGCATAAAAGAAAGGCTATAATTTGATAACATCAGAAAAGAAACTTAAGGAGGTAGACGTTACCATTTTCGATGATCGCTTTGGTCAGAGAAGATGACATAGAATATTAGATGAATTGTACGCGTTTATACCACCAGTGAACCCGTGGAACATATGATATCGGAGGGAAAAATATTATGGAGTCGATGTCTGTCGTAGTTGCTATTAAGGTGGTGCTGACCCTTGATCAACTGTAATGATCAGAAACATGATTTTTCTGTTCTAAGGGTCGTAAGGGAATTCGCACCAATGACTGGTGGTTCGATCACCCACATCTCGGAACTATCAAAGGTCATAGATCCATCTTTAAAGAAACAGATTATTGTTGCACCCTATACCTCTGACTGTGAAGATTTTGACAAAAATTTTCCTATCCCGATTATCAGGGTAAAATCTCCTGCCATATGCAACGTAGGATGCCCTGCTATTGCCGATTTTTTTTATTCCTTGTATGCGGTAAAAGTAATTGCGCAAACGATCGAAGAGTATGGGATCGATATAGTTCATTTCCATTCTGCCATTCTAGCGTCATATCTTGTACCACAACTCCGGTTACGCAACCAAACCCTGCGTCATGTGGTTATGGTTCATGGGTGGCCCGGCAAGAAATTCAGAGATTATGGGGTATCTTATGAAATTGGAAAAATACTCATTCGGTTTTCGTCTCCTGATCGATATCTTATATTGAATGACGGAAGTCAGATTTTTGATCTTCAGAATGTCGTGGATAAGGGCAACATTCCGTGGGATGTAGTCTATCATGGGATCGACACGTCGCTCTTCAGGCCAAACAATACCAGTGACCCGAAACAGTTTACAATATTGTTCCCGCATCGACCGGAATCCATAAAGAGACCAGATATTGCTCTGAACATCTTCCAGAAATTCTCCTCCAGAGTGGAGGATCCAACTGTCTGCCTGACATATCTTGCGGCCGATCATGCAGACGGGCTCAAGCGACTTGCTGCCAAGGAGGGTTTAGGCAGCAGTGTCCATTTCATGAGCGCTCTCGCTGGAGAATCTATGATAAATTGCATCAACCACAGTTCAGTAGTTATTGGCACATCCCTGAACAGCAACACCGGTCGTGCTATCCAGGAGGCAATGGCATGTGCCAAACCTGTAGTCGTGTTTAACAATGGCGGAATATCAAACTTAATAACACACATGGAGAATGGCATCCTAGTGGAACCCGGGGATACTGACGGTTTCGCGAAAGCTTTAGAACTGCTGTATCACAACCCCAAATTGAGAGATGAATTAGGTCGAAAAGCGCGTGAGACAATTATCGAGAAAAGGAGCTGGGACAAACGAATCAAGAAGGAACTCTCGGTCTACGAGCAAGTTATGAGCGTTGATGGTTGAAAATAGACTTGTAATCGCTCCCTTGAGACCCGGGATCCCCGGCGCCGGAGAACCCTCGGCCGTTTCGGCCTTGCCCAGGAACGAGATCGAATCCCGACTCTATATGATCGTAGGGTGGCAGGAAGCGTATATCCCGGGTCGCCGTGCCTTCTTACAAACTCGCTCCTCTGTTCGCTAATCCTCATACATGCACCCAGATCATTGGAGAATGCCCTCATCTGCCCTCAATCGCCGCCATCGAAATTCGATACCTAGTTACCTTCTGCCCTCCAATCTGTAAAACAACTCATGCCCCCGTCCAAGCCCTCCGCTTTCGCCACAGACGTCCTCAAGCTCGTCACCGGCACCACCCTCGCCCAGATCATCGTGGTGCTGACATCCCCCCTTCTCACCCGTCTGTATGGTCCAGAAGCCTTCGGGTTCTATGCACTATTTGCTTCAATTACCGGGATACTTGGAGTCATCGCCTGCATGCGCTATGAGCTCGCGATCATGCTCCCGAAGACCGATGAGGAGGCCGCAAACCTGCTGGGCCTCTGCTTCCTCTGCGTGGCAGTGGTCAGCGGGCTGACCATACCGGCCCTGTACTTCGGGGGCGACGCCCTCCTCTCCCTGCTCAGGGCGCCCGGGCTTGGCCCCTACCTCATCCTGGTTCCGCCGTTTGTCTTTGTCAGTGGGGTCTTCCTCGCGCTGAATGACTGGAATTCACGTACCAAACATTTCGGGCGACTCTCGGTTGCCCGGGTCACCAGTTCACTTGCCACAACCGGCACACAGCTGGGAGCGGGGTTTGCTGGGCATGCGACGGGAGGAAGCCTCATTGGTGCGAACCTGGTAGGAGTATCAGTCTCCACTGGGGTTCTCGGCGGCCAGATCTGGCGAGATGACCATGCACTCTTGCGCAGGAGCATCTCGTGGAGGGGGATGGTGGGGGGACTGAAGCGGTACAAAAATTTCCCCCTGATCGATAGTGGCTCGGCCCTGCTAAACGCGGTTTCGTGGCAGCTGCCAGCGTTTCTTCTGGCTGCGTTCTTTTCACCAGTTGTAGTGGGGTTTTACGCGCTGGGTATGAGACTTCTGCAGCTCCCGATGAGCCTGATTGGAGGTGCAATAGGACAGGTGTTCTTCCAGCGGGCTGCCGAAGCACATAAATCTGGCGATCTTGCCTCTTTAACGCAGAGCATAGTGGAGGTTCTCCTAAAAATTATAGTATTCCCTGTAACGTTACTGGCAGTTGTGGGGCCGGAACTGTTTTGTTTCGTGTTTGGAGAAAATTGGGGCGAAGCAGGACTCTACGTTCAAATTTTAAGTATATGGATTATATTTTGGTTTCTCTACTCACCCTTGAGTACGATATATCTCGTCCTTGAAAAGCAAAAATTAGGGCTGGTGTTCCATGTTGTAATTTTCTCTACCCGTCTTCTTTCGCTTCTAATGGGAGGTATAGCCGGTAGTGTATACCTTGCACTTGCTCTCTTTTCGCTTTCTGGCGCGTTAGTTTATGGTGCGTTCTGTTTGTACCTCGTCAAAATGGCCGGGGTTACTGTGGGGGATATTATCCAGAGTTTTGTTCACACCTTTGCTTTTTCCATGCCTGGGTTGTGTGTGCTTATTTTTACCAAGTTCATAGCAGTGAGTCACTTAAGCGTATTCATAATCTCCTGTGTGCTCATTGCCCTGTATTATATAGCGATATACATGAAGGATCCTCAGGTTCGTGAGATCATATCTCGTCCGCATGCATGAAGGCTTCTGAGGATGCCGCCCTTTCCTCTGAGGTGAAGTAGAGGTTGCAGTACTTCGCTAAATTTCCCTTCCCTCTTCTTCTGTTTGACTTCGCTCTGTAAACGGCGGGATACTTTTCCCCAGATGTGACGGAATTTTATCCCGCCGTTTACAGTTCCATCCTCCTTTCTCTAAATCGGCTGCCGCAACACGGCAATTCTTCTCACCCTCTCTCGATGCCCAGAACGCTTCCCTGAACATGAGCCGGAAGCACTTGAATCGGAACGCGCGCATATCGATGGTTCTCGGCCCCTACTTCACCGGCGAGAAATGCATCCACAATAGAGCGATCCAGACGTTCTTCAGGAGGAGGGAAACAATGGCAGAGAGATACCGGGTCACCGGATTCCTCGCGTTCTTCCGCAATCGTTAGGGGAATCGGGGGATTTCCTTTCGTTTGGTACTCGGTATACCGGGACTGCGGTCCCCGAAACAGTTCTTTCATCTGTTTGCCGTGTTTCCTGACGGGAATGGTGAACGGAACCTGCAGCGGGGTCAGAAACCCGAAGACCGTCCAGGTAGAGAATTCCCGGTCAAGGCAGAGGACTTCGATACGCAGGCCGAGTTCCGTGATCCGGTCGAGGCAGCGGGCGATGTACCTGACCTTCGAGACCCCCTGACACACCAGGTACACGGCCAGGGTCACCTGCCGATCTTTGGCGGTCATGTAGAGAGTGACGTAGGAATAGAACTCGTTTGTCGACTTTTTGCGTTTGCTCCTGATGACATCCGGCTCGTTCTCACCGGATGTTGTTCCGCGGTAGGGATTGTTGGTGTAGTCGATCGCGAACAGATACGGGTTCCCGGGTTTCAGGACGTGATGCCGGAGAGAGGTCCGGATAGCGGTATTCTTCCGTTCCAACTCGCCCAGATCGAGTTTCTTGAGTTGGTAACGAAGTGACGTTTCGCAGGGTGCCCGGTCTAGGATGTGGGTGATCGAGTGAATCGACTGGTTCATTACAGCCATGCCAACTAGTGTATCGATTCCCAATAAACAATACAATAAATAGTATGGCGATAATCTTGTACTATGCCCTTTGTGTCTGTCCGCGAACCGGTTCTCTTGTCTGATGAGGACTTGGACTATTTGGAACGCCTGACTCGTTCTCGCACGACGCGGAAGGATCTGCATGAGCGTGCGACGATCGTCCTCCTGAGTCATCAAGGCAAGTCTGACTCTGCTATTGCCCGTGAACTGGGGATAACCCGCCAGAAAGTCATCCGAACCATCAATCGAGTCCTCGTCATTGGGGTCCGGGAGGGATTAAAGGATCTTCCCGGGAGAGGACGGCCGAAAACGATCTCTCCCGAAGCACGGGCGTGGATCGTGGACCTGTTATGCCGGAAGCCCTCGGAGTTTGGGTATCTCCACGAGGTCTGGACACAACGGCTCTTGCAACAGTATATTCGGGAACACGCCACGGAAGAAGGATTTCCGGAAGCTGCTCAGATTTCACAAGGGACAATCTCAAAGATTGCTAATGCCAGTGCCATCAAGCCGCATAAGATTCAATCATATGTGCAAAAACGAGATCCCGCGTTTCATGAGAAGGCACTTGTTGTTCTCCACACCTACGAGGAAGCGAATATCTTCAAGGTCCTGGAAAAAGAAGGCAACGAGCCGGATACGTTCATACTTTCGTTTGATGAAAAAAGCGGCGTTCAGGTGCTCGATACAAAATATCCCGATCTCATGCCGGTGCCCGGACAGTTCCCCTGCATTCACCGGGATTACGAATACGTTCGGCATGGAACCGTCTGTCTGCAGGCAGCTCTGGATCTGGTAACCGGATTTGTCCATTACCGGATTACCGAACGCAATCGAAGTGAAGAATTCATCGATTTCCTGAAAATGCTCGATGCCCAGTATCCGGACCCGATGAAACTAAAAATCATTCTGGACAATCTCAAGGTGCATTCGTCGGTGGAAACGATGAAGTACCTCAAAACGGTGCCGAACCGATTTGAATTCATTTTTACGCCGAAACATGCATCCTGGCTCAATATCATTGAAACATTTTTCAGCAAAACCACGCGGACGGTGTTACGGGGCATTCGAGCAAAGTCAAAGGAGGAGATTATTGAGCGGATATCGCGCTATATCGATACGTTGAATCAGACGCCGGTGGTATTCAAATGGTCGTACACAATGGATGCGAATCCATCGGGAGTGGAAATGGCATAGTCATGGTAATTTGGAATCGTTGCTAGTTGGTCTCGACGTCGCTCACCGCATGGACTTTGATCCAGCCGCGCCGGACTCGCCACGTCTCCCGCAGCCATTCGCCCCGGTTGGTGACCTGGATCCCGGTACTGTCGACGGCGAGGATCTCGGGCGTTACGGTGAGCGAGAGATCCAGGCGGTGGATCCGGCAAAAGAGGGTGGTAGAGTCCGCCGCCGTGAGACCGGGGGTGAATGCCATGAGCTGCCGGACAACCCCCTCCATCTGGCGATAGGGCATCTGTAGGAAGACACGGATGCAGGCCATCCACGCGATGAACGGGTCGGGATACTGGAACGGCCGACCGCGCTTGCCGGCGTTCATCTGGCCAAGGAGTTCGTCCCACTGGTCGACGAACTCGAGCGAGAGCTAGAATTCTCCGCGCTTGACCAGCCGCTCATTCTATAGACTCCAGTCGCGATTGTCGGGGTACGGGCGTCCCCAGCGTTCGTTCTGTGCCATGAAGGGCGGGAGGGACGTCCGGCATCTTCACTTTTGCGTTCGGGTGACCGGAGTTATTCAACACGGCAGCTGCAGGCATATGCATATTTCTGATGTTTGATGGTGTTAATCGAAATCTTCATCAGGCATAAATCAAACTATTGATATTATGGTTGATGAAGATATAGCACTTCGTAAATTACAACTGCTTGAATTGAAAATATTGTTAGAATTTAAGCGCATTTGTGAAAAACACCATATCCAATATTTTTTGGCATGGGGCACCCTTCTTGGTGCTGTTCGCCACCAAGGGTTCATCCCGTGGGACGATGATATTGACGTTGGGATGCTAAGGTCTGAATATATTAAATTCCTTGCAGTATGCAATGATGAATTATCACAGGAATATTTCCTTCAAACATTTGAATCGGAGAGGACTTACGCTAACTCGTTTGCTAAACTTCGCTTAAATGGGACTGAGCATCCTGGAATAAAGAATAAGGATATGTTGCAACATAAAGGCATCTCCATCGACATATTTCCATTTGATCATATTCCAGACAATTATTTTCTCAGAAATCTCCATATATTCAAACTAACAGCACTTACTCATGTGTGTGGAATAAAGTATGACTATATAACCAAACCCTCTTCATTGAAAGGAAAGTTACTCTACTTTGGTCTGCAATGCCTTTCAAAAGTATTCAGCAAAAATCAGGTGATAAAAATGAGGGAATACTTATTTCAAAAATACAATAAAAAATGCACAGACTATTATATAGACAGCTCGCTCTGTTGTTGTTTTCCGTCGGAGATATTTGATCAATTCTCAGAATTAGAATTTGAGGGTATCAAATTCCAGGTTCCAGCAGGCTACACCACATATCTTGAATGCGCTTATGGGGACTATATGCGCCTGCCTCCCGAACATGAACGCGTCAGGCATTCTCCATATCCACCAGATTTCGGAAAATATGCCAATATCAATTCGGTGAATGATGTGCTGATGTCAATAACTACTTCGCACAGAACGGGTGACACCATATGCAAGCAATAATTCTGGCTGCGGGAATGGGTAAACGCCTGAAAGATCTTACTCGCGACGTAACGAAATGCATGATTAAGGTAAACAACGTTACCTTAATTGAAAGAATGCTCGGCCAGCTTGATGACCTCAAGCTTTCCCGTATTGTCATTGTCGTGGGGTACCAGCGACAAAAACTTATTGATTTTATCGCCATGCTCAATATCCAGACACCCATTGTCTATGTAACAAATGAGGTTTACGACAAAACCAACAACATCTACTCTCTCTATCTTGCAAGAGAGTATCTCTTGCAGGAGGATACCCTCCTGCTAGAATCAGACCTGATATTTGAGAGCAAAATCCTCAACCATTTACTCGAGGACCCTTATCCAAATCTCGCTCTTGTTGCAAAATATGAAATCTGGATGGATGGAACTGTTGTTACCATTGACGAGTCGTCAAATGTGATCCTTGATTTCATCGATAAAAGACACTTCCGGTTTTCAGATATCTCAAACTACTACAAGACAGTCAACATCTACAAATTCAGCAAAGAATTTTCCCGGAAATATTATGTCCCGATTCTGGAACCCTATAGTGCGGTTCTTGGCAAAAATGAATACTATGAGCAGATACTCCGCATTATCATCCTTTTAAATAAAGCTGAAATTTTAGCGGAGGCTGTAATCAAAGCAGCAACGGTATTACCCGGTGAGGCATGGTATGAAATAGACGACATTGCTGATCTAAACATTGCTGAATCCATCTTCACCTCATCAATCTCAGAGAAGTTGGTGAAATTTCAGAATCGTTATGGCGGCTACTGGAGATTCCCTCAGATGCTTGACTTCTGCTATCTTGTGAATCCCTATTACCCCCCGCAACAACTTATGGACGAGATGAAGGCAAACTTTGAGTGCCTTATCGGGGATTACCCCTCTGGCCTTGATGTCAACTGTTTGCTTGCAGCAAACTACTTCGGTTTGCCCAAAGAGAAGATTATTGTTGGTAATGGAGCATCCGAATTAATCAAATCCCTCATGGAAAACTTTGTAGGAGATATAGGGATTGTAGTCCCCACCTTTGAAGAATATCCGAACAGAAAGGACAAAAAGGCAGTGGTCAGGTACACTTCAGAGAACGAAAACTTCACCTATACAGCAGACGATCTGATAAACTTCTTTGGAACCAAAAATATCTCTACATTGCTGCTGATTAACCCCGATAACCCAACTGGAAATTATATTTCAAAAGAAGATGTCATTCGACTTGCAAAATGGGCTGAAAGTAGAGACATCCGGTTTATCGTTGATGAATCATTCGTTGATTTTGCTGATACCGCCGAACCTGTGACGCTGCTTGACGATCAGGTTCTACAGGAATGTCCTGAGCTGATTGTCGTAAAGAGTATCTCTAAGTCATTTGGTGTACCAGGGATTCGGCTCGGTGTTCTTGCCGCAAATGATACTGAATTGATCACAAGGATGAAAAAGGATGTCTCCATCTGGAATATCAACTCTTTTGGAGAGTTTTACATGCAGATCTGGGAAAAATACCGGGGAAACTACGCCTATGCAATACGCCGATTCAAGGATGATAGAACTGTATATCTAGATGAGCTAAAGAAGATCAAGAACCTGAGGGTGATCCCGACACAGGCAAATTATGTGACGTGTGAAGTTCTAGGAGGGTATACTGCGAAGTATCTGACAGAATGTCTACTTGACAGATATAACATCTTCATAAAAGATCTATCATCAAAGAACGGTATTAACGGAGAATATGTAAGGCTTGCCGTGCGCAACATGGAAGACAACCGTGCAATTGTTCATGCATTAAGTGAAATCCTGGAAAACTGAGGGCAATCCAAAATGAAGATGTGCGTTGTCGGAGGTGGAAATATTGGTACCCACTTTCTACGCAAGTGTTCAAGGCCACAATTCCTCCGCCCTCTTCAAGAAGATCCGTGATCGTGACGGTCGCATACACGTTACCGCGCCGAACCTCCACTCCTCTCCAACCCAAACTATTCTCTCCCTGACTTTCCGGTGAGTTAAGCGCATACTCCCAGGGCCTCCGGGATCGTCCGCTGCCGTTTCGAGATCTCCGTCGTGATGACCTCCCCGTTTGCCAGCCGGATCCTCTTGATCTTTGCCAGTTCCAGCAGCATTCCCTCCAGGGTATAGTGCTTTCCTAGACCGGTATCCTTCATGCGTTTCAGCAGACGCATCCGGAGGATCAGGCTGAGGAAGGTGATGAAATGTCAACGGCGGCGTAACTTTGTGCACTTTCGGCGGTCTAAAAGTGTACACCTGCTAACCCTCACGGACGTACTTGAGGGGCGTAGCAATATCCCACATTCCGCATGTCCTCCGTCATGAATAGTATTTTTCGTACTCCCTCCCCAGCAATCGCAGAATCTTCCGCAACTCCTCGTTCAGGTTCGTCACCCGTTTCACCCTCCTTCCCTCCTCGACCACCACGAACTCCCGCACCCTCCGGAACCGGAAGAACACCCATTTCATTGTAGGCCGCTGCGTCTGTTTCTTCGTCTGGCTGGTCACCGTCTCGCCGGTTCGCTCCAGTTCCCGCCGCACCCGGAACTCCGTGAGCGCATAGATGAACAAACAGAGTACCATCACCATCGCCAGCGCCTGGATCCGGGACGTCTTCTTCAAAAAGACCTCTGCGACCCGGAACGACTTATCCTTCAGGAACCGAAACCCGCGTTCCACCGCCCCCTGTCCCTTGTAGTTGGCGAGCAGTTCGTCGGCTGACAGCGCTGGATCGTTCGTTGCCAGGACAAACCTCCCGAGGATCCGCCGTTCCTCGGCAAGAACCGCAGGGTTGTGCTCGATCTCCGCTGTAATCTTGTACGACACCTGGACCGGCTCCCCGTTCTTCGGCCTCCCCCGTTTCTTCTCCTGCTTGCGGGTGATCGTGGCGATGTCAAGGTTACGGAACTGGTATCGCGGATGCTTGTTGAGCCAGATCTCGGCTGCCATACGCGCATCCGGTTCACAGGCAAACTCCCGGGAACAGAGTTTTCGGAGAGATGTTCGCGCCCGGTCCAGGTTCTTCGCCAGGTTCTTCTCGAACGTCTTCTCCTCCCGTTCATACATCGGGACCGACCGATACAGCACCCATTTCTGCCGGATCCCGGCATATTCGCTGCAATGCTCCTGATAACTGTAGCGGTCGTCGGTACACGGCAAAAGCGGATCCTCGGTCCGGACCAGGTCCTGCACTTCCTTGATCGTGACCGGGGCACGACTGATCCAGAACGTGTGCTGCCCCAGAGTTTTCAGGTTCTTTGCCGTGTAGAAGGCTGAATCGGCCACGTGGTAGACTTTTTCATCAGAGTGCAGGTTCTCGTTGAGGTGCTGGATGATGGTCAGGATCGTTTCTTTGTCCGATTCGTTGCCGGAGAACGTCTGGAGGAAGAGCGGAACCCCATACTGGTTCGAGGCCATCCCGAGGACAAACCGTTTGAGATCCCACCGGCCATCCTTCGGATGGCCGTAGGTGATCTCGATCTCGCCCACATCGAGCTCAGCCTCATACGCCCCGGTGACGCTGAAGTTGGTGGTGTCGATGTGGATACAGTGAGAGCCGAAGTCGGTCGGAAGAAGACATGTTGCGACGATCTCGTTGAAGAGCTCGGTTGGGCCGTAGGCAGCGATCGCGTCCAGAGTTCGGCCGAGCACGTCGTCGTTGAGGTGGTCCCGCGTGATGCCCTCGCCGAGGAGGCGTTCGACGGCGATGTCATCAAAGAAATCAGGAAACAGGTAGAGACGACGTTCGATGAACCCGAGACCGTTGAGAACCATGGCCTTGAGCACCTGGGCGTGGCTGAGATGGTGGTGACGGGTTTTCGGGAGAGCAGCGTCGATCACATCGGCGATCTGGAGGGAGTCGTAGGCACCGGCGACAATGCCGAGATGACCGATGGAGAGGATCGAGGTGTCGTCGAAACCATCAACGAGAGGCATATTGAAGCGTATTCTCTGAAAGTACAAAGATCTTGTGGTTTTTGATATTTAGAGAGATGGGATTCTTACTGCGGATGATCGGATTTATCGTCAATTATTTTATTTTCATAAGACGAGTAAATGTCGTCTCCTAAAGGATGATCATTATCTTCATTTAAGCGATAATTAGAAGAGTAGATACAAAATGGTTTTTGTTCTTTAATCATTATTTCCATTTTTATCACCGATACCGCACGTATTGATATCCGATACACTATTCGGCGTCTTGCTACAAATGGTTTGTCATTTTATTGTCATATGAGATGTCCATTCTTATCCCCCCGCCCGATCCCCCGATACGCAAAACCCTTCGCTATCCACGCATCCGGGTCCATCACCACGTTCCGCCCATCCACGATCACCGGCCACTCGCACCCGCACAACCCCTTCACCCGCGCCGGCTCGAGCCCCCGGTACTCCTTATGCCCGGCAAAGACCACCACCGCATCCGCGC